>JACLAD010017207.1_pt1 | contig 11012 bp, 10 predicted proteins | sample 8027901 | NCBI WGS metagenome assembly JACLAD01 (sample SAMN15725071, study PRJNA655200) | protist metagenome | isolation source: fluorescence activated cell sorting (FACS) single amplified genomes of... | place: Spain: Blaines Bay Microbial Observatory, Mediterranean Sea | collected 2016-07-05
TCCTTCGGGAGGTTTAAAATGGCGTTTGCCGCGCCCCGCATTTTAAAAGCTCCCATTTTTTGAAAATTCTCGCATTTAAAGAAAAGATTCGCGCCCGAAAGTTCATTTAATAGCTGTGAGCTCAGTACCGGCGTGCGGTGTATGTACGGCTGTATCTTCTGGTGGAGTTCTTCAAATTCGTGTAATGAGATCATGATGTTTTTCTTTAAATGCTTTTTTCAGGAAAATAACTTCGGAAACAATATCTGCTAAGACAGTAGTTGTTGCAAAAATCTTTCCGGCGGAATCAATATCCTTTTTCTTTATCTACTACATTCTTGAGCGGCTCGTCGTTTTTCATATGCCTGTAATTTTCCAGCACCTGGGAAACTACTGATGAGGGTTTCGTAACGCTGGCAATATGCGGCGTCACCTGTACCTTTTCATGTTTCCAGAAAGGATGTTCCTGCGGCAAGGGTTCTGTCCTGAAAACGTCCAGGGCGGCTCCCGTAAGCTGTTCGCTGTCCAGCATTTCCAGCAGGTCCTCTTCTACCAAATGTTTTCCGCGGGCAACGTTGATGAGGTAAGCTCCTTTTGGTAACTTCTGAAAAAGTTCTTTGTTCAGGATGTTTTCAGTCTGCGGGGTGAGGGGTAAAAGGCACACCAAAATGTCACTTTTGGAGAGAAATTCATCCAGCTCTTCCCGGCCTGCATAGACTTTAATATCCTGAAGCTCTTTTTTTGAACCTGCCCAGCCAATCACTTCAAAATTATTATCGACCAGTTTTTTGCCAACGGTCGTCCCAAGCTCGCCCATGCCCATGATCCCGATTTTGGTTTCCGGAATACGCTGATAGCTCTTCGGTTTCCATTCTTTTTGCTGCTCCAGCTGTTTGTGGAGGTTCAAATTACGGAGCTTGTTCATGACGAGCGCCAGTACAAATTCTGCCATATCCTTTGCCAGCTGCTCATCTACAATCCGTGTGATTTTTGCGTTTTTTGGAAGTTTAGGGTCCCGCAGGATATGATCTACGCCCGCGCCCATAGAGGCGATGACCTTAATATTCGGAAATTCCTCAAAAACTCCCTCAGGATGATTCCAGACGAGGGCATATTCCACTTCCTCCTTGTTTTCTACTTCGAGGTATACTTCTACTTTAATTTCCGGATTGCTTTCTGCTAGAGCTGCTGTCCAGGCTTTAGGTTCCCGGTCACTTATAATTACTATTGACATTGCTTATTTCGTTTTTAACTTACAAATGCGCTGTATCCCGTGATGGCGCGGCCTACGATGAGAGAATTGATTTCTTTGGTGCCTTCATAACTGTAGATGGCTTCGGCATCGGCTACAAATCGTGCGACATCATATTCCAGTAAAATTCCGTTGCCGCCCATCACTTCACGTGCCCTGCTTACCACATCCCGCATTCTCATGCTGCAGTAAACCTTCGCCAGGGAAGCATGTTCATCTTTTAACCGCCCCTGGTCCTGCAGTTCTGAAAGCCTGAAAACCATGGTTTGCATCGCCGTAAGGTTGGAAAGCATTTCTACCAGATGGTTTTGTACAAGCTGGTAAGAGGCGATAGGCCGCCCAAACTGTTCCCTCTTCTTGGTGTATTTAAGGGCGCTTTCATAAGCACCGCGGGCACAGCCTACAGCCTGCCAGGCCACCGCGGCACGTGTCATTCTTAATACGTTTGCAGTATCTTTAAACGAATTAGCATTTTGGAGCCGGTCCCTTTCGGGCACTTTACAGTCGGTGAGGGTGATAAGGGCGTTTTGCACGATTCGCAGGGCCATTTTGTCCCTCATTTTTTCGGCCTTGAATCCCGGATTTTCTTTTCTCACCAGGAATCCTTTCACCTGGTTGCTGTCCACGTCCCGTGCCCAGATGATGATAACATCGGCAAAAGTGGCGTTTCCAATCCACTTTTTCTGTCCGTTGATCACCCAGTTTTCGCCATCGAATTTGCAGGTCGTTTCCAGTCCGCCGGCCGCACCAGATCCTACGTTGGGTTCGGTAAGGCCAAAGGCACCAATTTTTTCCAGTTTTTGCATCTTTGGCAGCCATTCCTGCTTTTGTTCCTCACTACCGCAGAGATATATTGATCCCATAGCCAGCCCGCTGTGAACCCCGAAGAAGGTCGAGACCGAGACGTCTACCCGTGCAATTTCCTGCGCAATAATGCCTTCCATGAGGAAGGATAAATTCGGGCAGCCGTAACCTTCGTAAGCCACGCCGGTAATATTTAATTTTTTGAATTTTTCAATGATCTCAAAAGGGAATTTTGCCCGGTTCCAGTGAGAATTTACGAGCGGCCGCACCTCGTCTTCCATGAAATTGCGCACCTTCAACTGCAGTTCCCGCTGCTCCTTCGTTAATTTTAAGTCGAGGTCGTAAAAATCCCCGTCTATGGGTGGCAGATCTGCCTGGCCTTTCTGGCGTTTGGTCTTCAGCATTTTCATGAGGCCCTGCAATTGTCTATCGTCCAGGGTTCCCAGCGCTTTCATGGCTTCAGAAAGGTCGATCTTTTCATTAATTTTTGCTAACTGGTCGAGATCTACCCCTTTTAAAAGGTTGATGGTTTTTTTGACTTTTCCGAAGAGAGACATAGGCAGTGGTTTTGAGTGTCAATAAAATTAGGCATTTTAGAACAACTTCCTGTTAAGGATATTAGAAGAAACCGGAATTAGACTTTGAGAACTCGTTACGGGAGCAGCCCGCCACTCCCGGAAAACTTTGCTGAAAAGAGGTGCCGAAAATGGCATTTTGAAGCAATTATTTGTAATATTCACAAACGCATTTCGTTGAACCTAAAAAGCATTCATGTCCCGTATACGCACAAATCAGGATCTAATTCATTTCCCGGCTTTTGATCATCTTAAAGATCTTTTGATCATACTGTTTTTAGGCTTCCTGTTCCTGAAGCCTGCCACCGGCAATGCCCAGCTCATCGACCCCGAAAGCAGTACCATCGAAAAATCGGGCGACGTGATCCTGCTGGCGCTTCCTGCCGCTGCGGGCCTAACCACCTTGTTTATGGAAGACAGGAGAGGAAGCTGGCAGTTCGCAAAAAGCTTCGCACTTAACGCGGCCGTCACCACTGCTCTAAAATACGGAGTAAACAAACGCCGGCCATTCAACAGTGGCGGACAGGCTTTTCCGTCGGGACACACTTCCATCACCTTCCAGTCGGCGGCATTTATTCACCGGCGCTACGGCTTTAAATACAGCATTCCCGGTTACCTGTTGGCGGGTTTTACCGGCTACAGCCGCGTTCATGCCACGCGACACGACGGCTACGATGTCCTTGCCGGTGCAGTGGTTGGCATTGGAAGCTCCTTTCTTTTTACCACTCCTTACCAGCGCGAACATATGCAGCTGACTTTTAGCAGCAGCGATGAGGAGTATTTGCTAGGTTTTGTGTATAAATTTTAGATTTTTTCAGATTATTTCTGAAGAAAAGGGCTGTTTTTCAGGAAGTCCAAAAATAAAAAGTATTTTAGCTTTATCCGGGTGGTGAAGAATGGTGGATACAAGATTTAAGAAATTTTTCTTTTCTGGAATTCTTCCTGCAGGATCTGTCATTGTTAATTACCTTCTGAAAATATCCGAAGAAAAGCACATTTTTAAACAGCAAAGGAGCTTATTATGGATCACCTAAATACCCGAAGAACCTGGTGGAAACAAAACATGAAATGGTTCGTGCCGCTGGCAGGAGTGTTCATTCTCATCACAGGATTTTTCATTCACTGGACCTTTGGTGATGATTTCAGCAATTTTGCGCAGACTTATGCCGAAGACGGTTTGGTGGAGAACGCCGTGGAAAAGGCCCGGGCAAATGACCGGGTGACACAGGTCGTGGGAGAGATAGCACCTGTAGATAAAATGGCCATTCTTAACGGAACAGTGAATTATTCAAATGACAACCATTCTGTAGAACTTACCATCAAGTTAAAAGGCAGCAAAACCAATGCGATGCTGGATATTTCTGCAGAAAGGGCAGGAGAGGAGTGGGATTATGAGATGATTCGGGTTCGTGTCAAGAATCCGCCGGAAAAAAAGCAAACGATCCAGCTGGTAGAAGCAGGAGAAGATGTAATGTAGCACAGGATTAAAGAAGAAGCCAGTCTAAACATCCAAAAATGACAAAATACGTCGCCATTTTAAGGGGCATCAACGTGGGAGGAAAACGAAAGATCCTGATGAAGGATTTGAAGCTGCTCTTTGAAGAACTGGGTTTCCGCGATGTCCAAACCTATATCCAAAGTGGGAATGTGATCTTCTGTGGAAGGGAAATTACTTCGGAAGTAACGTTTTCCGAAGAGATCGAGCAAGCCATTTTTGAGAAATTTGGTTTTGAAGTGCCTGTGATCTTAAGAACTTCGGAAGAGTTGGCAGAAATGCTCTCTAACAATCCTTTTTTACCCGAAACCGATGTTTCCCGGCTGCACGTCACTTTTCTTAATGATCTTCCCAAAGAAGAAGCTGTGGAAAAGATTAAAAATCTGGATTTCTCACCAGATTCTTTTTGCCTTACGGGCAAAAATGTCTTTATTGACTGCGCAGGAAAGTACCATAAAACCAAACTCAGCAACCGGTTTTTTGAAAATAAACTAAAGGTAAAAGCCACCACCCGAAACTGGAAAACAGTTTTGAAGGTGTTGGAGATGGCAAAAGTGTAAAAAAACAGCTCCTGTAAACGCTGCTTTAGGAAGTCACAATTACTGTTGCTTCGTCACGGACTTTTTCAAAAATCATGATGACAGGATCCTCATTAATAGAGGTGCCCATAAGCTTAAGTGACATTTTATTTCTGCTGAGGTGAAGGATCTCGAAAGCTTCCGAAAACATAAAGCCACCGGAATAGAAAAAATAATAGGTTCCTTCAGTTTTTCCCCATGATCCGCTCTGTTTGTGGGAATTATAATCACATCCACCACCTTTAAAATCTGTAAAATCCTGAAGGTTGAACAGGTTCTCTGTAAATGTCCATGTGCTTTCCCGTAGGCACTCGCTTTCATCATCAACGATAGTGCGTTTAATTTTCCCGGTACTATCGAGGTATTGTTTTTCTACAGGTTTCCAGGTGCCCGGGATGAGTTGTTGCGGGTTAATTGGTTCATCATCTGCAGAACACGAGATAAAGAAAAAGCTGAAAACTACAGCAAATATTAAAAGATGAGAGGCTTTCATAGTTTGATCATTTTTTAAAAAAGCAACATGTTCGTGTTTAAGTAGGTTAATCAGATTTTTTGCCGTTGGAAAACTCTTGTGGAATTTTAGATTTAAGCTAAAAACTCATCCAAAATGCCATTTTTAAGGCGTTAGTACAGCCGCAGGTTCTTCAGGAATTTCCTCATTTTGCGAGATGTTGGAAGAGCTCCTGGTTTTGGTGAATGTTTCCTTTACCCTTTCCGAATAAATGAAATACGGGATCCAGATGGCGCTTCTTATGGTGAGTTTGATCAATTCCATGTACATTTCCTGTTTTTCGGCACCTGTGAATCCGTCGGAGAATAGTTGCAGCGAAGCAAAGGTGTCTAACACCGGAAAAACAAGTGTAACAGCAAAGTACCAGATGATCATTTTTGGGGCAATGCTGCGGCGCTGGAAGAAAATCACCAGCACGAAAATTGAAAAAATGAAATAAGCGGAATTGTAAACAAGCTCTATAAAAAAGAGTAATCCCGCGGCAATGGTATCTGTCGAAGAGAAAAAAGCACGCCATATGCTGCTTTGAAAAAATTCTGAAGTACCTAAAAATTCTGTGAGCACGATAAGAGGCGTAAGGCAAAGGCCTATGGCAACGAGCACAAGCCATCCCCCAATCTTTCTTTGATGCTCGGGCCGAATATTGGTAGGAATGTCATAGTTCACGTAGATGCGATAGCAAAAGAAGGCGGTGGCAGCCATGGCCAGCAGCGTAAAAAAGACAGCCATCCAGCTGGTGGATGCTGAGCCGGCAAGGCCTGCAAAATTCTTGTTATAGGTAAGGGAATAGGAGGTGTGTTGCTGGGCTTCCTTATGTTCTGCAAGGTATGCAGACATATTTTCGGGGGTGATGTGATCATTGAGGGAAGCATATTTATGAGTAATTTCCAGTTTTTTACCGCTATAATTGATCCCGAAATCGTACTTGAAATCCTCATTTCCAAAACTAAAGTCTTCATTCTGTACCGACCATTCTTCGGGCGTAAAGACTACTGTTTTGTGGCTAATATTCGTGGTGGGATCTATGTAATACGGCATTTTTCGATCTGTAGCCTTCTCCGGAAAAAGAAAATCCCGAAGGACAAGAGGGTAAAATTCAGCAAAAATAAGCTCTTGCTGCTCTGCGGAATCTACCCACAGGCTGTCAATGCGGTACTGCTCGTAAACCACGAATTCGTTACGGTCACGATAATCCCGAAAAGAAACGTTTTTTTCAGCAGTAATAGAAGGGTAGAGGTTGCTGTAAAATGAGGTGTATCCCTGCTGAATGGTTTGCTGACTGGAAGCTGCAAATTCCCTGCGCTGAAAGTCGGCGCTGCTTCCCCTGTAGATCGTCTCCACATCCAGCTTTGCACCGCCACCTACTTCATCAAGTTCAAAGGTTTCGGTGATGCTGGTCTTAGGTTTTAGCGATTCGGGTAAGCGGGTTAGTTTTTTTTCGCCGGGGTTGAGAACAAGGCCGTATTCGTAGTTTGGGAAAAAGATATTTTCCAGGGTGCCGCCCTGGCCGTTAATGGTAGGATCAATGTACTTTTGGGTGCCATCCTTTAATGAAACCTGTACCACACAATGATCAAACTGTATGGCAGAAGGCAAACTTTGGGAAAGGTTCCTGCCGTCATAGGAATGCACCAGCATTGGGGAAGCTTCCAGTCCCTGGCTTTTCAGGATCTCGCTTAGCAGGAAAGATTTGTCTTTACAATCGCCGTAACGTCTTTCCAGGACTTCCAGGGGATTGCTGGGTTTGTGAGAATTGAGCCCGTTTTCAAAACCCAGGTAACGCACTTCATCCTGAACGAAGCGCACGGCAAGATCCACGAATTCCGACTCCTTTTCAGAAGTGGAAAGGAGTTTTTCGATTCTCTTTTGCAGCCGTTTATTTTCTTCGGAAGACAAAGTGTAAAATTCATTGTACTGGTCTATGACCTCTTTCCAGGTCTCAAACTGGGTCACGTCCACAAAAGCTTCGGGCCCGTACCAGGCAGGAACATTAGATTCGTAAACAACGGGCTTTAATTCTTTGCTTTTCCAGGAGTAGGTAGTGCCGGTAGTGCTGGTTGAAATTTGTGGTTCTGCGGCCTCGTTAAAGGTTTTGTAGCGTATGCTTTCTCCCTGCGGAACAAAAATAGAATAGTGATGCTCATGAATGGGCAGTTGAAACTGAAGGTAAAAGGAATTTTGATATTTTCCTTTATGCACAGGATTGCTACCCGAAATGGTAAAGGAATAGTCAATAATATCATCTACCCGCACATCTCTAAGGTTCGCAATGGCGGTAAGCCGGCCGTCATACAATTTGCGCTCCATGTTCGCTTCCCGCTGCACGACCTGCAATTCCTGCAAATTTAAATTGTTGTGAATTTTGCCATTTCTAATGATCCTGATGTGATGTAGCTTAAGTTTCTGGTATTCCGGATCAAAATCTATGGAAATGTCAGACATGTCCTGAATTCCAGTGGCATTCAGGATTTTGTAGCTGTAGCGGCGGTAGGATTCTTCAGTCTCCAGGTTGTCCTGATTGTCTACCAGTAAATAGTAAAACCCGGTACTTTCTTCCGCAGGCTGTGTAGCCTTAAAATCGGGTTCTATTTTCTTCGTCCAGGAGGGGACAGGAGCAGTAGAAACAGCCGAATGTTGTGCAAAAGAGCCAAAAAAGATAAACAGGAATAAGACCGGAACGAAAATGCTGGAAAGAGACATAAACTTTGGATGATTAAAAGCTCAAATTAACCTAATATTAAGAAAATTAGCAACTTTTATTTCCTTTAAGTGAGACATCTATAAATAAGAATTGTTTGCATGCGCTGCTTCGAAATTTTTCTGAAAAAACAGCTTTTAAATAACAATTTCTGATTTTAAGCTTCCTGAAAACTGCTTCTGAAATGTCATTTTTGAATCCCAATGTTTTAAGAAATCAGGGGCTAAGTTTAGTAAACTTTTATAAGCCGCGCCGGGCATTGGATGAAACAAGAGTTTTAATTTTAGGGTAAATCACTGAAGATGAAAAGGAAAGTAAATTTTCGGTGAAATTAATCAGAAAAAATCATTTATGGAAGATCCAAAACAAAAACATCCGCAACCGCCATATTCAAAAGAAAAACAACAGGTGCCGGGAAAGGAGAAGAAAATGGACCCAAAGGTAGACCATGGGGAGGAGAGCTACATGGGCTCGGGCAAGCTGGAAGGAAAGAACGCCATCATTACAGGTGGAGATTCGGGCATTGGGAGGGCAGTGGCCATTGCTTTTGCACGTGAGGGTGCCAATGTGCTTATTTCCTATCTTAAGGAACACGAAGATGCCGAAGAAACCGCAAAGTGGATTGAAAAAGCAGGTAAGAAAGCCGTGATTTTAGCGGGAGATGTAAGCGAGGAACAGCAATGCCGCAAAATTGTGGAACGCGCCGTGGAAGAATTCGGCCAAATTGATATCCTGGTCAACAATGCTGCTTTCCAGATGGCCCGTGACTCTGTGCAGGACATTTCCAGTGACGAATGGGATTATACCTTTCGCACAAATATCTATTCCATGTTCTACCTTTGTAAAGCCGCCGAGCCTCATATGAAGCCGGGAAGCACGGTGGTAAATACCACCTCGATCAATGCCTATAAACCTCACCCGCAGTTGCTGGCTTATGCGGCAACAAAAGGCGCGATACAAAATTATACGGCAAACCTGGGGCAAATGTGGGCAGAGAAAGGTATTCGGGTGAATTGTGTGGCTCCGGGGCCTATCTGGACGCCGTTAATTCCCGCGACCATGCCGCAGGAACAGGTAGAATCCTTCGGAAAAAACGTGCCGCTGGGAAGAGCCGGGCAGCCCGCCGAACTTGCCCCAATTTACGTCTTGCTGGCTTCTGAAGATTCCAGTTATATGACCGGTTCTACAGTACAGGCGACCGGCGGAACGCCAACTATCTAAAATTTTCAAAATGAACAGTAAGGACAATTATAACCACGGGAGGCGTGAATTTATAAAAGGTGTGGGGCTTGCCACGGGGGCAGCTTTATTGACTCCTCCTCTTTTTTCCTTCATGCCGGCAACAAACGGAGGGCGTAATGGGCAAAACAAAAAGATGGGTATTGCACTCGTTGGTCTTGGCCGTTACAGTACGAATCAACTGGCACCTGCCCTGCAGGAAACAGAAAACTGTTACCTGGCGGGGATCGTCACAGGTTCCCCATCAAAATCGGAAGCCTGGAAAAAGAAATATAATATCCCGGATAAGAATATCTACAATTATGACAATTTTGATGAGATTACCAATAACGATGATATTGACATAGTATACGTTGTGCTGCCAATAGCCTTTCATGCCGAATTTACCATACGTGCAGCAGAAGCTAAAAAACATGTGATCTGCGAAAAACCAATGGCGACAACTGCAGAGGAGGCCCAGCGTATGGTAGATGCCTGTAATGCCAACGGAGTCAAACTTGCTATTGGTTACCGCCTGCATTTCGAACCTTTTAATAAACGGGTAATGGAATTGGGCCAGAAGGAAATCTTCGGAAAGGTACAAAGCATAAAAGCGGCAGACAGTAGTGATATGACCGGCGGCAGCCTGGATCTTTGGCGTCTGGACAAAGAACGTGCCGGTGGGGGACCTTTAATGGACCTTGGTATCTACTGCGTACAGGGAGCTGTTTATACCATGGGCAAACCTCCTGTGGCTGTAAAAGCTGAATTTGGGGAAATAACCCATCCGGCATACTTCCGGGATGTGGAGCAATCGGTGAAGTGGGAAATGGAATTTGAAGATGGAGTAGTAGCTGAATGTGAAACCAGCTATGCCGATCCTGAAGAAAAGAAACTCTTGTCGGGCAAGGCTGAAAACGGCTGGTGGAAAGTTGATCCTGCCTATTCCTATGAGGGTAAAAAAGGGGAAACCAGCGAAGGAAAAATGGATTTTCCGAATATTTATGAGCAGGTATACCAAATGGACAGTCAGGCAGAGAGCTTTAGGAACAATCGGGAATCTATCGTGCCGGGTGAAATGGGCGTAAGGGATATGAAGATCATTATGGCGATTTATGAATCGGCCAAAAATGGCGGCGAACGGGTAGAGATCCGGTATTGAATTTTCTGAAAATTGTTTGATTTTCTGCTCTACCTGATTATAAGTTGTTCCAAAAATGGCAAAAAACCTTCGGCTTTTGGAAAGCTTCGGAAGTTTTGGAAGGAGTTGTTATATAACCTGATTTTCAGAAGTATTTGTTGATGAATATTAGAATTTTCAGGAGGAGATTAACAACATCAGCCTGCGCTGAAGTTTTTTGGAAAGAGATATTGTTAACCTGAAAAAGGCAATAATCTCTTATTCTTACCAAAGTGTTAATTATCAAATATTTATAACTGATTTTATTGAGAAAAGACATGGTCATTGTAACTTTTAAAGCATAATTGTATGAACCTTAAATAGAAAAGATATGGCATTAAAAGATCAGGTAAAGTCAAAGAGGAGAAAAGCCGGCACAAAGGCTAAAGGAGGGAAGGTAAAGCAAGACCATACCGGCCAGGAAACCGGGTATTCCTGGGGATCTCAAAAGCCGCCCATTTCCGGCCCCGGAAATCGTAAGGTGCGGGTGAGCAAGCACGAGAACGGGGAATCCTACGATGAAGATTCCAACGGAAATTTTTTCTCACGTCTGGAACCTCATAAAAATAAGCTTTTGGGGCTTGCGGGAGTCCTGGCCGGTGGAGCCCTGCTTTTTACCGGAATAAGAAAAGGCTGGTCCTTTTCTAAAAAAGGCGGTGAAATAAAACTGAACACCAGGCAAACCATAAAAAGGTCCCGTAAAGAGTTGTATGCTTACTGGA
>JACLAD010009630.1_pt1 | contig 11011 bp, 12 predicted proteins | sample 8027901 | NCBI WGS metagenome assembly JACLAD01 (sample SAMN15725071, study PRJNA655200) | protist metagenome | isolation source: fluorescence activated cell sorting (FACS) single amplified genomes of... | place: Spain: Blaines Bay Microbial Observatory, Mediterranean Sea | collected 2016-07-05
TGTATCCGTGGATGTATCCATGTGTATACAACACCAAATTAAGGTCCATATGTACTCGCCAAATGTCCCTATGATGGTTTATAACACACTAAGAGAGATCGGCCAGAGGGGCGAGGCAGCTTTCGTCGCCATGTGCAGCTTCTTCCTCTAGGCCAACTGTATTCCTTAACTGAGCGTCAGTAAAGCCACTGGTAGCAAACCTTTGTGTATGGATGTCAGCGACCATAGTTTGTATTGCCTGTGCGCGTAAACTGTTATGTCCAACACGTTTGGCCACATTTTCTGGTAGCGAATTCGCCTTGACTGCTTGCTTGGCCAGTGAGTCAGCACCTGAGTTAAGTTCCACAGCCAAAGGAGCACCATTGCCTTCGTCCAAATCGTCTTGCGTGAGGTGACTAGGAGTCCATGCAACTTCTACCCAGTTCGGTCTACCCGCAACAATGTCTGAGATCTCTGTCCACAGGTCAAAATGCGCTCATGTGTCAACTGTAGCTTCCAACGGCAAGAAACCTCCATTCGTCAGAATCTTTATCATCTGAAGTGCCGCATACTCACTGTCAGTGATCCACCAGAGAGGCATCCATGCTATTCTGAGGCACATAAGTAGAGCGAGTACCTCGCCCCTCTGTGCTGTTTGGTTGTAGCCTGCCACAGCAACGGCTCTGTTGGCCACATGACCTTCTGCAAAGTAGACTGCTGCAGCTGCACGCATTGGCAACATATGCGCCAGTCCATCAGCTGAGCCACCCGTACCGAATGCAAGCCTGAGCACATCACCTCTTTGTACTAAGGTATGAGCCGCACCATTGATGTCAGCATTACCAAGAGCATGTCCATACTCCTGCACGGCATGAAGAACCTGTGCATTGTATATGTCCACTGCCTCCGGATCATTGAGCGCAATTCCTACAAAAAGCAGGCACGGGTGAAGATCACCTGTGTAAGTGGCTATCAGGTGTCTGGCCGTCTTGCGGTGCTTCTCCCAGCACGGACACTTCCAGACCACGTGTTTGATATCTCCAGGCTCCAATCCACAGTACATGCAGAGGGTGCTGGTGTCACATGAGAGACCTGCTCTTGCCATTCGCACCTGGGTATGAAGACTGGCTGTAATAAAATGTTGCACAATCATGCGCTTGTAAGGGTCAATTGCTATGCCCTTCCCACTCCGGAGCAGCGCTGTGGTAGCCTGGATGTCGACTCCTGCAGAGTGATTGGCTACTCCACCAAGCTCCTGTCTGGTTTTACTAACTGAAGCAATCCAACTTTTCCTGAGGCCATCTCTCACCCAGTGCTGCAATGTGGAGATTGGTGTGGAAACAAGACTAACTTCAATTCCGTTATGTATGACAATGTCAATTGGTGTAGTGCTGGACCAACCCAATGCTTTCAGTGAGCCCTTGAAGATGGAAATGATTCCCGATCTGAATCTGTGAGTAGCCTGGGCACCCATCAGTGCCTCCCATTTTTCTCTGTTATCAGCGTGTCGTCTGAGCTGTCTCGCAACGGTAACGGTGCTCGCCGTCTTCTGCAAAGCTCCTAGGCAGTATGGCCTTTTACTAGCAGCGCTAGCACCAGAGGAAATGCCACCCAAGCTCTGTTCCCAGGCTGGATGAGTGCCTTCTTGAGGGCTCCCATGTAGGATCTGGCAGCTTCTGCACTCGGAGACAACTGCTCGAGCCCCACAGTTGCTTTCGCTGCAGCTTGCATAGACACCACCTCTGCACGCTGTCCCATGCTAAAAGGTATCCACTGTATGCGCTGCAACAAGTCCACTGCATCATGAACTCGAGCATCCTGCAGTCCACATGTAGGCTGGGCACCAGTTGACACAACACCTCCAACAAGCCTCGCGCTGTCTCTGATGTCAATGGCTCTGTTGTAGATCTTGACCTCTGCTAATTCATCTAAGAGATGCTCTTTAGTCGCAATGGCCACCGTCTTCTCAGGTGAGATGTGCTGCCCACTGGCTTTGTCAAAAGCTGCATCCTCCTTGAGTGCAAGCTTGACCAAAGCAATACTGCCAATGAGCGAGGAAGAATCATCCATAAGTGTGCGTGAAATAGATGTGTTATCAACATGCTTTCTCCTCAAGAGCCACACCCTCATCACCAAATTGGTGTCGTCACAGGAGAAAGTACAACCCTGGTAGATGCCATTCTTATGGTCTAACGGCCTCGAAAAAGCATTGCGCAGCTTGATATACATGAGAGAACGACTGTACCAATCTCTGCGTGCTCTAATGATGGTGCATGGACCCCCCATCCTCATCTGCAAGCCAAAGACAATCGAGCACAACATCCTGTCAAAGCACTTTAATCGGTCAAGCAACAGTGCGATGAGATCCTGGTCCATCATCTGGGTATACTCTAAAGCCAGTTGAGTGTGCCAATAGACATCTTGGATCATGCCACCCTTCTTGGCACCACTCATTTCGTCAAGGTACCACGACTGCCTCCAGCCACTGAGATCTCTGTAGCGGTTCTTGGTCCAGATGGCTTGCCAAATGCTCTGCACCGTAAGCAACCTGCCATCCAGTGGTGTGACCTTGCAGTTCTTTCTGCAAAAACTCTGAGGCAAGTGCAAGAAGCTATCCAGCCATGGCGCGCCTGCTTCAATGATTGTCAAGATCTTGATGACCCTGTGTGAGAACTTTCTGGGGAGCGCTTTTGCTTCCACTGTGCGCCAAGAGTCTAGGCTGGTAGCTCGATTGTCCAGCGTAGCTTGTAAGTCATCAAAATACGTGTCTCCATTCACTCATCAATGTGCGGTATGAACTGGTTATAGGCCTCTTCAAATTGCTCCCACGTGGGCGGGCACCCCGCATAGCAGTCAAAGACCGGCTCCCAAGCATTGACCAGTTTGTCGATCATGTCTCTGGTGCCTGCTGTAACACCAGTGGTGTCTCTGAAGTGGTGCGCGGGCGGTGCCTTCTCGGTTTTCTGCACCTTGGCGACCCAGCTGCACACTCTGCCTGCTATGCCATTCACTGAGCGTCTCATCAGGTCCACCCAGTTTTTGATCCTCTCAAGCATCTTGGCCACATGGTAGTTCGTGAAGCTCTGCCTGATCTTGCACACCCATTCAGCAACTGCCTGTGGCGTCCTGACATCTTCAAAGGCATCTCTGCTGAAAGCTGGCCAGAGACACTTCAGCTTGTCCTGCTCCTTGTTAAAGTTCCTGGCAATGTTGTTGGCCTGGGTGTCATCAACAGATCGCCAGCCATTCACTGCCACCCTTGCCACCAGTTTGGCCAAGTCCACCAGTTTAGCAAAGAGCTTTCTGAAGCAGCCGATAGGCCCAGTGTCCGGCCCTGCTTCAGGGAATCTGACTGGTGCACAAGTTGGTTGAACCTTGAATACAGGCGGCTGTCCTCTGCCATGAGTTCCTTTGAACTCCGCCATGTAGGATTTAATGTCTAAGTAACTTTCGGCAATGCAAGTGAAAATGGCCCAAGCCACAGTAGAGTTCCCGGCACTAATGGCATCTTCGAACCTGTCTTCAAAAGGTGTCCACAACTGCGTAGCGAGATCATCATCTGCCTCTGTGATGGGCCCAGATGTGTCAACTGGGTAGGGCTTGGGCCTCGCCCAAATTGTGGCCTCTCCGTCAGAAGCTCTAACGTCAACACTTGCAGGGCAAGCTAGATGACCTGGAGCTCCTAGATCTCTGATCAACCCACTGTTGGCCACTACATCAAGCGCTGCTCGGTTGACAACGATGTGGTCGATGCAGCTTGACACTTGTGATTGGCAAGAAGCAAGGCTTTGTTCTCATTTGTGGATGGGTGTGGAGGAGTTCATCATCTGGACATTAGCAGGATACATATTGGAGCACGAAGTTGGCCACCTCTCTCTGCATTTTGATGGTGTCCGTGTAGATCGAGCAACGATCAGGAACGCCAGGACTGCCACCAGGATGTAAAGATACCACCATAATGTATACACATATGGATTGCAGATGTCTCCCGTCCTCCGCGCCTGAGACATGTTTCAGCAAATATTTTGTTTTTCACAACGCCTGAGCCACTTGGTCATTCCCACATGTTTTTGTAAACAGAATCCCCGCCGCGGATTCCAGCCAAAAATCCCTGCTTCGGATTCCAGGCAAAATCCTCACGTCGTATTCCAGCCGAGATCCCCGCAACGGATTCCAGCAAGAACCCAACCCACATCCCCGCACCATTAAATGCTCTAAGGGTAATAAGTGTGAGTATAAGAGAGAGTGCTGGCTCCAGGAGGGGGTATATTAATCATGACCCCCCTTATAAACGTGATGGGGATGTTACGGCCCCAAGATCTTTAACTGAGGACACCATCGGGCAACGCCGAGCAGCAGACAGACAGACAGACGGAAGAGCGCCAAGTAGATGACACAGAAGCCTTCTGTAAAGTTTGCCAGGACCACATCAGAGACCAAATTGGCTACAATGTCAGGATCCGTGAGAAGTTGCTTATGTACTTGGAAGATGCTCTGGATACGCTTGAATCCAAAGAAGAATGCAGGTGCCCACCCCTTCTGATGGAGACAGGCAACTGCATCTTCTTGGCAATTGCCAGGCTCAAAGACAACATGGACAAGCTTACAGAAACAGTACAACAGTTTGATGCACAGCTAAGTGCGTCTGACCATACCGATTTGATTGCTCGGACTTATGCTGACTGCATGACAAGAGCAGGCGTAACTTTGGTTACCTTTGGCACCGACATTGACCCTAAGCTTCAAGTCGGGCACAAGATGGCTGATACACACCGAGAACAAGGGCAGTCCCCATTGCATTGCTCTCAGCATGGGCCCTGGTGAAGACTGCATCTTGTGGAATCGAGCTACCAGATACTACTGTAGATGGATCGAGCTCCAGGCTTTATTGGCTACTTGTTTGGAGAAGAAAATGCTTGTGTATTTCTTGTTGGATTCCAGCCCGGAAGCTGAGGACTGTTTAAAGGATCTCACTGGGATGCAAGCCGGTGCTGGTCCAGATACCGAGCCACTGTCCGAGTCCGACATGGAATACGAAGCACCGAACGATGGGGATTACCATTCCCTAGCTGACCCCGAGGATGGCTCCATCGTACATGTTCACAAGGATCTCCTCAAAAGATTAGAAGGTGAAGTAGACTGTGAGATTGCCAGGGTCAAAAGAGAGCAGAAGCAAAGCCAAACTCGTAAAGCAACGAAGAGGGGACTTACATTGAGCTGTCGCTTGTGCCCTTTCTTCGCAAATACTTCTGATCATCGTTTCAGAAGTGTCCTCAACCACCTTTCCAAGCACCATGCGAAGACAAAAACTGAAACGGAGACAGGCATTCACTTAGGAACTGGCCTCTATGTGGCATCAGGCACGAAACAATTGAGGTTAATCAGGGCACTTTACGATAGTGATGCTATGAGGGCTGACAAGAAAAATGATTACTTGCAGCGCTGTGCACAGCTTCTGCGTGATCTTTTCCAACAACCTCAATCACAATGCTGGCTAGGGATTGACAGAGGCATTATTCTTGTGCTTGGTACCGCAGGCCCTTACTATGTGGCCCGAGACAGCGTCAGGACCATGGCATACCTCAGGCGTGGGACCAGGTCCTTTTATTACACTCAAGGTTTTACCAACACTGTTTTCAATGACATGCTTCTGTGCTGCCCGAGGATGAAAACCATACGTGCTTGGGCTGTCCGCCGAGCATCCGAGGCAGGCAACCCTTTGTGGCATCTGTACCCTACAGAGGTCGAGGCTTTCTTTTTTTTGCATGCATGCGCTTGGACCCTGATCCGTGCTGACGTCCTCGAGAAATGAATTCCATAGATATAATTGCCAACGTTCATGCTCGTGCTACACCTTCTACCAGCTTGCTTAAACATTCCAGCGCCCACTCTGTAGCCAAAGCCTCCGCGAGAAATGCAGAAGCAACGTCATCCAATTGTCTCCCTCTTCGCAGTAAAAGTTGATAAGTGCAAACATGTTGTGTGTCTATCGTGGCCTGGTAAACAGCAAACCCGACCGCGCCTAAAGATTGACTGCGCCTGCCACCATCAATGCAAACCCTGAGACTCGCTCGTTGTCGCAATGCCTGTGTCAAAGCTGGTGAGTTAACGCGGCTCCATGATTGTCGGTTGGTGTCCATGGTGGCGTTCACCGCATGATCTGCCACAGGGTTGAGATCTCTGGGCGACCATATCACTAAGTCACTTGTCTCATTGAGTGGCCTGAACCCGTGCATGTGCGGCTTGAAAAGCATGCGTGCAATCCGCACAAACAGTGGCCTGTGATCTGCATCAATCAAGAATGCACGTCCAGCTAGCAGCTCTGCCACTGACCCGCATTCCACTTGCAGCCATAGCCTCATGCCATCGCATTGCCAATGATTGTCCAAGTGATGCGGCGGCAGTGATAGATAAGTGTCAATTGTAGCAGGCGTCTGCTAACCAAGTGATCTGTCGTAGGTGGTAGGGACGGTAGACGCGGCAAATGCCACTGTACGCAGAGATGGTTTATGAAGTCATCGCAACTCGACATCCAATCCGCAAGAGACCTGTGCTTGTCTCGCATGGCCCTCCAAGCAGGCCCATAAACTAAAACAAATGGGCTCTCCCAAGATGTGCACTGATGGCCAGCAGCGCGGTGCTGTAGACCTTGTGCCCGACGATTGCTCTGACTGCAAGTTGCCCGTACTAACGTCCACCAAGCATCGTCTCTGAAGCGACGGACTGTCTGAAGGGGGTTCTCAGCGAAGCTGCATGGTGACCAATTCTCCAACCATGCTGCCTTGCAAAAGCTGCTTCAGGATCCGATGGTAGGCCATCCTCTTTCCACTGTGGTGGAACCATAAGGCGATCTGTCTAGATGTCCTCTTGTTGAACGTAGCCCTGGTGTCACATGGCCGCCATCTCATCCTCAGCATGCGGCGGATTCGTTTTGATTCCCAGGTTCGTACTGATCGCAGTGTGCCTGCAGAAACATGCCATGATTGACATCCAAAAAATGCCGATGTTGCCACAGAATCATGCCACTCACTTCCACGTGAAAGGATCGGGCCATGCATTGTGTAGGCCTTAGCATTTTTGTAGTAAATGGCGTCAGCAATGCCTTGCCTGTGTGCTCGGGCAGTTTCCGTCGATCCATGGTTATCAAACAACTCTCCGAGAAGCAATAGCTGCTGCGTGGGCGTGTAAATCAATTCAGCGCCGTCTTGTTTTGCTGAGATCTTCTTGGGAGGTTCGTTGATGAGCGTGCCACCTGCAAGAAGTTCTAAAGACGACTTCTTCCAACATGGGGAGTACTGATGTATGGCCACAGTCAGTTCGTCCACCATTATCTGCATCATGTCATAACTGCTTGCAAACAGGATGATGTTGTCTGCCCATACAGCATGGAACAGTACAGCCTCACGGTCTTGGGCGCCTCCCATCTTGACACCAATTCCATGAAACGGCCAAGCAACAACAAGATTTTCAAGCAATTCGTCGATCATTGTCAGCCATTCCAATGGGGTCTCTACTCCTCCTTGCTTGCCTCCACGTGAATAGGGAAATGGGGGAGTTGTGCCCACACCAGCCAATGAAATGACAGCCTGTAATCCCGTCAGCTCTCGCATGAGGACGGCACAGTCCCCATCCGACGCGCCTCTGCGTCTCAAAGCGTTGCCAATGTTCGAGTGTAGCATTGAATCCAAAGCTGTTTTAACGTCTTGGCAACTAATCAGCAAAGGGAAACCCCAAGAACGTGACAGATATAATAGCTGGCGCACAAGACTACACACAAACGTTGTGCTGGATTTCCGCTCGAAACCATATGAGTGCACCCACGAAGGCCTCAATGATGCTTCAATCCTTGGTAAAATCGACCTCACGTACCACTTCTGTAGAACGGGTGACTTGCAGACCCAGCGGATATCATCAAAGGTTCTTACTCCAAGCTCCTTAGGGAGGCCGAGGAACTCCAACATTTTCCAGAATGGCGAGCTCGTCTGACCATCTCAAAACACTGCACGTCGCCTGAAAAGGTGAAAGATGCGAATGACTGCAGCCATTGGTAGAGTTCTGTATACCTCTGGCGGAATCCCATCCGATCCCACGCCTGTTCCTGGGAGCAGTTTTGCCTCAGCTTGCAGAAAGTCCCAAATTTCAAGTGGAAGATTCATGTCTCTATCGCCAGTCGTCTGCCTCAGATGCTCTGCTATCAACTCATTTAGACGATCCTTCTGTCTGTCTGCAGTGTTTGCGATGTCTGTAAACCTGTTCAAGCCAAATCTGTGAAGACTTGACAGCCATTCAGATCGATCACATGACTCTCTAGAATTGATGACCAGCCTGGTTGGTACAAAGGTTGCGTGATTTTGCTTCAAAATTCGTTTTAATGTTGCTGCGCTTCTTCGCTGGGCAGCAAATTTCTGCCTCAACCTTCGTGTTTTGAAGGCTCGCTTCGGGGAAGGCAGCGATTCCCAATGGTCAGGACACTTGGCTACACGGCTGCCATCCGGCTGATGGGCAGATCCCTTTCTGTGCGGAGTGTCCTTTGCCAGCTCATATAGGGAAGCCTCCAAAATAAGTAAGGTGGTAGACAGGAACTTCTCATCAGACGTGTGTTGGAGGAACTGTGTGTGGGCATCTTCATCTACGGGCTGCCAATACTTTAGGGTCGTCTCACGTGGTGGTGCTTCTAGTCGGTGTTGATGCAAAACCAAGCAGGCAAACATAAGTCGGTGATCCATTCCTTTGTGCAGGACAGGTTTGTCTCTTAGGGTCCACTCATTGGCAGGATGGGCACAACCAGTGATACCTGAGGTGACCGCCACATAGTCTATCTGAGATCTCTCCCTGAATGGTCATTTCCAACCACATGTCCATAACGACTGGGGCGTCGAGTCATTGGAAAAAGTGTTCAAGGCCCTTAGATTGAATTGTTAGAGCCATGAGAGTATGTTATTCTGCATGCTAGCTGAATGGCTTGGTCGTGGGTTCAGAGTTGAGGGACCTGTGATGCCTTGGAAATCTGGAGGTAGTGTAACATTAGCGTCAAACGCGGCAATGATGGAAAGATTCGTACCTGGAAACTTTGACAAGCATGCAGAATAGAAAGCTTGTGTTTCCATTCGGATTGTATCTATATGCATATCTACATTGTTGCTGGTGTATCCATGGAGGAAATGAAGGCTGAAAACTAATACTCCGGGCAAGAGCAGCCCACTCCAATAGGGTCGATGCACCACATTGCGAACTAAAGGACTCAGGCAATCTGGGATCAGAAAGCCACAATCGAATCCATCCCGACAATTCGCACGGTCATCCCTGGATCTGCTTGAGAGGACACTGAAGCCACCAAATACAGACCCATCGACCCACTTTGGAATACCTTGCAAGCACACTGGAGCACCACCCCATCCTAATTGTTGAAGAGCCCGGCAAAACCCCTTGCCAATGCATGGGTTCTTCTTCTATATATTAAGTGAAAGCACCAGAAGTTCACTCTTTGTGTCTTCTGAATTAATCTCGAGGCACCTCTATTTCCGGCGATAGAGTTTGAATTTCAGCTTTGCATCATTTATCGAGGTGAATCCAATTCATCCCATGCCGGCTGCATCCCACTCCACTGCACCATCTTCCGTCACCGTTCCAATGTGGACCACCCGTGTAGGTTGATCTGTCTCAACAAACACTTCAAAGTCTGGGTGGAAGAAAGCCCTAGCAGTGGCTTCGCCATCACAGTTGTCCTTTGTGAAATCCAAAGTCTGCCAGTCACCTGGTATCGCTTTTGGACCGTTGGATGTCTCTGTGGAATGATAATGAGTGACTTCCCACGTGATGTTGTATAAGACTTGAGATTATCTGTCCAGGTGTTAGCAATCGCCCTCAGGAAGTTGGGAGTGATGGGAACAATAATGTTGTAGTTCTTGCCTGACCGGAGTTGAAACTCTTTCACATGACTCTTGAGTTCCCCGGGCAGGTAGCCAATCAGCATTTGCATCAATGCTGTTGCCTCAGTCCTTGTCACCCCATGTTGTTCCTTTTCTTCATATCACGTTGTTTATCCTCAACCTTGGACAGACGAGCTCCATGCTCCGATAGTTGAGCCTTCAGTGGGGCAAGCTGTGTAGTGAGTTCTGTCTTGTTTGCCTGAACAATGTCATCTCTCAGAGTTGCAACCCAAGCATGAGCCTCGTTTGCCATCTCGGACGTCTCGAAGTGGGTCTCTAGAAACGCTGTTACAACGGCTTGTCTTGAGCCAAAATGGCTTGAGCCAAAATGGCTACGGTATACATATGCGAAGATATCCTTTCATCTCCCTGCTGCCAAGCCCAGCTCGCCAACCTCATTGGCCAATGCTGTGACTACGAAGAGTTCATTTACATCAGTATCGACGCAACTCTAAAACTAGCAATGGCTGGAAAGGGGCAAGCCCCACACACTTGTTCCCCATCGGCGATGAGGACGCCCTAAGGAGGATCTTGACCATCAGAGGGCGGACTAGTACAGTCGTTGGAATGTGGCTCTTGAAGGGAGAAGATGGAAAAACCATTACTTCAGCAATGGGTGTCCGACTCCCTTACAAACTGTTGTTGCAAGTAAGATTTTGCGCATCGGATTGCCCATCCAGAGCTTTGTTTGAGCACCTCAAGTCGGCCTTACCCAATCTACTTGTACTTAGCTTTGACCCAGTGCACTTAGTCGTCACCTACAACCAAGCACATTGGAGGACAAAAACGCCCTGGCGAAGCATTGCTTCGTATAGTATCAGATCCGCGATGGCAGCATGAACAGGATGCAGGCAGAAACACAAATCAAGAATATTGACTCCAGCAAGCCATGATACAGTGTGACCGATTTCATCACAAGCTTGGCTGCCTTAGCATTAGTGTACTGGTCTGAAGTTGACACCGGAATAGATCTCAATCAGCAGAAGCTGTGCCATATCATATGGTGCGCCGCAAGCGAGGAGAAAGTCCAGTGGTACTTCAACAATATTCGAGCCCGACATCGTATGCCTGCAAACTTCAGGCAGCTTCTACCTTCTGGAACA
>JACLAD010003341.1_pt1 | contig 11008 bp, 9 predicted proteins | sample 8027901 | NCBI WGS metagenome assembly JACLAD01 (sample SAMN15725071, study PRJNA655200) | protist metagenome | isolation source: fluorescence activated cell sorting (FACS) single amplified genomes of... | place: Spain: Blaines Bay Microbial Observatory, Mediterranean Sea | collected 2016-07-05
ATCAAAGGGAAAATCGTGCGTTACGTCAAGCGAACGATATTTTGAGAAAAGCGTCAGCTTTTTTCGCGGCTGCGGACCTCGACCGCCTTACGGAAGAGATGATTATGTTTATAGATGAGCATCAAAAGGCCATTGGTGTCGAGGCGATTTGCAGAGTTTTGCCAATCGCGCCATCCACGTATTATCACCATAAAATGATATAAGCAGATCCGAGTAAGGCTTTTGAACGAGCACAACGTGATGCAATATTGTGTGATCAGATTATGGACCATTGGAACGCGAGCAAGCAACGATCTGCAAGCGGCCCGAACAGGCACGATTGGCAGCGATGCAAGAACCCTTGGTGGCGCCAGTTTGCCACTGTCGGATCACTTTCTTATAAACCGCTATAGTTTTGTGAATAACTGACGCAGCTGCTCTGAAAACACATGAAGCAAAACACAACCCAAACAGTAGGCAGATATACGGCATCGCGTAACCAGTTTCAGAGGCGGTCGGCGCCTATCTTCTGATGAATTCTAGTCGATCTTTGGCAAAACCACCCAAATAGCAGAAGCGCGGGCTTTCAAGCGCCGCGAATTGCATTATTGCTCAAGAAATCACGCAATAAACTGTTGAACAAGTCGGGCTTTTCCAGATGCACAGCATGCGCACATCCCGGCACTACGGCCAGCTCTGCCTGCAATATCGAGCTCCAAAGCAAATGCGTTTGCTGCCAAGAATAGGTGCGATCTTGATCGCCCCAGAGAACCAAGGTGCGCAGATCAATCTCTTGCAAAAACGCCGCGCCCGTCCAAGCTTCCATCGCTGTCAGGCCCGCTTGAATCGCCGCGAGCGAGCTTTTTTCCGCGATCTGCGCGCAGGGTTCATAGCCCTCAGCTGCGGCGCGCCGCAAAAACCACGTGGCAGAAATACGGCGGGCTGCGGCGGCGGCGCCCTCTTGCGCCGCGCGCGCCTTGCTGGTAGAAATGTTTTCAAAGCGCCCCGGTAAAATGCCCACACTGCCGGTGCTATACAGCACAAGGCTTTCAATCCGCTTGGCGTCGCGGCGCAGCATCTCCTGCACCACCATCCCCCCCATCGAATGCCCCAAAAGGTGATATCGGGGCAGATTTAACCGATAAAGCTCGGCGATGGCCCAATCGGCAAACCCCTCAATACGATCCAAAACAGGCAAATGCGCATTCTCGCCAAAACCAGGAAGATCCAGCGCAATAACCTCATAATCTTGCGACAAGGCCGCTTTTTGCCCGGCCCATTGCGCGCCCCCACCCATAAAGCCATGGACCAGAACCAGTGGGATCACTTGAGCTGCCCTTGTACGATACGGTCTAAAATCATGGCGCAAAATAAAATCGCAAACCCTGCCAAAATACCTTGGCCCACATTGGCATATTGCAAGGCTTCAAGCACGTCTTCACCCAAACCTTTTGCACCAATCAGCGAAGCCACCACCACCATCGCCAGGGACAGCATGATCGTTTGATTGATTCCTGCGCGTATCGACGGGCTGGCAAGCGGTAAATCCACGCACGTTAACGAATACCATTTATTCGCACCGAAAGAAATTGCCGCTTCGCGCACGCTATCAGGCACGCCGCGCAACCCCAAAACGGTCAGGCGCACGACCGGCGTTCCCCCAAAAATCATCGTTGTGACCACGGCGGCGGGCTTGCCAGTGCCAAAAAAGGCAATGACGGGAATCATAAACACGAAGGCCGGCATCGTTTGCATGAAATCCATAATCGGTTGGATAAAGGCATAGAAGCGGCGACGGCGGGCGCAAAACATCCCTAGAGGAATGCCAATTGTAATCGACAAACAGGCCGCCGTTCCCAATAAGGCCAAGGTTGTCATGGCTTTTTCCCAAAATCCCAACAGCCCCATATAAGATAGGAAGGCCCCCGACCAAACCGCCGTGCGGATGCCCGCTGTCAACCATGTGAGAACAACGATAATTGCGGCAATCACGATCCAAGGGGTTTTCACGAAAATCAGCTCAAGCGCATCCAAGATCAACCGAATGCCATAGGTGATGAAATCAAATACAACATCGCCATTGGCTACGCAAAAGGCAAAGAATGCCTCAACCACCGCAATGCTCAAAAGGCGGTATTCTGGATCGGTTGGGAAATCGCTTAAAAACTCAAACTTGCCGGGCAAGCTGTAATGCAGCATCGCCGCAGTGACGATCGCCACCACAAAAGCCGCGCTGAATAGAATTTGCGACACAGGTAGGCCAGAGCGCATGCTTCGGTCTGAGACCCAATCGGAAAACCGCGCCTCTAACGCCCAATTTGCGACGGTTAACTGCACAGCCTTGGTCACCAATAACAACCCAAGCCCCAGCAAGGCAATCGTCGCCCCTTGCTCAGACAAGGCCACGGCCTCAGCGCGAATATCGCCAATCGCAGCTTCAAGAGAATCCACTGTCCTTTGATACACCGCCACTTTTTCGGAGCCTGCCTCAATGGCCGCGGCCAACTGCTTGCGGCGCAGTTCCAGCGTGCCCTCGATCGAGGCGATGCGCACAAACGCATCCGCCGCAAGATCGCCAAAAAGACCCCGCGCGATTTGAACAAAAGCCAGCGTCTCCAAAATGAGAAACGGCAGCGCCCAAGACCATAGGCCCCGCGCACCAAACCATATCGGACCAAAAAGACCCGCCATAAAATTGGCCGTAGGCGTGAAATTTGCATTCTCGCCAATCCTATCAAATTGCGCGATGTAATAATCAGGATGCGTGCGCACGAAGGTTCGAATATCCTCACGGCGCTCGGCGGCAAAGGCCAGCGCAGCGTCTGACTGCGGTTGATCAAGGGGGTTTTGCACGGTTTCACTCATGACATTTCGGTTCCTTCAACAACGGTGCGCAAGAGATCGGCACGAGAAATCACACCCACTGCCTGTTGGTCAGAATCCACAATAATCGGGCTGTCATTATCAATCGCAAGCGTGATCAACGTGCTTAAAGTTTCATCCATTTGCACGCGCGGAGCCTGCGCATCCAAGGGCCCATGGCTTTGCACATAAGCCTCGATAGGCTGCATCACCGCATGCGCATGTACCACTTTAAGCCTCGAAATCCCTGCGACAAAATCGGCGACATAGTCATCAACAGGATTCATCACAATCTCTTCTGCGGTGCCCGTTTGGATCAAACGACCATCGCGCATGATCGCAATGCAATCGCCGATCCGCACTGCTTCATCCAAATCATGCGTGATAAACACGGTGGTCTTTTTTAAGGTTTTTTGACAGGCGTATGAACTCATCCTGCAATTGACGGCGGATAAGCGGATCTAAGGCGCTGAACGGTTCATCCATCAAGAGCACATCTGGATTCGCCGCAAGCGCGCGCGCAAGGCCGACGCGCTGTTGCATACCGCCTGACAATTCATGCGCGTATTTTGAGCCCCAGGCCCCCAATTCGACAATATCTAAAATTACGGCCGCCTGACGCATGCGATCATTCTTGCTGATATTTCGGATTTCCAGCGGCATCGCCACATTATCCAGCACAGACCGGTGCGGCATCAGCGCAAAATTCTGAAACACCATACCAATCTTTTGGTTCCGAAACCGTTGCAGCTCTTTCACACCAAGGCCCATCACATCCGTGCCTTCGATCAGAATTTGGCCGTCGGTGGGCTCTAACAGCCTATTGAAATGACGCACCAGCATTGATTTTCCGCTGCCCGACAGGCCCATAATACAAAATATTTCGCCGCGATTTACCGAAAGGTTCACATCTGCAACCCCAACAACCGCGTTATACTCTGCGAGAACCTGCGCTTTGCTGAGACCTTTATCGCGTATCGCGCGCAGCGCATCTTGCGGCCGCTCTCCAAAAATTTTCCAGACATTGGAGATTTCAATGACCGTATCCATGCTCATCCTACGACATCGTTTCACAAATAGGGCGCACGGCCCGTTTAAATATAAAGGATGGCTCCAATCCGCTTGAAACCATCCATCTTAATGTTCAAGCTTGCCGTTTATAGACCAAGCCATGCGTCAACGCGATCAGGGTTCGCCTCTACCCACTCGCGGGCAACCTCAGCCGGATCGCGGCCATTACCACTAATTTCAAAGGCAAAATTGCTCACATCATCAGCCGTTAACGCGAAGCGGCCAAAAAACTCAGCGATCGCTGGCGAACGGCTCTCTAATGAGTTTGACCAAGCAATCTGTACCTTTTTCAGCGCGTCTTTGGTTGCAACGCTGGATTTCTCATACCAATCGGCATCGTCCGAGGGCTGTACCATGACGTATTTGGCCGGATCATATGTTGGCTCGCTTAACATTTTCACATCAAACATGAACCACACCGCATGCGGCTTGTAGCAATAAAACGCATAACCTTCGCTTTTGGCAATCGAATCCTTGATGCGCGCGGTTTTCACGCTTTCTTCGGTACGAATTGGCTCGATAAAATCAAGCAGCCCATAGTCACGTGTTTTCACTTCATTTACATTGGCCGAGGCCCAGCCTGGCGCACCGATCCACATCTCGCCCTTACCATTGCCATCGCTATCCATCAACGCCGCCACATCCGGTCGGCCAAGATCGGCGATATCTGTTATATCATTGGCTTCGGCAAACGCGCTGGAAACGCAGAACCCTTGATTGCCCTCATAGGGGTTTGAAGACAGCGTGACAGAGCCGGCACCATCAACATATTTCTTTGTGAAGCTTTCTTGGTTGGGCAACCAAACATCGGGATGCACATCAATATCGCCTTTGCCCTGATCCATACCTTGGAAAATCGTGGCGTTGTTACCCGGTACATATTCAACCGTACCGCCAATACGCATTTCAACGACGGCGCCCAAAAGATGGGCAATCGCCTGCGTGCCTGCGCTATCTGTGGCATGCACCAACGCATCGATTTCAAGACCAAAATTAGCAGCTTGCTCGGCCAACTCTCTGGCGCAATTCAAATAGCCCAAAGCGCCCACACAATCAGATCCGCCCGTCGGAATAATATACGGTGTTTTCTCATCCTGGGTCAGTTGATTGGCCAAACAGGCGATCTCAGCGCTTATATCAACAGACTGCGCAAATTTTGACACGCACGCCCCGTGCAAACGGTTTAAAAGCGCGTTGCCACTCAGCGCATAATGAGGCTCTGCCACACCCGAGCCCTCTTCAAGCAGGATGTGGCAGCCCAGTCCAAGCTTGGCCGCGGCCGCCGCGGTTTGGCGTGCATGATTCGATTGCATGGCGCCATGGGTCACAATAGTATCGGCGCCTTGCGCTTACGCCATCAAAAACTCAAGCTTGCGGGTTTTATTACCGCCAGATGACAAGCCCTTACAATCATCCCGTTTTACCCATAAGCGCGGTCCGCCCAATATCTCGCTTAACCTGTCCAAAGGTTCAAGCGGGGTTGGCAAATGGCCAAGCCGTATTTTAGGAAACCGCGCCAAAGACAAATCTTTGCACAAGCTTTGGGACATTTCAGTCGACAAAGAGCTATTTCGAGCCAAAATTTGGGCAGCTTCGAACACGCAGAACCTAAAATTGAAATTTTCAATCCATAGCGTTGCAAATACCAAAACAGAAAAATAATGCTTTTTTCTACGGATACTCATACATATTGTTTGAGCAAAAGGGAGTGATCTTGTGGATCTGCGATGGCTTGATGATGTTTTGATACTTTTAGAGGAAAAAAACATGACCCGCGCGGCAGCACGGCGCAACATTACTCAACCGGCCTTTTCACGACGCATTCAGGGCTTTGGATGCTGCGATTGCAAGATCTGCGCAGCAAAATCGCTGATTTCAATCCCGCCAGCTCAACAGTGTCGATTGCGGTGCAACATGCACCGGTATTTTCCACTTTTCCCGATATGGCGCTCCGGGCGAATCATGTTTTTCCATCGCTTAAGTTTCGCTTGCAGGCGGATAACCTGCGCGATTGCGTGACGATGTTTTTGCGCGGCGACACGCATATGTTGCTTTGTTATGAATTCAAAAATGCCGGTCCATTGCCTTTTAATGCATCCATCCGCCGCGGCCTTTGGGGGATAGATTACCTGGTATCCGTTGTGGGTGGCAGGCTGCGCTATGCCTTGAAAGATAGCGGTGAGATAGCGCCTGCAACGCCCGCGATCGTGTATCCGGATAACAGTTATTTTGGCGCGGTTCTGAACGCAGGCGAGTACCTGTTTGGCACGCGAAATCACAGCAAGAATCCAGTTTGCGAGACCGCTTTTTCCAGCGGTATGAAAGAACTAACACTTAAGGGTATCGGCGTGGGCTGGCTGCTCTACAGCATGGTGCATCGCGAATTAGAAACCGGCGATTTGATTTCGCTTGCAAATACGCATGGTCAAGAGCCGCTTGAGGTTGCGATTTACGCGGATATCAAAGAAGAAATTGCTCCGGCCGTTTTAGAGATTTGGAACAAAGCGCCGAATATCCAACAAGAACATATTGCCCAAACGCTGTGATTATGCGAGCAGCCACCCCCTTGATAATTGCCGATCCAAATAGGCGCCCAAAACCGCAAAAAAGCAGCAGGGCCGCGCATCAGCACACAAGCAAATTCAACATCTAAAAAATTTAGGCCCAGACATTTTAACCAGGCCAAACATCGCCTTGACCTTCAGCCCTGGCACGCCAAGCCAAACCGACAATACCCCCATAAAGCGGGTCTTAAGCTGCGCTTTGCATTGTCTTTTATGATTTAGTCCGGCGGAGGGGCTGCCCGGCGGCATGCGCAGCGGCGCGACGCGCTTTATTCTTTTTGCTATTGGGCTTGCCCACAGAAGGGACCAAATTTTTACCGCCTTTGGGCTTGCCTACAGCCCTCGCGCGCTTGACATCATAGGGCCCAGAGGGTTTGCCAGCTGTCTGTCCAGCCGCTTTATTGCCCAGTTTGCCAGGAGATTTTCCCGAGGGCTTGGCGCCGCAGGCTTTGCGATCGACAACCGCGCCATCGTCGCGGGCCCGCTCGGAGGGCGAACGCGGTTTTTCAAAACGGCGCGAAACGTTCAACGCGCCGAGTTTACTGCCCGATTTTGCCCACGGTTTTGGGTGCGCCCCCCGATTTTGTGCATCGCTGTTTTGCGCAGTGTTGCTTTGCGGCGCGGGCTTGGCAGCCGCATGCGGCTTTGCGTGATCCAGTTTTCCAGAAGCGGGCCGAGCTGTCTCTGCCCGCCCCTTACGCGTCCCTGTGGGCTTGCATGCTCGCCTGTCTTGCTTTGCAGCGTCGCTTTCGGACGGGCCAGTCTCTGACTTGCGGCCACGGGCCAGTTTCTGCGGCGGCTTGAAGGCAGGTTTGGACCCTTTCACAGCCGCCGGTACGTGTTGCAGCGCAGATATAGCCAAACCCCCTTCAATTTTCATATCAGCGCCCAGCGCCTGCGTGAACCCCACAACCACCTGTTGTGAAATCTCTACGAATGTTTCATCATTTTGAATGCGGATCGCACCAATATCGTCTTTCGTGATATCGCCCGCATTGCATAAAATGGGTAAAAGACGGCGCACTTCAACAGCTTGATTGCGGCCCTGATTGATTGAAAACCATTTTGAGGGGCCAAAGGATGCAGCGGTTTTCGCGGCGCGAGACTCGCCCGGTGTTGAAAGCTCTTCGGGGGCTGAGACGCGTTGATTATACAAACGCAGATAAGCCGCAGCCATCTGCTTAAGGTCAAATTTTTCGGCCAAACGATCAACCATTTCTTCTTCATCCGCAACAATCGGATCGTTCCACATCTGATCGGCAAGCAAGCGCTCTTGATCGCGCTGGCGCACCGCCTCGGCTGAGGGCGCCTCGCTCCATTTTACTGCGAGTTTTGCGCCCTGTAGAATGCGTTCTGCCTTGCGTCGCAATTTGGCCGTTACAATCAAACAGCTTTCGCCTTTTCGTCCGGCGCGCCCGGTGCGCCCCGACCGATGCAACAAGGTTTCATTATTATTGGGCAATTCCGCGTGCACGACCAAATCCAACCCCGGCAAATCAATCCCGCGCGCCGCCACATCTGTTGCAACACAGACCCGCGCGCGGCCATCCCGCATCGCCTGCAACGCATGGCTCCGCTCGGCTTGCGACAACTCACCAGATAAGGCCACGACCGAAAAATTTCGGTTGGACAGCCGCGTAGTAACGCGGTTGACCATGGCCCGCGTGTTGCAAAACACGATCGCATTGGGGGCTTCATAAAAGCGCAATATGTTGATAATTGCGTTTTCAGCATCATGGTTGGCTACCGTCATCGCGTTATATTTGATATCATTATGCTGTTTGGTCTCAGCAACGGTGGTCACCCGCACCGCGTCGCGTTGATAACTTTTTGCCAAAGTAGCAATTGCTTTGGGCACGGTTGCAGAAAACATAAGGGTGCGGCGATCATCAGGGGCTTCACCCAGAATAAATTCAAGATCCTCGCGAAATCCCAAATCTAACATTTCATCAGCTTCGTCTAAAACCACCCCGCGTACCGCGGATAAATCGATACTGCCGCGCATAATATGATCGCGCAACCGACCTGGAGTGGCGACCACAATATGCGCCCCGCGTCCTAAAGCACGGCGTTCGTCACGCATATCCATGCCGCCAACACACGACGCCATCACAACCCCGGCAGGCGCATATAGCCAGGCCAATTCGCGCTTTACTTGTAAAGACAATTCCCGCGTTGGGGCGATAATCAACGCCAGCGGCGCTTCAGCAGCGCCAAAACTGTCTTGCACATCCAACAAAGTCTTGCCCAAGGCCAATCCAAAACCAACCGTTTTGCCCGATCCGGTTTGTGCCGAAACGAGAAGATCCACATTCTGCAACTCGACCTTCGTCACAGCCTTTTGAACCGGCGTCAATGTCTCATACCCGCGTTGTGTCAGGGCATCTGCAAGGGCTTTTTTCACATGCGTCTTCTTTTCTGAGCTAAGGGGCGGTTCGATCTCCGCAAACCGCATGCCTAAGCCGTTTAACTTGCTTTGTATAGGTACAAGATCACGCTCTTGGCAGACAAAGCGCTTAGTTTTTGATTAAATTGATCGTTTCCAGCCTTTTAACGCACAATATAGAGACAAAGCACTGGTCTAATAAGGTGTAAAAACTCATGCATGCTCAGCGCAGCATTTACGTATTATCCGGCAGGCCAAATCGCAAGGCGCACCGCCATTTACAGCATACATTCTGCAACATTTAGCGCCGCTGCAAGCTCCCTGGCAAGCTTCGATGCGGTCAAAGCCCTAAGATACCGGCTTGTTAATATCATTTTAATCAATTCAATGTGTGTTTAGACTTTAAAACAGGCCATAAAGGTTGTAGACTTTCTCAAAGTATATAAGCAATTGATAAGTGGTTTGCGAAATGGATGCCCCTGAAGGATCAAACGCAGTTGCGAAAGCCTTAAAATATACATTGGCCATTATGTTTTGTATTTGCTTGATCGGCGCAGCGGTCCTAGGATTAGTGGTATTATTCGTCAACGTACTGCAATGACTAAGCAAACGTAACCTCTGCGAGCCGTATCTTGAGAGATCTAAAGTAACCCTTGTGATCGAAAACTGAAACTTTCACCGCAGCCAATGATCAAATGATCGTGAATACAAATGCCCACTGCTCCGGCCGCCGCCACGATCTGCGCAGTCAGAGTTCTATCCTAAGGCGATGGCTGCGGGTTTCCAGAGGGATGATTATGCACCAGAACTAGCACAGATGCATTGAGCTGCAGCGCGCGTTTCAAAATCTCACGCTGGTAAACCGGCACATGATCAAACGTACCTTCACCCTGCTGCTATTGTACGATCAAAACGTTCTTACGATCAAGAAACAAGACCCAGAACCCCTCTAAGGCGCGGTGGACGATGGTGATTTGAAAATGTTATAACAACCGATCCCAACTGGAAAGAATAGGCCTGCCCAAAATACGCGTCTGCGACAAACGGTGGGCAGCCCTTTAACGATTTTCAGCTCGGTTACGACAGCGTTTCCCACACCCGACACCGATAAAAGCTGATCAATCGGGGTAGAAATCACCCCGTTAAAGCCATGAAATCGTGCTAATGGGCGGCGCGCCAGAGGTTTCACATCTTGGCGGCGTAGCGCGCGAAACAAGACCAGTTCCAGCAGTTCATAATCCGGCACCGCAGCTAGACCTGCGCTGTCAAAACCTTCGCGCAGGCGTTTTCGGTGGTCTTTCAAATAAGAGAGCAACGGCTTGGGCGGTGCCACCAGTAATCCCGCAGCCTCAGAGGGAAACAACGATATCTGCTCTGGTGATTAACCCTTGGAAATTGCCATAGCCCATGCTGAGAGGGCCATGGTTAAGAAAGCCTTAACAGCGACCTGCTAACCTTTCATTGTATCCCAGAATGATTTTACCGATGAAAAGAAACTTTTGCTTTCAGGATTGTTATCTTCCGAAAGCGCTTCAAATTCACGCAGCAACTCGCGCTGTTTTGAGGTTAGTTTCACAGGTGTTTCCACAGCTATCTCGATAAACATATCGCCTTTTTGCGCTGATTTTATCGCGGGCATTCCTTTACCGCGCAGCCGCATTTGCCGACCAGATTGGCTGCCCGCTGGAATTTTTACGCGGCTACAGCCGCCATCCATCGTGGGCACTTCGAGATCGCCACCCAGCGCAGCACCCGACATTGACACAGGAATTCGGCAGAACAAATTATTCCCCTCGCGTTGGAATATTTTATGCTCGCGCACTTCAATAAAGATATACAGATCCCCCGCCGGCCCGCCGCGCAGCCCAGCCTCTCCCTCATTGGACAGACGAATGCGGGTGCCCGTTTCCACGCCTGCTGGCACATTCACGCTGAGCGATCGGTCTTTATTGGAACGCCCTTGGCCCCCACAGCTTGAGCAGGGATTGCTGATCACTTGGCCCATACCAGAACAACTGGGGCAGGTACGCTCAACCGTAAAAAAGCCTTGCGAGGCGCGCACTTTACCCATTCCAGAACAGGTTGGGCAGGTGCTGGGTTCTGACCCTCCGGCTGCACCGGTGCCGTTACAGGAGCTACATTGCAC
>JACLAD010002691.1_pt1 | contig 11006 bp, 9 predicted proteins | sample 8027901 | NCBI WGS metagenome assembly JACLAD01 (sample SAMN15725071, study PRJNA655200) | protist metagenome | isolation source: fluorescence activated cell sorting (FACS) single amplified genomes of... | place: Spain: Blaines Bay Microbial Observatory, Mediterranean Sea | collected 2016-07-05
GACACCGAAGCGAGCGTCACGAAATCAAAACTCAAGGATGTGATCACGTTTCTCAACGATCGGCTTTAAAGCGTTCAACGAAACTGCTGCGCACAGACTCGGCGACATACATCTGCTCAAACGGCTTTCTGATAGTCGCACACCAGTCAACCAAAACTCGCTCCAGGGCATCATTCGCTTCGATCGGTACTTACGAGAATAGCGGTCTGAATCAACTCATCCGCAATCAAACGCTGGATCTCGGGCACCTTGAAATACGACGTATGTAACAACTCATCCCAAGTGATGGTTTCCATTATCATGTCCATATTGAAAGAGGAGTCCGGGCGCTGAGAGTGTCCAAAGAAGCTACGCATTTTCCGGACAAGTTCTGCTGTGTACCTTGTGACATATTCGTCCATCGCATGGGCGTTATCGGGCGCGATCGGCGATAGCTTGTGAGAAAACCCCAAAGGGACCAACGAACTTGCAAATGGCTTCTCACCTTGGACATCAGCGCCAAAAGCTGTCGACCGCGCGGCCAAATCGATATTCTGATTCAGAAGCCTTTTTGAAAGCGGATTGAAAATCCTGTCTTCGATAATCCCGGCAATCAATAATGTCACTAAGCCAAATAGAGCAATAAACACGATAGACCCCAACATTTGCAAAATGATCTGCGACCCACTTCCAACGCCAATATCGCCTGCACCGGTCATCCACCCACCGACGAAAAAGTAAAACTCTCGAATATAGGTCAAAGGATCGTTGATGAGGTTTTGGAAGAAGTAGTTTCCCTCAAAGAGGGTATCGAAAAAATAGACATTAAGACGAACGATAAAGGGCAAAGCCGTCACCGCGATCGCGATTAGAATCGCGAGCGTTCCGGCAAACAGTCTGTCGGGAGCGATCTTACTTTTGAGTTTTGCTGCAGTGTGAATAATACCCTGCGCCTCATCATTTGCATGATAGAGGCCGGCCCATTTTTGCTCGTAATCATCTCGGAACGTGCGTTGAGTATATTTCGAAAGTCTGCGTTTCCGCCGTCGTACAATACGCCAAACCCAGTACAGAACCAAGACCGACGGTAAGCATGCAACTGCCCCCACCAAAGCGATCGTAGAAACACTGTAAGACCGCAAGTAAACGGGGATTTCACTCGGGTAGGAATCTACCTCCAATATATCCAGCGTCGGGTAGTAGGTGAAATAAGTTGCGATCCCGATTTCTCTGCCGCTAGTTTTCCTGATCAAAAACTCCAATAATTCAATTCTCACCGGCTCGGCCTCAAGTCCATCCTCGTATTTACGATCTTGCTCCGCATCGAATGAGTCAATTCGGCCTTCAAAATAATCCGGCGATGCGGTTTTCAACCATTCATCGCACGCGCGATCTGGGTTTACCGCTTCTCTAAGCGCAATCAAAAGGAACTGAGTATTCTGCGGATCGCATAAGTTGACATATCCTTGCTTCAATCCAACTCGCTTCATAAAAGTTGCTTGATTAACCGGGTCTAACGCAAGCTGGCCATCTGAATCTGCACTGACGTTAAAGCTCGAAGTGGATTGCTCGTCGAAGTCCTTTTCATCTTGGAATAGCGCGCTACTCGACGTGAAGGTCACTTTTGGGACGATCAGTCGTAGCCGTTCCGGCCCATCAGTATCATCAATCCAACCATCTTCTTTCAACTCTGCCGGGTCGCTCAATATGACACGGTCGACTTCAGCAATACTCAAGTCTCTCGGAATGTCCCTCCAACAATCTCCTGCGAGGTCTGAAGAGGCATCACACGGCGATGCAAACACGATGGAAAAAATTCCAACCAGGTAGATTATGGACAAGACAAGGAGTAGTTTGAGCGGTAGCCCCACATAATCATGCCACCACCTCGAAGGCCGAAACTCCAAGAACGGCGTACCGACCGTGATCCAACGTTCCAAATTTTTTAAAGGGCGGTCTTGAAGCACCGCCTCTTCCAAAGCCGCCTTTATGACCGATCCACCATGGCTATGACCAAGCAAAACATACTTCTCGCTATCTTGGCCGCGCCCCGTCTCATGCGAGGCGTAGATTTTTTCAAACAAGTTTCGACCGGCGCGACGTCGCGACTTTTCAGAATTCCGTCCGTCCCAGTGAAATACATCCCATTTGATTGGCCCGTCTGACGAGCGAACGAGCGCATCAATTTCCGTTTGAAACGGACTTCCCTTTTGCCACCACTGCTCCCCTTGATCGAGTTCACTTGTGTCGTTGGTACCATGCACAGTAATGATCGTCGTCATCGCGTCCCCTCACCAAACCCTAAGTAAATTTTCAAATCTAGACTGCAATATTTACTTCAATATTTCAACTTTTTTGCCTATCTAGCACGCAATTTTTAGAGTGAACCCAAATAGAACAAGATCAAACTGCGCAGGGGACCAAGCGACGTTTGTTCGGATTGGATCGGCAGAGTTGAGAACTTTATTGATTGTATCAAGCCTTTTTCGATCAAAGAGCTTTGGATACACAAGTTGGGCTGCGCGAAAGGGCGCGGCATGTATCAAAGCCAACCATCGGCCAAGACCGATTTTTCAATTCGCGAAGATGCATCTTCGAGCACTCCGAAAATAAGCCAATCCAATAGAGCGGCTCATTGAGAAAAATTTCTGAAAAGCCGCTTCGCATCGTCAGCACGATAAAATAGCCGAGCAACATCAAGCTTAACCCCCACGCTCCAGTCATCGTCACCGTCAGTTAAGAAAACGAAAGAGCAAGACTGACACGGCACAAATTCGCTAAGGCTTTCCCCAACCTCTCCCAATTCGTACACGGCGCGTTTCAAAGGTAGATGAACAACTCCGCCGAAGCGGACATCGTCATTGCTCAAGTCGACCGCAAAAGCGCCACCTATCGGAGCGCTTGGAACCGAAGTTTTGTGGCTATAGTTTAAGAAAGTCACCCCAACGATCTCTACCATGGCGGCAGGTTCTAGCTCGCCGGCCTCATTGCCGTAAGCAACATAAGGCGATGGATGGAACACGTTCCATTTGACGGTCGGAACGTCGAGGAACACATCGGACTTTCCTAGCGAATTTACCCAGATTTCCCATGGGTATAAACCGTCTCCAGAGGACTCAAAAAAGTAGTTCTCATACTCATTTTGAGCAGAGGTAAATCGTTTGCTTATTCTCGACAGGCCTATGCTAGAAACCCATTCCCAATAGTCTCTAAAAACACGAAGAGTGAGAAGGAACTCCAAGTGCTTTCGGCAAGCACCGTCCGCACCCTCCGCTATACAGGCTTGTGGGTCGATCGATGCAGCCCCATCAAAATCAAATTGTGGAGTCGCGCGATTAAATGGGGCCGTAGCCCTTCGTCTATCGGCGGGCAGGGTCATCCCGTCGGTAAGCTGAATGCGAAAAGTGCTTATTCCGTAATTTGAACCATAATCGGCATACTTCGCGGATTGCCCCAAAACTGAATCGCGCTCCAATATTCGACTGATGTCGCGAAGCGTAGCGACATAGGGATCTCCGCTGACCGTATTGTCACGTGACTCAAAGTACTTCGATAATTGTCTAACTGCGACTTGAAACCGATGTTGCGCTCCTCGATTCGCTTGGTATTTTTCTTTGTCTGTTTTTCCGCTGTTTTGTCTTTTGGAGGCGTAGAGCTGCTCTGCGACTGAAAAACTGCACTCATCTAATTGAGCGATACGTGAAAGCTTTTTCGAACCAGATGGAGCTTCGGAACGGATATATCCTTGGCCAGCATCCGAAAAAAGACTTGTCAGCTCTCGCCTCGGATTGGCCGGATTAACTGACACTGCGTGGTCCAAAATTGCTTTAACGCAAGCCTCTCGATCATCGGCCTCTTCAATCATGACCTGACCGATCGCGGGTGAAACCAACACAGCCGATGCGAAAATTATTAGACTAAGTTTTACCAAATTAACAAACACAGTGCACCTCAAGCTACAAAATTCGCGAAGAGAATCTTCGCCGCGCCACCCCAATCCCCACCGACTAAGTCTTTCAGCGCATTAGCGCTGACACTCTTCTTCCGGTCCTCTAAAAACTTAGCTGACGAATCCTGAACGCTAGTTTCCTGCTCGTATCTTCCCACCTGCATGAGCATTCTTGGAAAAACTCGCAAATGAACTCTTGGGTGAGACAAATAGTTGGCAATTCCGTGCATCTTGCCGCCAAAGTCTGTGATTTCATCATCAATCTCATTGGGCAAATGATACAATTCCGAATGGTCCAAAATCAGGCACTTGTCGCGACTGAAGTCGTTTGCCGTAATCTGCCAGTTCTGAGGAGCAGGCATTTTATTTGCCAGATAGGAAAGAGGATCCAGTTTATGTCTCAGTGAAACATAGTGCCTGGCGATCGAGCCCTCACCATAACTAGAAGGCCAAACGCTGGTTTGATCTTTGAATGGATGACGAGTGACCAAAGTTTGATCGCCGATGGCGGTTCTAGAAAAATTGCAGAGGAGCGCGACGGTCTCGGCCGCTTCTATATAATTCGTCCCCTCAGCCTTAATATGGTCATTGAGAAGGTTTAGCGCATCCTGAATTACAGCTGTACCTAGCGAATGGGCTAAAACGGACCAGTTGATCCCAGCATTTCCAATTTGAGTAAACGCATCCAAAATTTGTCGAGCAACGTGAACGGCAGTATAGTGCCGCGTGAGCTTGCTCGCCACCAGAAAGACATTCCAAACTGAATCCTTCAAGAAGTCGTTCTCGTAGAACAAGGAAACTTCTTGTGCGGTATTCGCCCAATCTGTTTTCCATTTTGCTATTGCGTCAGGGTGAAACTTGGCGTTTTCGGCCTCCTCTTCCTCCTTGATCAAATCCGTGAATTTGCTTTCGGACGCCACGGCATCCCTAATCTTATCGTGAAGTATGCTGTAATTCAGTTCAATGAAATTCAGTTTCTCGGTGAAACTCTTTAGTGTCTTGCCTTCGGTCGATGCGAGTGCATCGTAACGTTTGACTTTATTGACTTTCTCTAACTCAGAATCCCACCAATCTTCACTGTGTGTCCCCATACCGTGGACAACAAATACATTAGTCATGTTTCCCCCCCCCGTCTACTCATTGGTTAACACCAAATATATATTCGTCAAATGCAATCAACGAGATTTTTTATAAAAGTATTCAATACGGTCAAACAATTCCCGAAGAAAGGCGCCGAGTTCTACTGAAAAAACGCGCTTCATCAGAAACGGCCTGACGCCATCTTTTGAATTAGTTCTCCTTGGAGACCCCACCTTTCGTAAGCTTTTGTTCGAAACCTTTCAGAACGTGCCATTCTGACTCAGTTTCGCGTGCCAAAACCGGCTTTGAGTCAGTTTGAAACAAGCCGCGCGCCAGCTGCCCCAAAAATTCGATTCAATTGAATCAATCCGGTGAATCTGGCGTGAATCTTTGAGCTCTATACTGGCCCCATCCTTGAAAGATGAAAGCCATGTACGGACCTGCAAAACCCCTCGCCCCCGCCGCTGAATACAAAACCCTCGAGCTCGTGCGCACCAAATATTGGCGCACCGCTAAACGCGACACGGTCGCCCTCCTCCTCTCCTGGCGCGCCGGCCTGCGCGTTAGTGAGATCGCGCAACTGACTTGGGCTGATGTCAGCGATGCAACAGGCGCGCTTGGTGATGAAGTTCGCGTGCGCCGTGAGACAACCAAAGGCAAAACGTTCACACGCTTCATCCCCATGAATAAGGAGCTGCGCGCCGCGCTGCATGCTCACCGCACGAATGCCTCCGTGATGAGCGAGACCATCCTGCTCAGCCGCAAGCGCGCACCTATCAGCACCAATGCCCTCACCGTCTGGTTCCATCGCCTCTATAAAGAGGCCGGCCTTGATGGTTGCTCATCCCACTCTGGACGACGCACCTTCATTACGCGCACAGCGCGTAAGTGCTCGACCGTCGGCGCTTCGATTGAAGATGTCCGCGATATGGCGGGCCATGCCCTGCTCTCGACCACTGCTCAATACATTGACGCTAATGCGGAAGCAAAGATGAAGCTGGTGGATGGGCTTTAGGCGGACTGGGCACCCGGGGGGGGGACAAACCATACCCGGGGGGTGTTCCAAACGGCACTATAGCCATTGATGCAGGTGTGCTGGCGCAAAAAAATACGTTTAACGAGCCGTTTTATGTTCTGGAGTACAAAGACGCATGGACAGCATGCAACAGCTATTTGAAGCGCAACGACCACTCGCGCAAACTCTGATCAAAGCTTGTAAAATCTCGGCATCGAACTCTGAAGCCCTGATGGAGCTCTTGCGGGAATGCGTGATCGAGGCGGATTTTTCTAAGCTCACACAACAAGGCGACCTAGCATCTACCGACGAGGATAGTGATAAGTGGAGCGCTTCCAAATCGGAACTCAAAGAGCTCATCAAACACATCAAGAACTATCAAGAGGCTCTTTCTGCTTTGGACAATCCAGGAGTGCAAAAGCGCTGTGCGATTGGGAGACACGGCCCAGACTGAAAACCCACTCTCGCTTTCCCACGACAGGTCGGATTTCATCCGGCACCCGCCGTCTGAACTGCCAGCTTCCACCACGTTGGCTGAGGTATTTTACATTTAGTTTCATGGTCATTTTCGTCGACCATCCATGCAGTTTGTGTAGCAATTGTGTAGCAGTTTTAGCGCCATACGATGCAAAAACCATTAATAAACAATACAATATGCTAGGTAACTGGTGCCCCCACACGGACTCGAACCGCGGACCTACTGATTACAAATCAGTTGCTCTACCAGCTGAGCTATAGGGGCACTGAGGGGTCATTTATATTGCGTTTTTGAAAAGCGCAAGCGGTCTTAAGAAGATCATGCAGTTGCCACATTTGCGTTGGCTTTGGCCCTGTTTCCGCCATGCGAGAGGTTTTCACTCATACCCAGCAACAAGGAGCTGGTTATGAAAAAAACACTGACCACAATCATGGCCTCAATCACAATCACTTCAGTGGCCTACGCCGCACCATATCCTGCGCCGCCGACAGAGGTTTACACACCCATTGAACGCGCTGAATGTGATGACACCGTCATGCAAATCTACTTCGCGAACGGTGATGTCAGCTTGAGCGAGCAGTCACGACAGGTCATCTCACAGACGAGAGCAAGCCTGAGCGACTGTGCGATTGGCGATATCGCCTTTACCGCGATTACATCAGATGCTCGGACGCAGGATGAGCTGCTTGATCTCTCAACTGAACGTATGGCGATTGTCTCCGGCGCGATGGCGAATGAAGGCTTGCCCGTTTCGCTGGCCTCGATGAATATCGACACAGACATTTCAGAGACAGCTATTCGCCGTCCTATGACGCGGCGTGTGCAAGTTCACGTCACCGCATGGTCGCCTGATATCAGCTAACCCCTTCCTCCCAGAAACTCCAACCTTCCCATGGAGTTCAACCTATAGCCCCGGGCCGCTCGCAGGCGATCCGGGGCTCTTTTTGTTTAAGCAGATTGTCAGTCGAAGAATGACAGCACGACGCAACCTAAAACGAAGGTCACGACAGTGTGCCCACTATCGATCAATAGTACTTCCCATGAGTGCATCGGTGAATAGACGTAATTATACATCATAAGTGGCACACCGATCAGCAGTGAAAGCCAAAGCCCAAATAACGCTGCGGTTTTAGGCGTAGAGATGTTCTTTTGCTTCATGTGCCATCCAAGCCCATAAGCTAAGATAAGCGGAATTATGATACCCGCGGGCATCCAAAGCGCGCTATTGCCTTCATAGCTAGCTTCGGTCCAACCATGACCGGCCATCCAGGCATCACTGAACAAAACGCCGTAAAAGACGAAGCCCATGACCCACATGACAAGCGTCGCAACGACGATGCCTAATAAGTTTACTCCTGCAATTCGTGGCATTGTTTCCTCCCAAGGATGTTTATTTTATGCCAAGTCGCGCTAAGACAGCCCCAGCCCGACCTGCAGACCTTGCCCGTATTTGGCGTATTATGGAAGACCACATGCAACCGACCGAAAAACGCCGTATCCTGATCACCTCTGCCCTGCCATATATTAATGGCATCAAGCATCTTGGAAATTTAGCCGGATCGATGCTGCCGGCGGATGTATTTGCGCGGTATCAGCGGCTATGCGGGCATGACGTTTTATACATCTGTGCCACAGACGAACACGGCACTCCCGCCGAGCTCGCCGCGCAGGAAGCAGGTATCTCAGTTCAGGACTATGTTGATGAACAACATGCGGTGCAAAGCGCCGCAGGCGAAGGGTTCAACCTATCTTACGATTGGTTCGGGCGCTCCAGCAGTCCAGAAAACCATGCACTCACACAGCACTTTGCTGAAACGCTAGAAGCAAATGGCCTCATCGAAGAACGCGTTTCAAAACAGGTCTATAGCATCGATGACGGGCGTTTTCTTCCAGACCGCTATGTTGAGGGCACTTGCCCACATTGCGACTTTGAGAAAGCCCGCGGCGACCAGTGCGATAATTGCGGTCGCCTGCTCGATCCTGTCGACCTGAAAGACCCCTACTCTGCTGTCTCCGGTTCTAAGAATATCGAGATCAAAGATACCGCTCACCTCTTCCTGCTGCAAAGCCAAATGCAAGATACCATCCGTGACTGGGTAGAAAAAGCGACAACGTGGCCAACGCTCGCCAGCTCAATCGCCATCAAGTGGCTTGATGAGGGCCTGCGCGACCGCGCCATTACGCGCGACCTTAAATGGGGCGTCCCGGTTGCCAAAATTGATGGCACAGTGCGCGCGGGCTTTGAAAACAAAGTCTTTTACGTCTGGTTCGACGCGCCGATTGAATATATCGCTGCGACTGAAGAATGGGCCAAGTCAACGGGCGGCGACTGGCAAAGCTGGTGGCGCAAAGACAAAGGCGCTGACGATGTCGAATACGTGCAGTTTATGGGCAAGGACAATGTCGCCTTCCACACCGTCAGCTTTCCCGTGACAATCTTCGGCTCACAGGAGCCATGGAAGTCCGTTGACCGCCTGAAAGCCTTTAACTGGGTCACGTGGTATGGCGGCAAATTCTCCACGAGCAACAAGCGCGGCGTCTTCATGGATCAAGCGCTAGAACTTCTGCCAGCGGACTATTGGCGCTGGTATCTGATGGCGAATGCGCCCGAAGGTTCAGACGCCGCCTTCACATGGGAAGGCTTCCAAGCGGCTGTAAACTCCGATCTTGCCAACGTGCTCGGCAATTTCGTCAACCGCATCACAAAATACACGGTTAGCAAGTTCGACGGCGTGTTGCCTGCTGCTGGTGCGCCAGGCGAAGACGAGGCTTGGATGGCAGACGAACTTGCTAAGAATCTCAACTCTATCTCTGAGCATTACGAGAATATGGAATTCCGCAAAGCCGCCGCCGAAACCCGCGCACTGTGGGCCGCAGGAAACGAATATCTCACGCGCGCAGAACCTTGGGTGAAGTATAAGAACGATGTCGATGCTGCTGCTGTCGGTGTGCGCACAGGCCTAAACCTCGTCGCAATCTTCGCGATTATTGCCCAACCGCTCATCCCAAACACAGCAAAAACGATCCTCGATACGCTCGGCATTCCTGAAGGTAACCGCAATTGGCCAAACCCAACCGACACAACACTATTAGACGCCCTGCCTCACGGCATGCCAATCACCGCACCGCCAGTTCTGTTCCAAAAGATCGAAGATGATATGGTCGCAGAATGGACAGAAAAGTTCGGCGGCGAAAGCTAAACCATGCCTCTACAAAACCGCGTTGATCCATTCGGCCTAATCCACGCGGTGCCACAGCGCGGGGGATTTATGGGTAATCGCGGTGGGTGTTTTCACACTGACGACAGAACGCTAAAAGCGACTCACTGGAAAACGCGCCAATGGATTACATGTGTGCTGGAGTTCAAAAATCGCCAGCGCGAACTCATGTCGCCTAACCGCTACACAGAATTGTTTTTTCTGGATGAGGCCACAAGCCTCGCTGCAGGTCACCGACCTTGCTATGAATGCCGCTACGCCGACGCTAAATACTTCCGCGAAGCCTTAGTCCGTTCAGGCGTCTTTAAATATCGCCCAAAGGCAAGCGATCTAAGCGACGCCATAGCTGGCGAAATCCAAGCCGTCCTAAAGGGCAAAAGCGACCGCGAGCCTGTCAGCCCTGTTGAACTGCCAGATGGCGCAATGTTTACTACAGGTTCAGCCGCTTACCTCAAATGGGAAGGCAAAGCCCATCCTTGGTCTTTTTCTGGCTATAGCAAGGCCATGCCATTACCAGCGGAGGCCCGAAGACTGACGCCGCATATCACCTGCGAAGCTCTAAGGCATGGCTACACACCGTCAGTCCATAAAAGCTTGGTCAGCGCCACTTAATCGACCGGACGCGTCACGATTAGCTCGTTGATCAGATTAGCCTTCTGCTTGGCAAATATCACATTGTGCAAATACAGCACTTCACCGTCGCCGAGTGTAATTTCGATATCGCCCGTCACCACAAGGCCAAGCATACGGTGGCGCAGAAAGTCATCCTTACGATACCGACATCGCGCATTCGCGCCGCTTTCGGCGCGGTCACCGCTGCCCCAATAGACGCGCTCACGAATTTGCCCCGGCGCGACCTCGTAATACTTCACCTTATCAAAGCCGAAGATCATAATTGCCCACATCAGGAAGACGGTTACGCCGATGAACAGATAGAACGCAGAACTCATCCGAATATCCAACCCGCCAATGAAAGAGGCAATTGGAGCCGAGAGGTTGGCCATAAACAGCAATATCCCGCCAATGGCCAATAATAGTCCCAAAATAACAGAGTTCGCCCCTCGCAGCTTCACAGTCGTCGAGAAAATGACGAAAATCAGCGCGAAAACAAATGTCTGGCCTTGAACCCGCGCGGCCGCACCGCCTTCATCACCAATACCGATAGCGGTCAGCGCATAGAACACGAATCCCAGCAACCAGACTGGCCACCAATACAGGATAGGTGAGTGCGTATAGACCCTGATCGTGCGTAGGCGATTAAACGCGTCACTCGGCGGCGTAGCGGCT
>JACLAD010011598.1_pt1 | contig 11005 bp, 8 predicted proteins | sample 8027901 | NCBI WGS metagenome assembly JACLAD01 (sample SAMN15725071, study PRJNA655200) | protist metagenome | isolation source: fluorescence activated cell sorting (FACS) single amplified genomes of... | place: Spain: Blaines Bay Microbial Observatory, Mediterranean Sea | collected 2016-07-05
CTGATTATTTCTAACACGAACGAGATACAATCCTCTCGGTAAATGCGAAATATTAATCCTCGTTTGATACAACAAATTCGTTTCTACTAGTTGGCGACCTGCTACATTATATATTTCTACCGTACCTTCATCGAATTGGCTTTCTAGTAAAACCATATTCGTTACAACATTGGTTTGTAACTTTATCCAATCATTTTTTAACAAATCATTGGTATTCGTTACAAAATCATAGCAGTTTGGATCGCCTGCGGGATAATCCGCATCAGCCATAAAAAAGGCTCTCCGCGCCAATGAAGTATCTATTGCAAAAGGATTTTCGTTTCCTTGACGTTGTGCGATGGCAGCACTTCGCGCTAATTCTAAGGAATCTGGCAAATCTGCGTAATGCCATTCTAAGAGTTTATCTTTTTGAAGATTAAAGAAATTCGGGTCAGCACTATTGGCGATATTTTGGTAAGTCGCATAAAAATAAAATACCGCTCTGGCTATATCTCCTTTCTTACTTTCCCTAGGCTCAAACTTGCACGTATTATCATCTTTTTCGCTATAGGCATCAATATTTGAACTTGGAATAGAACTGGAAGCCGTCGATTGATAAAACCAAACATCTGTATTCGTATCAACTATATCATCGAATGGACAGTTGCCTCTTGCACTGTTAACATTGACTTTTGAAGGATAAATATTATGCAAATCACTCCGTCTGGGTTCACTGCCTGCACCTTTTGATTGAGGATAAACATGTTCTGCATTGATTCCACTGCCATTTTGGTAAGCTGATTGACTTGGATCTTGGCTTGGATTAAGCGTGACTTTGAAATCCGTGTAAATGCAAGCTAAATCATTTCCAACATTATCAATCTTAGCATATAGCGTATCTCTAGCTGGTCCATAGCCCAGCGTTTGTGTTGGTGAATAACTCGCTTGAACGGCATTGATCAGTGGTTGACCGTATTTACATGGCTCAATCAATGTTTGTGTGAAAGCGAATATTGAAATCAAAAGAAAGTTACCTAACAGTAGTAATTGCTTCATTAAGTGATTTTTTATAAAAAAAATATGCTCAAAAATAGTCAGATATTCCGAACATCCTGTCATGTAGGAAGCATAATTCTACATTAAGACTCTAAGAGAAGAGACCATTTCATTAAGAGCCTGCCTGTCGTGCCTTAGCAGGCAGGAAGAGAGACGAGATAGCAATAGATTTTTTGTAAAACAGGTGCTTTCATAAAAACTTGTTCCCAAAAATCTTAGGTTCTCTGAAAAATATTGTGATTTTAAAATTTTATTCAGACAAGCCTCATGAGCTAAAGGTTCGTAAGAAAATTCTCCTTCCGTTTGCCTGCTAAAGGCACGACAGACAGGCTCACTTCTTAGAGTCTTAATGTAGAAATAAGTGACAAAAAAAGCCCTAAGCTATCTACCTAGGGCGACTTACACTGCAAGGTTTACTTTTACTAGTCATTTTCTTCAACCGTTGTCGAAGGAAAACTAACCAATAATGTGTTTAATGGGTTAAAAGTTATGTTTAATGAAGTTGAAAGTTGGTTATTCTTTATAAACTATCTTATAGATTTTGAATGATTTTTTTCCTAAAAAAGCAATTTGGGCTAGAACATTTCTTCTACTGCTTCCATAAAGGCTTTCTTACGACCAGCCGATACATTGACAGAAGAACCATCTTCCATGATGACATAGCCGCCTTTGCCTTTGACATACTTCGTAAGCAATAACATATTTATAGTATAAGAGCGATGAACACGAATAAAAGCGTCTGTTCTAATCCCTTCCTCTACCTCGCGAAGCGTCTTACAAACTAAAAACTTCTTACTGCCAACTAAGTGGATATAAGTGTAATTACCTTGTGCTTCTAGGTAAATGATGTTGCGAACATCTTCAAAGATGAGACCATCCATTGTCGGTAATGCTATCTTCTGTGGATTGGCTCTTCTGATAACTTTACGTTTAGCTGTTTTCTGTTGTTGACGTGTATAAACTAATGACAACGGATAAGCTTGTTTACTACTAGTGACTTTTTGTGTGTTCATCTTGAATTGATTTAGATTCTTTAAATAAGAATAATGAGCAATTTTCCTTTGTTGACAATACAATGATACGAACGTATATAATGTATCTCAACCCAAGTTCGTTGGATATGTCAGTTTTCTGAATGACTTTTTTTACCTAAATTAGAGCAAATAAAGATACTTCGTTCAATTCCTGAAAGGTAAATTTCCGTTATGCCCAAAACACCTTCCATACGTTTATTTGAACTTATTCACAGCCTTTCAGGTTCTGAAAAGCGATACTTTACGCTATTTGCGTCAAAGCATTCTTCTAGTAATTCCAACAAATCGAATAAGTATATTCAGCTTTTTCATATCATAGACAAGCAAAAACACTACGACGAAGAGGCGATAAAACAAAAAATCTATCCTGACCAAGTTATCAAGAGCCGTAAGTTTTCGGAACTCAAGCATTACCTTTATGAACTGATTTTGAAGAGTTTACAGTCTTTTGACGAAAAAACATCTGTTGATTTCAAGCTTCGTTCGATGCTCAACAATGTTCGTGTTTTAGTCAAAAGGTCGCTTTACGATCACTGCGATGACATTTTAGACAAAGCAAAAAAGATTGCTTATCAATATGATAAATTTCTAATCATACTAGAAATCTTGAAATGGCAAAAACATATCGCTTACAGCCAATCAAACATCAGTTTCCTAAACGAAATGCTGAATAACATCAATCAAGAAGAACAAGAATTGATTGAAAAAATCACTCAGCATAGAACCTATCAAACGATTTTTTTCCAGCTATTGATTAGTTTAAAAAAGGATGCGATAGCAAGAACCGAACATAAGATTCAAGAACTCAAAACACTGATTCATCAAGAAGCACTAACGGCTGAACAGTTCCCAGATTTTTATGAAGCGCAAGTCTTGTTTCATCGTATTTATGGTATTTACCACTCATCGACTAGAGCTTATCAATCTTATTATGAAACCAATCATGCGCTCATAGGATTAATGGAGCAGCAGCCACATTTTTTGAAAGAAGACCCTTCGGTTTACATTTCTGTGATTACGAATCAAATATTCAGTTGCGGGATGCTGCGAAAATATATAGAAGTCAATCAAAACCTAGACAAACTCAAACAGATTCAACCGATTACAAATGACGATAAGTATAAAATATTCTTACATTACTACCTCAATAAAATGATTCTCTGCACTGAAAGCGGTGCGTTTCAGACAGGTGTTCAGCTCATAAAGGAACGAGAAAAAGAAGCCCAAAAATTTGAAAATGCTGCGGCACTTTTTGGCATCAATTATTGCTTTGTCTATAGCTATTTGTACTTTGGTGCAGAACGATATGATGACACACTGAACTGGCTCAATGAATTGTTAACTTATTCGGACAAGCTGCAACGGCAGGATTTGCAATCTGTTGCTCGTATCCTTCAAATCATCACCCATTATGAACTTGGGAACAATCTGTTTTTGGAATACTTACTGCGTTCGACTTATCGTTACCTCCGACGCAGAAACCGAATGTATGCCTTTGAGCAGCGCATTATGAAATTTATTCGTAAATCCCGAAATATTATTACTCAGAAAGCTATAAAAGAGGAATTCATTAAACTGAGAGCCGATTTTGTGGAAATGTTGAATAATCCCAAAGAAGGCCCGATATTGAGATATGTCGATTTTATATCTTGGCTGGATAGCAAGATTGAAGGAAAAACTTTTGCACAAGTCATCCAAGAGAAGTATCAAAGAAAGCTCGATAAACTTTAAACCTGCCGTATGAAGCAAAAAGCAGGTTCAAAGTCATCAATATGATTAACCCAATTTATTCTTCTGGCTTATACTTTCCTTTCCGAGCATCGAAAACATTCATTCCTCTGAGGCGTTGCTCAGAAATCGTCCACATGTATTTTCTACCAAGATTTGGTGTAACAGAACCGTGATTCGCTCCTGGACGTGCCAATCCACCACCACGAATTTCTTTTTCTTCGTCAGCGTTCAAAGCTGTGATAAAACTAGTTACTTGCAGATTTTTTAATTGTATTTTCTTCTTTTTCATAATATCCTGTTTGGTGATATACAATTTTTACAAAATTAAAGTTACAACCTTTTGGTATTTTTTTTATCACCAGAAAATCATAAAAGTCAGTTTTCTGATTAAAAACTACTTCACTTTATTTTTATAAAAATAGTGTTTTTTCTGACTCAGAAGTATTCAACACAGATTATATATCGCTAGTCATAGGTTAAAAAACTACGGAGTCTAACAAATTGAGTGATCTGAAAAATAGACTTTACGATCAAAATGCTATTATATATTACGCTACGCTGTAGCTTATCCAATTGAATGGTTATGATTTCTGCTACAAGTATTAAGGTGCGCTGCACCTATTAAAAGGCTACAGCGTAGCCAAATATTTGTAGAAAAGAAAAGAATAATCATTGTTAGCTACAGCGTAGCGTAATATTAATACCTCAACTAAAATCCGTTATAATGAGAAAACTAAAAAAATTATTTTTTTAACCAAAAAACATCTTGTAATAAGTCTTCGGACTCAATAATTCTCTCGTAGCATTTTTGCTGTAGATTATTTTTATCAAAAGCTGGCGATCATTCTTCTTCCGTACCCAGTAGTTAATCATCCAAGTCGAAAAAGAGTCAAAAAACGGTAAACTAAAAAATGGAGAAACCATTCGGCTCAACTTCAAAGCGTTTTTCATTCGTTTATGAAGTGCCTTATCATAAGCTTTCAAGAATTTTGCGGAATAATCCTTAGCATCCAAACTTTGCTTTGCATATTGAGCAGCTATTTGTCCACTAATCATCGCATGCCCTATTCCATTTGCATTCGTCGCATCAATCAGCCCTGCGGCATCGCCCACCAACATATAATGATGATTGGACACTTTCCACCATCGCGAACCCAACTCAAGAGACGCTCCATGGACTTTGCCAACGAGTTCTGCGTGTTCAAATCGAGCAGCTAACTTCGGGTGATTTTTGATAAAATCATCCATGATTTGACGCAGATTCATTTGTTTTCTGACGACAAAATCTTTTCGTATCCATGTATTTATATTCACCAAACCATTCGGTAAAGGCGTAATATAAAGACCAAAAGGCATATATTCTTTTTGAAAAAAGTAAAACTCAGCTGACTCGGCCACCGAAGTCGGGTGGTCATTTGGCAATACATTTTTGTAGTAAGCCCTAACTCCTATCGCTTCATGATTTGGACGCTTTTTGGCTTTTGTCGTTTTCTTGGTCAATGCGTTTCCTGCACCATTAGCAAAAATCACCAATTTGGACTCACTGACGAGGTTTCCTTTTTTATCATATAAAAAGGCATGATTATCCTCAACCTTGAATTCATTTAGGTGACAGCCTTCGATTACTCGGACTTGAGGATAATATTTTTTGATAGATTCCACCAAGAAATTATCAAAATCATAGCGATTCGACGCAAAACAATGTGGAAGACCAAGCCTTTTATTCTCGGGAGACATGTATTCCACTTCTAGTTCATGCAGATTTGGCGCGACAAATGTATTTCCAGCAATCTCATAGGAAATGTCCGAATCCTGATAATCCGCTAGTATTCGTTCATCCAGATAAGATAATTCTCGAATACAATTGCTAGTAATAATCTCACCGCAGGCTTTGTGACGAGGAAAAACAGCTTTATCCACCAGAATACAATCAATGCCTAGTTGGGCTAACTTAATCGCAGTCGCACAACCTCCTGGGCCTGCTCCTATAACGCAAACTTCTGTAGTTATCATTAAATGTTTTTATTCAGAAATGATTGATGGATTCTAGCCGTTCTTTTTTTTTCAGTAGCAAAATTAGGTTAATCTGAAACAGGATGCAAGTCATATTGTTTCATCTTTGATAAAGATGACCTTTTTACAGGAAATCTTCTTTTTTAAATTAATAACTCACAAAACTAATTTTTGATTTGATAATCAATTACATACATTTGTATTTCACGTAAAAATTTTGGAAGAATAAATGGTATCATCTGAGTTGTTCGTTGCCAATTGTTTATTGAAAAGTAAATATTCTTACAAAACTAGGTGATAAAAAACGAGTAATATACAACTCAATTGATAGGGTAACTTCGTTTTTCGCTAAAATATTAGTTGAACCGAAATATAATACAACTATAAAATCAAACGATGGCGCTTAGAGATGATTTTCCACGAGTTGGAGAGGAATACATGGGTGGTTTAAGTGATGGTTGGTGCTATGAAACCGTTTTCGCGGGTAGTAGTCTGGACCAAACACTGGACATGATACGTGCTTTTTTGGAAGAAGAAGGGTACGGTGATGTTCCTTTGCCTGCCTCTGGCGACGATTTACTTCTGTTTAAAACACCGACGCGCAATCGTCAAATTGTTCTTTTTGAAGATAATGGCTATGCTCACAATCCTGTAAAAATCCTTTTTCCAACCAAAAGTCGCATCAGAAATCAATTGTATTTACGCATTTACAATGAAATGTATCCCAATCATTTGTTAAAGTTTCACAAAGTTTATGAACGCAAGAAAAAAATTCCTTCAAACTAGCGTCTAACCAAGTATTCTGTGTTTTTTTATAAAAAAGCCAAAAAAAATCGCCGTAACTCATTGATACATTGAACTTTTCAAAAAAAATATCTATTTTACAATTAAACAATGTTTTCGGACATTTTTTGTAGAAAACGTTGCAACTTAATCGTAATTTTTGTTTTACTTTGAGTAAAATTTATAGATAACAACATTTTTTCATCAAACTAAATAATATTGAGTAGACGAAATAACAGAGGTAGAAATACAAGAAGAGAAACACAACCTCAATTTAGAATTAATAACAACATTAGAGTCCCTGAAATACGTCTAGTGGGTAACAACTTAGAGGAAGTAAGCAAAAAAGTTGGTACTCCAGTAGAAGCAGGTGTTTACCCTACACGCAAGGTGATGACTTGGGCGAACAAAGCGGAATTGGACTTAGTGGAAATTTCTCCTAAGGCAAAACCTCCTGTTTGTAGAATTATTGACTTCAACAAATTTCTTTACGAACGCAAGAAGAAAGAAAAGGAAATCAAGTCTAAAGCGGTTAAAACGGTCATCAAGGAAATTCGCTTTGGTCCAAATACCGATGATCACGACTTTGAATTCAAAACACGTCATGCTAGAAACTTCCTAGAAGATGGTGCAAAAGTAAAAGCTTATGTACAGTTCAAAGGACGTACGATTGTGTTTAAAGAACGCGGAGAGTTACTTTTACTTCGATTCATGAAAGAATTGGAAAGTTTTGGTGCTGCCGAAGCCATGCCTCGCCTAGAAGGTCGTCGTATGTCGGTAATCATTAGTCCGAAAAAGTCGAAGAAAAAACCAAAGCCAAAGAAGCCAAAGCGTGAACCTAAGGCTGAAGTAAAGAAAGAAACCAAAGTCGAGGTAAAAAAGGAAATTAAAGCTGAAGTAAAGAAAGTAGAGCAACCTACAGTTTCAGTTTCAGTTCCAGCACCAACTCCTGAGGTCAAAATAGAAGAAAATAAAGCGTAAGCTTTCAAAATTCGATTATATATCAATATGTTGTCTTATCCAGTTTAAAAACGGTGACAATATATTCAGAAAGTCGGTTAGTTGATTCCATCAATCAGCTAACCGATTTTTTATTGATTAAAATCGTTCTCTGATAAAATCCGTGCGGCACATCAGCCTGTCGTGTCTTTGGCAGACAAAATAGGACTTGAAAACAACTATAAGAAGTACCAAATTCTCTTTTTCGTTTACTTAAAACACAAAATTTGTCTAAGAAGCATTTAAATATAGTAAAAAACACCTTTTTTATTACCAAAATAATTACATTTGCACATCTCGTAAAATAAATGTTGATACTGCCATGTATACACCAGAACAGCAAAAAAACTTCTTTGAACGCACTAAAGAACTCATTGAACTGAAAGAAATGCTGCCTATCAAATTTGCAGCAGAACAAGAAGTCGAAGAACTTCGTGAACTTATCATTTATCACGAATGGAGATACTACGTGCTTAATGAACCTGTTGTCAGCGATTGGGAATATGATCGTTTATTCAAAAGACTAAAGAAACTAGAGTCTGCTTTTCCTGACTTCATCACACCCAACTCTCCAACTCAGCGTGTTTCACCAGATTTGGTGTCCGACCTAGATACCGTTAAACACCTCACTCCTATGCTTTCTTTAGACAATTCCTACAATGCTGAGGACTTGAGCAATTTTGATGAGCGTATTAAAAAACTGACGGAAATCGAGATAGACGTTGAGTTAGCATACTGTGTAGAACCCAAATTCGATGGAGGTACAGTGGCTTTGGTTTATGAAAATGATAAGCTCGTTCGTGGTGCAACTCGTGGAAATGGTGCAAGAGGAGAAGACATTACGCACAACATCCGTGCAATGCGTTCTGTGCCTTTAGAACCTAAATTCTCTAAATATGGTATTCATAGAGTAGAGTTACGAGGCGAAGCATTGATTAGAAAAGATAGATTCCTTGCCGTTAATAAGAAACGAGAAGAGCGAGGCGATAGCACACTAGCAAACCCTAGAAACGCCGCTACAGGTGCTTTAAGGGTAAAAGATTCAAAAGAAGTCGCCGATAGAGCATTGGAAGCCTTTATTTATCAAGTAGGTTTTGCTGTTGATGCTGAGGGTAATGATAAGATGAAAACCTTCGGCACGCATGACGAATATATTCAAATGCTTGAAGAACTAGGTTTTAAAGTACCTACTCATCAAAAAGGAGAACGTAAGGTTTGTAAAAACATCACCGAAGTTCATGAGTTCGTTTCGGGTTGGGAAGCAAAGCGCGAACAATATGATTATGAAATAGATGGCATGGTTGTCAAACTGAATAGCCTTGACCTTCAAGAAAAATGTGGTTATACTTCGCACCATCCGCGCTGGGCGATCGCTTTCAAGTTCAAAGCAAAGCAAGCCACAACGCAATTACTCAACGTCGAATACCAAATCGGTAAAGTCGGTTCAGTAACTCCTGTCGCTAAATTAGAGCCTGTTCAATTGGCTGGTGTTACGGTTTCTTCTGTTTCTTTACACAATGAAGAATTCATCAAGACTAAAGATTTGAGACTGGGCGATACTGTCTTGGTAGAGCGTGCAGGAGATGTCATTCCATATATTGTCAAAGCGATGGATGAGCTTCGAGACGGTTCAGAAACACCTATTGAATTTCCTAAAAACTGTCCAACTTGTGAGACAAAACTTCATCAAGCCGAAAATGAAGCAGCTTGGCGTTGTCCCAATTATAGCTGTGAGTCTCAGGTTTTACAACGGATGATTTTCCATGTTTCAAAAGACGGTATGGACATTGACGGTTTCGGAAAATCCTATGTTGAGCGTTTCCATCAGTTGGGTTGGCTCAAAACAATCGCTGATATTTACCGCCTAGATTATGAAGCTATCGCAGAGTTAGAAGGCTTCGGAAAGCGTTCTGCTGCTAAACTCAAAAAGTCCATAGATAAAGCAAAAGGCAATCCGCTTCATCGCTTACTTCAAAGCCTTAGTGTTCACCACCTGGGCAAACGTTCTTCCAAACTCATTGCAGCCGAAATCAAAGACGTTTATGAAATCATGACTTGGAATGAAGAAGAATTTGTTTCTATCAAAGACGTTGGGCCTAAAGTAGCTGCGAATGTTATGGCGTTTTTTGGTGCAGAACAAAATGTCGATGTGATAAAAGACATGGAAAGCCTCGGTGTCAATGTCAAGCATTTGGCTGCGGATGACAAAGAAGAAGAAATCACTGATGGTGCTTTATCAGGGAAAACCATTCTGTTCACAGGAAAATTTGAAGCACTCACTCGCTCTCAAGCCAAGAAAATCGCAAAAGCGGTGGGTGCTAGGGTACTGAGTGCCGTTAGTTCTAAATTAGATATTCTTGTGGTTGGTGAAAAAGCTGGCTCGAAACTCAAAAAAGCACAGGATATTGGAACGGTTCAAATTCTATCAGAAGCCGAATTTAAAGAGATTGTCGGAGATATAGAAGTGTAAATTCTTAATCTATAAATTTAGTAATGCTCAACTTATTCACAGACGAATACTTTATGAAACAAGCCTTTATCGAAGCGCAAAATGCCTTCGATAAAGGAGAAGTTCCAGTTGGAGCTGTTGTTGTTTGTCAAAATCAAATCATCGCCCGTGGACACAATCTCACCGAGCAACTAACTGATGTTACGGCACATGCTGAAATCCTTTGTATTACCGCAGCATCTGAGTTTTTAGGAAATAAATACTTGAATGATTGCACACTTTATGTGACTTTAGAGCCTTGTACGATGTGTGCAGGTGCATTAGCTTGGTCGCAATTAGGTAAATTGGTTTATGGTGCTGGTGATGAAAAACGAGGTTTTTCAAGATATACAGAGCAAGTGTTGCATCCTAGAACAGCCGTTAGTTTTGGGATTTTAGAAAATGAATGTAGCCAACTAGTCAAGCAATTTTTTCAACAGAAACGATGATAAAAAAAGGATTTGAAAATTCTGCTTTATCAGAATTTTCAAATCCTCTAATTATCGCCGATAACATCAGCTAAATCAAATCATTATTTTTATTGGCTGTTTTTATTTTAAGCCAAGTTCTTTTTTACGTTCCTTCAAAAGTTTAGCAACATCAATCACTTCACCATTTTTAATATCATTATCCACGACCAATAAAGTATATCTTCTTCCTTTGTGTTTAAAGATGATTTTTTGACCGACCTTCAAATCAACACCACTTTTCGAGAAAGGTGATAAATTGGGATTCATCACAGAAGGAATGATAAGCGGAATGGACTTTCCTGTTTTGTTTTGAAGTGTAAAAGTGATATAAGTGTCTTCATTTTTTTCAATCAATATCGACTGCCCTTCGGCACTTTTCACCTCTAACTGTATGGCTTGATTGCTTTTGTTTTGTAAAACCAATTTGCTACTTTCTTCTACCAAGACATGGA
>JACLAD010008433.1_pt1 | contig 10999 bp, 8 predicted proteins | sample 8027901 | NCBI WGS metagenome assembly JACLAD01 (sample SAMN15725071, study PRJNA655200) | protist metagenome | isolation source: fluorescence activated cell sorting (FACS) single amplified genomes of... | place: Spain: Blaines Bay Microbial Observatory, Mediterranean Sea | collected 2016-07-05
CCGCCGCCCTTAAACCCTTCCGCATACGACACATAGAAGTCGTGATCGGGACTTGCCGAATAGCCGAGCGAGACGCGCGGCGAGAAGTCGGTGAAGGTCTCCTCGCCCTCGCCCGTCGGGGTGGGGAAGAGGGAGGTGGTCGCGATGAGGGTCGGATTGTCTCCGCCGAGCTCTGGGATGCGTCCGCCGATGAAGGTCCGGCGCAGGACCTCCGCGTCGCGGGTATCCTCGGTGTAGCGGCCGCCAAGGGACAACTCGAAGCCTGTCAGGCCCATCATCCGCTCGAGATCGAAGCTGAAATCGCCGAAGACGGCCCAGCTCTCGGTGTCGACATCGCCGGTCGTGTTCGCGTTCAGGCCCGGCAGCCCCGCGAAATCGCCCGTGGTGCCGAGAACGACGTCGAACGTATTGAAGGCGTTGGCGTCGATGTAATAGACGCCGGCCACGCCGGAGACCGCCTCGCCCTCATAGGTGAACTGGATCTCCTGGGTGAACTGCTCGTTCTCGTAGATCGAGGGCACGTCGACATCGATCGCCGGAAGGGCATCGAAGTCGATCTGCGTCTCGGTGTCGTCCTCGCGCCATGCTGTGATGCTCTTGACGCTGAGCGTATCGGTCAGCTGCAGCTCGCCGGACAGGGCGATGCCGAAGGCCTCCGTCTCGTTCGGTCCCTCGATGCCGCCGCGCGTGTCGAAGACGTCGTCGAGCACCGGGGCGCCGGACAGAAGCCCCGGAATGCGGCGATGGCCGCCGCGCGCATTCGAGGTGTCCTTGAGCCAGTCCGCCATCAGGCGGGCGAAGAAGACTTCGTTGGGCTCGAACTCGACCGTGCCGCGGGCGGAGAGGATCTCCTTATTGTAGTTCTCCTCGCCCGTGGTCAGGTTCTCGCCGAAGCCGTCGCGGTTGAAGCTGCCGAAGGCGCCGCCCACGCGCAGCGTGTCGCCGAGGGGCACAGAGCCCTTGGCCACGAGATCGGCCTGGTTATAGGTGCCGTAGGAGCCGCGAAGCTCGGCCGTCGGCTCGTCCGACAAGCGCCGCGTGACGTATTTCACCGCGCCGCCGATCGTGTTCCGGCCATAAAGGGTGCCTTGCGGACCGCGCAGAACCTCGATCCGCTCGACGTCGTAAAGGTCGAGCACCGCGCCCTGCGGCCGCGCGAGATAGACGTCGTCGATATAGATGCCGACTCCCGGCTCAAAGCCGGCGACGGGGTCCTGCTGGCCGACGCCGCGGATGAAGGCGGTGAGCGTCGTGTTCGTGCCGCGGCTCACTTCGAGCGTCGTGTTCGGCACGGTCTGGGCGACATAGGTGATGTCGGGCGTGCCGAGCTCCTCGAGCGCCTCGCCGTCGAGCGCGGTGACCGCCACCGGCACGTCCTGAAGGCTCTCCCCGCGGCGGCGGGCCGTGACGACGATCTCGTCATCCGAGGCGAAGCGTTCGTCGAGCGTCTGTTCCTCGGCATCCTGCGCGAACGCGCCCGGAGCGGCGGCCAGCGCTGCGAGCGCAGCGCCCATGGTCAGGGCGGCTTTCAAGCCAAGTCCTTGAGTCTTCTGCATGCTGGTTCTCCCTACACTGGGCTCTGACGGCCCGTTCGAGTGCAAGGTTACCACGCTGCAAGTCCTGCTCACACGACCGCTTCGCGCAGGCAGAGGTGAACATTTTCGCTCACGGAACGCCGGCGCCCTCGCCCGCGGTCTCGCTGCGCTTGGCTTTGGGCGTGACGCCGTTCCAGCTCTTGAAGGCGCGGTTGAAAGCCCTGACGTCCGAAAATCCGAGCCTGGCCGAGATCTCGGGAAGCGGCAGTTCGGTCGCCAAAAGGCGCCGCGCCTGCATGTCGAGCGCGTTCCGCCGGAGGATGCGGAAGTTCGAGGCCTCGGCCGCGAGCCTACGCCGCAGCGTGGCGGGGCTGAGGCCGAGACGCGCGCAGATCGCGGCCTGGTCCGTCACGCCCTCATGGAGCAGAGCCTCCACGGCCCCCGTGATGCGCTCGCCGCCCTCGGCCCGGGGGTCCGCCGCACCGTCGAGCAGCGCGCAGAGTTCTTCCGTCACGGCCTGGCGCTCCATCCGCTCGGCTGGCGGATAGGCCGAGCAGCGCGAGGCCGCCTCGAGCGGATAGGACAGGGCGTAGCGCTCCGCCCCCGTCTCCACCGGTACGCCGACGATATCGCTGAGGGGAAGCAGCGGAGAATGCTTCCGCCGCACCGCGATGCGCAGGAGGCCCTGCCCGGCCGGCGGCGCGATCCGGCAGAACAGGACGTGCACGAAGAGAAGCGCGCACTCCATCAGGAAGGCGACATATTCCTCGTTGCGCAGCGTGTAGGGAAAACCTCGATCGTCGATCGTGAAGACTGCCGCGCCGCCTTCGCGGGCGACGGCATTGTAGTCGCCGCCGTGAAGAAGATTGTAGGCGGCGGCCACCCGCCGCATCGCCTCTTCCAGCGTCCCGCGCGCGGGCAGCTGCGACAGGACCAGCGCCGTCGAGCCGGGGAGGAGGTGGCGCGCGGAGAGATGGCAGGTTTCGTCGCGAAGCAGCTCGGCGACGCGCTCGCGGATGCGCAGGTAATGCGAGACCCGGACCTGCGCCTCCTTCCCGCCGTCGAGAAGGTCGGGGCTCAGCCCCTCGGCGCGCAGGATCGCGCCGAGATCAAGATCGCCGGCGACCGGCCGGATCAGGCGCCGCAACAGCGGCAGCGGCATGGTCACCGGGCCGCAGGGGGACCCACCGATCGGAGATATCGCCTGGCTTTCCACGCGGCCGAGCCTAGCAGCTTCGCCGCGCTAACGGAAACGTGCTCCCGTCAGACGACCTCGCTCCACGGCATGGAGAGGCGGGTCGCCGAGTTGATGATCCCGACCATGGAATAGGTCTGGGGGAAATTGCCCCAGAGCTCTCCCGTCTCGGTATCCATGTCCTCGGAGAGGAGGCCGAGCCGCGTCCGGCGCGAGAGGACATGCTCGAAGAGCTCGCGCGCCTCGTCCTTTCGGCCGACGGAGATCAGCGCGTCGATGTGCCAGAAGGTGCAGGCGGTGAAGGCCGTCTGCGGCTTGCCGAAATCGTCGGCGGCCTTGTAGCGGTAGACGGCGTGGCCCTCGCGCAGCTCGTCATCGATCGCATCGACAGTGCTGCGGAAGCGGGCCTTTTCCTCCTCGGAACGCGGATAGCCGACCTCGCACATCAGAAGGACGCTGGCATCGAGATAGTCGCCGCCGAAATCGCCGGTATAGGCGCCCCGCGCCTCGTTCCAGGCGCCCTTCTCGATGGTCTCGCGAATGGTGTCCGCGCGCTCGTTCCAGTAGATCCTTCGATCCTCGTGCCCGAGGTGATGGGCGACATTGGCGAGACGGTCGCAGGCCGCCCAGCACATCAGGACGGAACTCGTATGGACCGCCGCCCGCGTGCGGTATTCCCAGATGCCGGCATCGGGCTGATCGTGCATCTTGAAGGCGCGCTCGCCGATCTTCTCCATCAGACGGAAGTCGGCTTCCCCGGCGGGGCTTCTGAGGCGTTCGTCGAAGAAGGCCTGCGCCGCGCCCAGGATTACCTGCCCGTAGACGTCGTGCTGGATGTGCTCGGAGGCCTGATTGCCGCGCCGCACGGGCTTGTTGCCGCGATAGCCGGGAAGGCGCTCGACAACGTGCTCCTCGAGATCCTTTTCGAGCCCCACGCCGAGCACGGGCTGGATGTGCCCGCCATCGGTCAGCGCCGCCACGTTGCGCAGCCAGCGCAGATAATATTCGAGCGTCGACACCGAAGAGAGGCGGTTGAGCGCGGTCACCGTGAAATAGGCGTCCCGGATCCAGCAGAAGCGGTAGTCCCAGTTCCGGGACGAGCCGGCATGCTCGGGCACGGATGAGGTCAGCGCCGCCACGATGCCGCCCGTCTCCTCGAAGACGCAGAGCTTGAGCGTGATCGCGGCGCGGATCACCGCCTGCTGGTATTCGAAGGGCACGGCGAGGCGGCGCGACCATTCCTGCCAGTAGTCGATGGTGCGCTCTTCCCAGTCGCGGGTGACCACATCGACGGCGTCCGAGAGCGATTCGTCCGGCCCGAAGATCATGTTGATCGGACGGTCGAGCGTGAACTGCGTCTCGCTCATCACATAGGAGATCGGCGCGTCGGTCGTGACGCGGAAGCGGCTGCCGTCCTCCGAGCGATAGCGGATATGGTTGGTCCCCCGGCTGACCCCGAGATCGCCGCCGGCCCAACCGTCCTTGGGGCACAGGTGCAGCTTGATCCTCGGCGTGCCGCCGCGCGGAACGATGCGGCGCACGAAGGAGGCGGGGCGGAAGGTCCGGCCGCGCGCGGAGAAGCGGGGGCAGAAATCGTAGATATCGACCATGCAGCCCTCGCCCGCGCAGAGCGTGGTCTTCAAAACCGCCGTGTTCCGCAGATAGGTCTGCTCGGAGCGGGTGTGGCCGACGAGTTCGACCGAGAAGGTGCCCTCGCCGCCGAGCAGGGCATCGAAGACGGGCTCCCCGTCGAAGCGCGGCAGGCACAGGAACTGGTAGGCGCCGTGCTCGTCGATCAGCCCCGCGATCGACCCGTTTCCGACGATACCCAGTTCAAGCGAATTCATGCAGCGCCTTCCTCATCCAGTTCCAGACCGAATCGGGCCCGTCGAGCCGATAGCGTGCCGAGGTCTCTCCGTCACCGACTTTCACGGCGTTCCCGCCGAGCCGCTGTACCACGGCGAAGCCGTCCTCGTCGGTCGTGTCGTCGCCGAGAAAGAGCGGCGTGCGCCCTTCGAACGGCGCGTCCTTCATCAGCCGCTCGATGACGACGCCCTTGTCGACGCCGACGGGCTTGAGCTCGATGACCCGCTTGCCATGCTGGAGCTTGTAGCCCTCGCAGCCCGCCGCGATCTCGCTCAGCCTCGCCAGCAGCGGCTCCTGGCAGTCGGGGTTCTGGCGGTAGTGGATGGCGAGGACGGCGGCCTTCTCCTCGACCACCACGCCGGGGAAGGACGCGACCGCTTCGCGCACCTGCTCGGTCAGAGTCTCGGGCGCGGACGGAACCGTGTCGGGTTCGGCCTGGCCGGGGGACAGGACGATGCCGCCATGATTGCCCGCGCGCCATAGCATCACCGGCACGCGCGCGGTCACATCGCGCGCATCGCGGCCGGAGACGAGCGCCACGGCGCCGCCAAGGCGCCGGGACAGATCCCTCAGGGTCTCCGCGCCGCCTTCGGGCAGGTTCACCGCGTCCGGATCGTCCTGGAGCGGCGCGAGCGTGCCGTCGAAATCGAGAAAAAGCGCAGTCTTCGCCGTCAGCAGCGCCGACGGCGCCTCCGTCATTTCCCTCATGCCAGTGGTCCCTACCGTCCCATCGCGATCACGCTGCCGCCAGGCTCCTGCCCCGGCCGCGCATTCGGATCCAGATCTCCCAGGAAGGCGTCGCGCCACCAGACGATATCCTGCGCCTTCACCACCTTCATCATCGCTTCCCAACGCCTGCGGCGCTCGGCCAGCGGCATTTTCAGTCCGGTCCGCATGCCGTCCGCCATGCCGGACATGTCGTGCGGATTGACCAGCAGCGCGCCGCCCGAGAGCTGCTCGGCCGAGCCCGCGAACTGGCTCAGCAGAAGGACGCCCGGGTCCTCGGGGTCCTGCGCGGCAACGAATTCCTTGGCGACGAGGTTCATGCCGTCATGCAGCGGCGTGACCAGGGCAAGGCTGGCGATGCGGTAGAGGCCGGCGAGATAGTCGCGCGGATAGGACCGGGCGAGATAGCGGATCGGGATCCAGTCGAGATCGCCGTAATCGCCGTTGATGCGGCCGGCGAGCTGATCGAGATCCTCTCGCAGGTCCTGATATTCCTCGACCTTGGTGCGGGAGGGCGGCGCGATCTGGGTATAGGAGATCTTGCCGTGCAGTTCGGGATAGTGGTCGAGGAGCCGCCCCATCGCCTCGAAGCGCTGCGGGATGCCCTTGGAATAGTCCATCCGGTCGACGCCGAGGATCAGGGAGCGCCCGCCGAGAAACGGCCTGATGCGGGAGATCGCCTGCTGGGCCGGCGCGCCCTCCGCCGCTTCGACGAAGGCGTCCGCGTCGATACCGATCGGGTAGGATTTGACGGTGATGGTGCGGCCCAGGACCTCGAAGCGGCTATCGCCGAGCGCCTTGGCGTCCATCTCCTCGAGAATGTATTTCTCGAAGTTGCGCCGGTCATTCGTCGTCTGGAAGCCGACGACGTCATAGGCGGCGAGCCCTCTTGCGAGTTGCGCATGGTCGGGCAGCGACTTGAAGATTTCCGGAGGCGGGAAGGGAATGTGCAGGAAATAGCCGATCCGGCCCTGCCATCCGAGATCGCGCAGATCGCGCCCCAGAAGGAAGAAGTGGTAATCGTGGACCCAGACGAGGTCGCCGGTCTGAAGGCGCGGCCGGACGAGCCGCGCGAAGCGCCGGTTCACCTCGGCATAGACCTCGTATTCGACCTCGTCGAAATTGGCGAGATCGACCCGGTAGTGCAGCACGGGCCACAGGGCGCGGTTGGCATAGCCGAGATAGAAACCTTCGTGCTCGGTCTCGGTCAGGTCGGTGACGGCGAACTCGACGCCGTCTTCCTCGAAGACCTCCACGCCGCGCGGCGCGGTCTTCACGACATCGCCCGACCAGCCGAACCAGGTGCCTTTCGTTTCGACAAGCGCCTGCCAGAGCGCGACGGCGAGGCCGCCCGCCTTCGACCCCCCGGCCGCGGTGCGGTTGGAGACGCCGATGAGTCTAGCCATGGGTTTTCGGCTTCATAGTTGCTCGTAGCTGCGAACACCCCCGGCGGCAGGAGGTTCGAACGAAATGCGGCTCGAATATGGTCATGTCCCCGCCTTCTGCCGCCTCGCAAGCTGCCTGACTACCCCGCGGAACAGTCGCGTCTCCGCTTCGGTCAGCTTGGCATGGGTGAGCATGGTGCGCAGATTCCGCTCGAGCGTCGGGCGCTTGGCCTCGGGATAGAAATAGCCCGCTTCGTCGAGCGCCCCGAAGAGGTGAGCGATCATGCCTTCGACGGCCTCCCGCGGCGCGGGCGTCTCGTCATAGGGACTTTCGAAGCGCTGACCCGACGCTGCGGCGCGAGACCATTCGTAAGCGACGAGAAGCACGGCTTGGGCGAGGTTGAGCGAAGAGAATTCGGGGTTCACCGGCACGGTGAGGATAGCGTCTGCATGGGAGAGGTCGTCGGTGGAGAGGCCGGACTTCTCGCCGCCGAACAGGACCGCCGTGCAATGGCCGTTCTGCGCGTGCCCCTGCAGCACGGCGGCCGCTTCGGGCGGTTCGTGCACCGGCACGAAAAGCCCGCGATGGCGCGCTGTGGTCGCGAGCACATGAGTGCAGTCGGCGACGGCCTCGGCGACGCTGCCGAAGACGCGCGCCTTGTCGATGACGTCGGAGGCGCCCGCCGCCATCGCGCCCGCGCGCGGATTGGGCCAGCCGTCGCGCGGCTCGACGAGGCGAAGCCCCGTCAGGCCGAAATTCAGCATGGCGCGGGCGGCGGCGCCGATATTCTCGCCCATTTGCGGCCGGACGAGGACGATGAGCGGTGTGATCATGCCCCGCCTCTAGCGGCGTTGCGCGCCCGGGTACACACGCGGCTCCGCGCGCCATATCTTGCATCCATGCCAGATCTTCCCGCGCTCCCGCCCACCGTCCTGCCCGGCCGCGCCGTCCTCTCGCTCACGGGGGAGGAGACAGTCCCCTTCCTCCAGGGCCTTCTGACGGCGAACCTCGAAAACCTCTCCCCGGGCGAAGCCACCCACACGGCGCTGCTCACGCCGCAGGGCAAGGTCCTGTCGGCCTTCTTCGTCTGGCGCCGCGAGGAGGGCGTCCTGATCGACGCGGCGCCCGGCGAGGCGCAGCCGCTCTCACAGCGCCTGCGCCTCTACAAGCTGCGCGCCAAGGTCGAGATCGAGGATGTCTCGGACCGCTTCGCCGTTCTCGTCGGAGAGGACGGGCAGGACGGGGCCGTGCCCGATCCGCGCCTCGCCTCGCTTGGCACCCGCCGGCTCTGCGAAGGGGGCAGCGAGGGAGGCGATCCCGACGCCTATGAGGCGCGCCGCATCGTGCTCGGCGTGCCGGAGTTCGGCGCCGACTATGCGGGCGGCGAGGTCTTCCCGATGGATGTGAACCTCGATGCCCTCTGCGCGGTCGACTACAAGAAGGGCTGCTTCGTCGGCCAGGAGGTCGCGAGCCGCATGTTCCGCAAGGGCGAGGTGCGAAAGCGCAGCTGGCGGGTCTTCGGCGAAGGGCCTCTGCCGAAAGGCGCGCCGGTCACCGCCGGGGGCAGCACGCTCGGCACGGTGACATCCTCACACGGAGGAAGCGGCATCGCTCTCCTCCGCGTCGACAGGGCGCAGCGGGCCGAGGAGGCGCCGCAGGTCGAGGGCTTGCCCGTCACGCTGCAGGCGCCGGACTACCTGTCTTGACCGAAGCAGAGGCGCCCGCCCGCTGCGCCTGGGTGCCGGCGAACGATCCTCTCTACACCGAATACCACGACACCGAGTGGGGCGTGCCGGAGCGCGACGACCGGGCGCTCTACGAGAAGCTCGTGCTCGACGGCTTCCAGGCGGGGCTGAGCTGGCGCACCATCCTTCATAAGCGTGAAGCCTTCCGCCGCGCCTTTGACGGCTTCGAGCCGGAGCGCGTAGCCGCCTTCGGCGAAGATGACATCGCTCGCCTCCTTTCCGACAAGAGCATCGTCCGCTCGCGCGCGAAGATCGAAGCCGCCATCGGCAATGCCCGCGCCTGGCTGTCGGTGATGGAGGGAGAGTCCTTCTCCGAATGGCTCTGGTCCTATTACGGCGGCGCGCCGCGCCAGAACGCCTGGCCCGCGGCAATGGCGGTCCCGGCCCAGACCGAGACCAGCCGCCGCATGGCAAGAGACCTCAAGGCGCGCGGCTTCCGCTTCTGCGGCCCGGTCATCACCTATGCCTTCTGCCAGGCCGTCGGGATGGTGAACGATCACGAAACGGGCTGCTTCCGCCACCGCATCCTCGCCGCCTGATCACTCGCGGCACGGGTGAAAGGAAAGGGCGCGGCGGCTCGCGCGTGTGCTCTTCAACCTCCTGTTACCCCCTGCTAAGCGATACTCCCGCGCGACAGCCGGCGCATCCGGAGGACGAGGGACCGCATGAAAATCGCATCGCTCTTCGCGGCACTGGCCGCCTGCGCTCTTTGCACGGGCCCTGCGTCGGCCCAGGACTTGGCGACCGCGCCCCTGTCGCAGAGCGACGTTCTGCGCGAGATGCGCCCCCTCTCGGAAGCCGATGCCGCCCGCTATCGCGAGGCCTTCGCCGCGCAGGAAAAAGGCGACTGGAAGACCGCCGACAGAGTGATCGGCGCGATCGAGGACCCGGTCCTTCTCGGCTACCTCCTCGAGCAGCGCTACATGCACCCGACGGCCTACCGTTCCTCCTACAGGGAGCTCGCGCGCTGGCTCGATGCCTATGCGGATCATCCCAATGCGGGGCCGATCCACCGCCTCGCGCTTCGCCGCCGGCCCGCGGGGGAGACGCCGCGCCGCCCGGCCAAGCGCCGCTGGCGGACCGAGCCGCCGAAACCCCTGCCCGCCGAACTCGAAGCCGATTACCGCGCCAATCCCCATGGCCGCGCCGAGGTCCGCCGCATCGAGCTGCGCCTGCGCTCGCTCCTGTCGCGCGACCGGCCGACCCAGGCGCTCAACTATCTGAACGAGCCGCGCCAGTTCAATCGCCTCACCCGCGCCCAGACCGACCGCGTGCGCGGCTGGATCGCGGAAAGCTTCTATTTCAACGGGAAGCTCTCACAGGCGCGCGCGCTCGCCGTCGCGGCGGCCGACCGCTCTCCGGATTCGGCCGTCCTCGCCCATTGGATCGCCGGCCTCTCCCATATGCGAATGGAGGACCCGGCCCGCGCCTACCCCTATTTCGCGCGCATGGCCGCAATCGAGGAGCAGACGCCGCGCCTGCGCGCCGCCGGCGCCTATTGGGCGGCGCGCACGGCGATCGCGGCGGGCCGGGCGGATGCCGTCACCGCCCATCTCGAAACCGCGGCGGACATGCCGCTGACCCTCTACGGCCAGCTCGCGCTCGGACAGCTCGGCCAAGGGTCCGGCATCGACTGGACTCCGCCCGTCCTGACCAGGTCGGATTACGACCGCCTCACTTCGCTCAGCCCACGGATCGCCCGCGCCGCCGCGCTCGCCCAGATCGGCCATGAGCGCGAGGCGCAGGACGAGCTGCGCTGGGTCCATGCAGAGCTGCCCCAGGAAGAGGACACGCCCCTCGCCGCCCTCACCCATGTCCTCGGCCTGCCGACCGCCCAGCTGATGATCGCGCTGAGCGGCGGCGCCTACGAGCCCGAGAACGCGCAGCTGCGCGCCGGGCTCTTCCCTGTCCCCGATTACGCGCCCAATGGCGGCTTCACCGTGGACAGGGCCCTGCTCTTCGCCCTGATCCGGCAGGAATCGAAATTCATGACCCATGCCCGCAGCCGGGTCGGCGCGGCGGGCCTGATGCAGCTCATGCCGCGCACCGCCGCCTATATCAGCCGCGACCGCAGCCTCGCCCATTCGCGCAGCCGCGCCTCGGACAAGCTCTATGAGCCCGGCTACAACATGCAGCTCGGCCAGTCCTATGTCGAATATCTGCTCAGCGAGCACGATGACGGCTCGCACGACCTCTTCGCGATGATGCTCAGCTATAATTGGGGGCCGGGCAATTACCGCCGCTGGCGGGCGCGCAACCCGATCGACGATCCCCTGCTGCGCATCGAAAGCGTGCCGAACCCCGAGGCCCGGGGCTTCGTCGACCACGTCATGACCAATCTCTGGCTCTATCGCGAGCGCCTGGGCGAGCCCGCCCCGAGCCGCGAGGCGCTGGCGGCCGGCGGCGCGCCCGTCTATCGCAGCGTGAGCGAGGGCGCGCGGGGCTTGTCGGCCGACTGAGCCGCGCCTACACGGCGAGGGATCGGGGCGTAGCGCAGCCTGGTAGCGCATCTGCTTTGGGAGCAGAGGGTCGCAGGTTCGAATCCT
>JACLAD010007685.1_pt1 | contig 10995 bp, 9 predicted proteins | sample 8027901 | NCBI WGS metagenome assembly JACLAD01 (sample SAMN15725071, study PRJNA655200) | protist metagenome | isolation source: fluorescence activated cell sorting (FACS) single amplified genomes of... | place: Spain: Blaines Bay Microbial Observatory, Mediterranean Sea | collected 2016-07-05
AAAAATCAGCATGGTGGAACCATGAATTTACATGGTTGGCATCAGGATGCTCAGTGTAATTATCGTTTATTGAATGTTTATAAAACATTCAACAAAGCAAATAGTTTAAATCAAAATACATCTGATAGTTGGAGTGTCTACATGCCATGTGGCTATAATAAAGCCGAAAGGGAGTATGATAAAATTAAAAGCATCAGTGAAGACCAGAAAATATTCATTATTAAAGGATGTGATAATTTGTCACGGAAAGATGCTTTATGGAATAATTTGAGATTAATGTATTATGATGGGGCGTCTGAATTAATGCCTGATACATTTGAACTCAGAAAGAAAGAAGATTTAAATAGATTGCGTCGAACTTATAGCAAAGAGAAGGTTTATATTTTAAAGAAAAATATACAGAGACAACTTGGACTAAAGATGACAACTTCACTAAAAGAAATTTTAGATGGTATTGAAGATGGATTTGTCGTAGCTCAGGAAATGCTTCAAGATCCCTTACTTGTTAGTGGAAGAAAGACAAACTTTAGGGTCTATTTACTCATAGTGTGTAAAAATGGTGTTAAAAGAGGTTATCTCTATAACAATGGTTACGTTTACTACACACCAAAACCCTTTAAAAAGAATTCCATGGATTACGATTCCGTAATTACTGCAGGTCTTTCAACTGGAAGAAAGGATAATGACTTTTATTCAAATCATCCTTTAACTATAAAACAACTTGAACGCATGATGGGTGCTGACTTATGTACTAAAACCGGACAACTAATGAGAAAGGTATTAGCGGCTAGTTCACCTAACTTCTGTAATACTGGTCATCTAAGAGATCGTACTACTTTCCAGCTATTTGGATGTGATATTGCATATAATGATCAACTTAAGCCTCAGTTAATTGAAATTAACAAAGGACCTGATCTTAGTAGTAAAACACCTCTTGAAGAACAACTTAAGAATGACTTAGTTGCAAATATATTTAAAATGGTAGGTGTTCCTGTTAATGTGCCTTTACGTGGTCATTTTAAACACATTTGGACTAGTTAAAACTAAAATATGCTAATAATTTATAGAATGAATAGCGTAAAATACTTACCTAATAAGGTAAAAAATATTCTAAGGTATAATGTTCCTATTTCAAACCTTAGAATATTAATAGATAATATTACATACAAAGACATAGAAAATTATGTGCGATACAATAAAAATTCTTATCAGAGAATTCAGTTAGCAACTAGTAATAAACGATCTTTATATCTACTATGTTGGAGTCCCAAACAATTTTCGTTGATTCATGATCATCCTGCCGAAGGGTGTATTTTTAAAGTTTTGAAGGGAAATCTTGATGAAGTGACATATGATAATAATATCGTTAGAACTGAAACATTATCTGTCAATGACTATGCATATCGATATGGAAATCAAATACTACACAAAGTAATAAATAATAATGACTATGCCGTGACACTGCATGTGTACCCACTTAACTATATTCCTAGGTTTTATCCTGATATTTTGATTGAGACTTAGTTAACCTAGCAACACGTTCGCTGCTTAAATATCTAAGATGGGGAAATTTAATTATGTTGTTTAAATTATCACTAAAGTTTTCAATATCCTCTAATGTTTTCATCTTTGGAACAGATACTAGTGGACTATATCCGTTAGTTTTAAGGGAAAAATTAATAGCTTCAGCTGTTCTGGTTAAGTGTTTGATTAGGGTTTTTGATGCAGACATTTAGGAGTTAAAAATGGATCAATTTCTCTAGTATCAAGCATTTTTATAGCATCAAGTAAATTTTTATTAAAATTAGGATCAGATGCATTAATACCTACTATAGTCATATTAGGATCATCTCTACTTAGTACTTCTAATTTAGTTCTCCATCGACTCTCGGGTTTTTTATCATATATATTAATAATAGCATCTGGTTTCCAACCACACGTGTTGTATATTTTTAGCTTCAAATTATATAGTTCCTGTTGTTTTTCACCATAAGCATATTTTTTTTCAACAGATTCAGGATGACTCCATACTAAATCAGACCAAGGAGATTTGTTACATATATGTAATGCATTTGAAATTTTAGATTTCATACACAGATCCATGAAATCACTAACATCATATAAAGGATCTTGGTATATTCCTAAAGGGTAAAAATCCACAATTACTTGCTCAACTGAACATAATGCCAACATTCCAAATGGCGAATTTTCAGTGAGTAATATCCTCATCCTAATTATTACAGAGATCTTTAGTTACCTGATTTTAACTAGTTGAAAAAATTATTTGCATCTTATATAGAATGGCAGATATGGGCATGTATGTTCTAGCATCATTAATGGGTGCCGGCTATCTTTTGAATGATCAAAAACAAAAGAGACAGGTAGAAGATAGTAAAACTAAAACATTGCAAAAACCTAGGGTCGGGACTGATATTTATAACTCTAGAGACTATTTTGTTGGAAAGAGAGTAGAAGAAAAATTATTAAAAAAGAACTGGGAAGATTCAAAAAATCCATTAGAAACAGGAGTCATACCGATGTATTATAATACTCTTAAAACACATCAAGACTCAGGTAAAATACCAAATAAAGACTATCAAAGCAAATTGATCTATGACGTAATTCAGCATCTTGATCCAGAGGCCAGAAAAACAATTGAACAGCATCGTGGATCAGCAATTCATGATATTGATCGTGAAATGAAGCCTGATTGGGGAATTGTTATGGATCGTCCAGTTCCTGAGAAAAAGGATTCTGCTCCACTCAAACAAATTGGAGGCAGTTTAATACAAAATAATGAAGATTTTACTCATAATAATATGGTTCCATTTTACAAAGGAACCATAACACAGGACATCAGAATGGATTGTCGATCAAAAGAGGGAAAGTTAGAGCTTTATACTGGACAATTTAAATTAAATAAACCACATAAGGAGGAATGTGGTGTGTTTTTTGAACCTACCAAGGATTTAACCAATATTTATGGGGCAAAAGAACAACGTGATATCACAAGATACAATCCAAACAATACTGGTAAGAAAAACAATGAACTTCCTTTTTGTCAAACCAGAGTTGGAAGGGGCTTAAATAAGGGGTTTACAGCACAGCCATCAGGTGGTTTTCACTCTATGGTCAGAATAATGCCAAAAGCTGTTGAACAGCTAAGAGTTGACCCTGTTGTCGAGACAGAAGGACGTGTTAAGAGTGGTAAGGCACGTGTTGATCGACGTGCAATTATATCACAAATGTATAAAAACAAACCTGAATTACTGGTTGAGAACAAGAAAGGAGAGCGTAATTTTACCACCGTTGGTGCTATTAAGGGTCGTAAACTAAGACCTAGTGTAGTTTTAAAAGATACTAACCGTAAAAAGTCACGTTTTTTAATTAATCATGGTAAGGCAACCGATAAACATCGTGTTATACCAAAAACTAAAGCGTCATCAAAACAGAATTTTTACAATACATCATTTAGAAATGCAACTAGTGAAACTAAAAAAGTGGATGATTATGGTAAAAAAGGATATCGTAATAGACTCAATAACCGTGCAGTAACAGGTACAAAGTCACACATTATTGCACCTAAAGGTAGTACAGATGGTCATAAAAAACGACCAGAAGATAAGGCTAAAAAGACCAGAAAGCAACACTATATTCATCATGCCAGAACTTATGGTAACACTGGAATTCAAAGACCAGACAAGGGTCCATCTTACAACCCACGTGAATGGGCAGCGAAAACAACCATTAGAGAAACCACAGAACAAGATGATCATCTTGGTGTTGCAGGTATGATTGGTGGTGGTGCTCATCCAGCATATAATCCAAAAGAATATGCCGCAAGAACTACAATTAAAGAAACTACTGAAGACACTAAGAGAACAGGAAATGTTGGTATGATTGCTGGTCATATTGGACCTTCTTATAAACCAGAAGAGTACGCAGCAAGAGCAACCATTAAAGAAACAACCGAAGATTCAAAGAGAATTGGTAACGTTGGAATGGTTGCTGGAGAGGTTAATCCTTCCTATAATCCAAAGGAGTACGCAGCTAGAACTACGATTAGAGAAACTACTGAAAATAAGAAGCATAAAGGGTGGATTGGAACTATTATGGGATCTGCACCACAATCCTATAACTTAAACCCAGCTAAGGTTACAGTGAGAGAAACCACAGAGGACAACAAAAGAATAGGTGGGCACAGTGGTATTCGTAAGAAACATATTGCATATAATCCAAAAGATTATGTTGCAAAAACTACTATTCGTGAAACTACAGAAGACAATAAGAGAATTGGTGGTCATAGCGGTATTTTGAAAAAACATATTGTTTATGATCCTGATGACCGAGCACGAACTACTATTAGAGAAACCACGGAAGATAACAAGAGAATTGGAAATGCCGGGGGAAGAAGAAAGCATGTTGCTAAAAATCAGGACCAAGCTAGAACTACTATTAGAGAAACCACCGAAAAGAATGATCACATTGCAGGTGTATCTAATGTTCAAGCACAGAGTGGTAAGGGATATCTTAGTAATAAATATGAAGCTAAAAATACAAATAGACAATTTACTTCTGATTATGAGTACACTGGGGTTGCCAATGCTGGAGATCGTAAGTCTAAGAGTTATGATGATGCTTACAACGCTAGAACCAACATTAATAAAGAAGTAATTGCTAAGGGTAGAAGACCAAAAGGTGGTGGTCCAAGACTTGGTCATCAGGAAATAAATATTGAAGTTAAAAAGATGGATAAAGACCGAGTAAATCAATATGCTGCTGTCAAGAGTGGAACCGTCTGTAACATCTATAATCCTGATTCGGTTTCAAAGATGACAAACACCTCTGAGAAGAATCATCTTCCTCAAAATGATATTAGATTTGACACTCAGCTAGTTGATGCTTATAAGAGAAACCCATTAACTCAGTCACTTAACAGTTGGGCTTAAATAATCAGATTATAATTTGAATATTCTGATTATCTATGCATCGTCATTCATTTGAACCTTTGAAATTTCCTGAAGCAGTTCATGGTCACCAGTAATAGACGTAAATACATCTACTACCCATTTACTTATTCCCTTTGGCCAGTGATAAGTACCTTCGGCTCCCCAATAATCTTCAAGCTCGACTCTATCATCTTGGTTAGTAAATTTACGCCCTGTACTGTTCCATACATTTTTTATAGAGCTGACATCAAGTCTTGAAACAGTTGTTATAAAGAAAACGGTTAAATTTTCTGGTCTAGTTTGGGATACAAAAAAAATAGATAACAAACAATCAAACATCATTAAAGATGCTAAAATCAAACGAACATCATTGTAGTCATTTGTGTTTTCGACTTTCACTGTACCAGATGTAATTTTATCAAGTTCACTCATAACTAAATCCATGTCTAGCTCCTCATCTTCATTTTCCTCATTAATTATTTTCAATGTGGCTTTTCTATCAGTTGATGACATACTATGTAATGCTTGTGCGATTTTAGGGATGAAAATATTTTCACCAAGCCACTCTGCAACAGTATACATGTTGGCCTTTTTAATTTCTTTTTTATAAATTCTCTGCACGGTTAACTTAAGGTATTCTCCAGCAAGACGTCCTCCTAGCACATTTAACATGTGGTGATTATCATAAATTTTTGTAGTTTTAATATCTGGTGAATGCGTTGTCCATCCATTTGTTCCCCAGTCAGCTATTTTAAAACTGCCATCTCCATCAACCATAATGTTCTCTGGTCTAATATCGGTATATAATGTGTATTCGCATGCAATTGCATGAAATAGACTAGCAAGATCTTCACTTTGAGCATCATTTAAAGTTCCGGATTCCAGTATATTATCTAATGTGTTGACCATGATATCAGTTGCAAAACATATAGTATCTGGTGTCTTCCAAACATCTCTCACTACTGGAGCAACACCTACTGTTGAAAAATGTTGTACAGTATTGATCTCTTCTAAAGTCGTCTCTGGTCTTTGTTCTCTAGTATCTGATGAATTTTGAAAGTATAATTCTTTAATCGCAACCCAATTATCCAGACTGTGATGTTTGGCAAGGTAAACTTTACCAAAAGCTCCTCTAGCTATAAAACCAACAATAAGCCATTTATTACTACATGTTATATCATCATGTTCAGAGACCTCTTCAATAGATGAAATATGATCTATCTCCATACCTATTGCTTTTTTAGGAGCAACCTTCGCTATTAAAACATGTTTAGACTTTTCAAATTCTTTTTTGAATGGATGAATCTTAATTGCTGATATTAATTCTGTTTTTTTCATTTTACCAAAGCCTTTAATTCCCGCAATCTTTGCTTGTGATTTTAATTCTACAAGGTTTGACATATAGATCTAAGAGTGATTTTTTTAGATCTATATTCCATAGGTATTAACACATTTATTACTTTTCCAACTGCAGTTATGCATATTACTGCATGTTGCTTGATTAGTATAGTTACAGTTATTTAAAGCAGATGGAAGAATTTTATCATTAATAGTTAATTTGCGCGGTGTTTTTTTTCTAATGCCAACAGCATGACAGTAGGATCTCTTTGTTCCCTGAGACCATTTACAGGGTGGTAAACAATTATCTTTGGTCTTACCAGAACAAGCGCTCTTGGTTTTCTTTCTACCTTCCGCCTTGTATTTTGCAGATATCTCTGCAATTGATGTTTTTCTACCTTCACTTTTGGCCTTTTGGAATTCTTCTTTCATAAACTCAGTCCATGAATTCTTTTTACGCTGAGGTTTAGACATATACTATAGTTATCATAATTATGGAGCCACACAATCTCTGATATCTGTATTCTTAACATATTTGGTGATACCACTATGAGATCTAATATCGAAGTCATTAACTGAAACTTCAGCCATTTTGAGCTCTTTAATCTTCTTGAGAAGTTCATCACTAATTTCACTTCCATCGAGTAATGGGTCAAGATCACTGCATTTTCTACTAATCTTGGCAGTTTCATAGACTTTATCGACGCATTTTCTAACGGGTTTACATGATTTAGCTCTAAGTTTACTAAGCTCCTGTTCCTTTTGCTTCATCATCTTTTCTTGATTTTTAATCTTATTCAATAACTCTACCTCTTTACGATGATAATTATTGTAAATTCCTGTTTCAGTGTTAAGCAACTTAACTTGCTTTCTGATCTCTTCTGCTAAAGCATAAATTGTTTTATTATATGCTTGTTTGGGAATATCATAACAATCTCTGTCAAATTGTTGCAAAAGTTCTTCGGCTTTTTGAAGAGCGTAAATTCTGTCAGGACCATCAGTCTTTGCTAATTCTCTTGCTCTTGCCAACTGATTTAAGTAGACCATACATTTGTGATGTTGATTAGTTCCTTTTTTGTTTTCTACTATAATAGTTGACCATGCTGATCTATGATCATAGTCTGTAGCAATGGCTACAGTACTTACAAGTTTTCCGCCAATGGTTTTTGTTTTATGTTTTCCACCAGTTAATTCAAGTAGTTTTCCAGTATTAACATGCATAATTCTTATGGCACTATCACTATACCAATATTTGGATCCAATGGCTTGAATCTTCCACTGACAATCAGTAAGATTGTAATTTTCTGTATATATTGTTGCTAAAACATGTAATGGATCACTACCTGGAACAGGATCCATAGCTAAGTTACCGGCTAATCTACCTCCAGTTTTTGGGTTGAGTAGATAAACCAAATCTCCACTTTTAATACCACCTTGAGTTTTAGCATCAACTGGTTGGATTTTCCAGATGTTACTAGTAACAGATGGGTATCCAACGACCTGTGGAAACTTCTTTTCTGGAAGGTGTGAGTATGGTGTTTCGGTTGCAACCAAGTATTCTTTGTTAGTATCATTAAAAAATTTGACTCTTGCACCGTAGTTAATCATTTCACGACCATCTCCATCCCAATGTGAGTCTTTTTTGATATCAAAATCAACAAGTGATGTTAGGAAAGTAGCTCTTGCTCTATTATTAGGTTTGCTTTCCACTTGACAGAATGGTCTATATTTACGGTCATCGGGCCAGTCTTTTGGAGACTTTGCTTTCTGGTGTGAAACCAAAATATAGGAAGAATCATTTTGCTTGAGAACCGCTACACCTACATTTTCTCCATATACAATTAGTTTTGTTCTTGGAGGGATGTTGGATCCATATCGTTTCTCAAAAGCCTGTTCAAGCTTGGTCAACCACATTTTTGCCTGTCTAAATCTACCATCAAGGAATTCGAAATCAATGAATTCAAAGTTATCACAACAGATAATATCGGATCTTCCCTTGTTAATCTTTCGTAGAGGACAATCTAAAGTGTCTCCAGTAGCCCAGATATCAACAGACACGGGTTGCATTGTGTTAAGGTGATAAGGATCTGGTCCAGTTGAGGTCCAGCCACAACTGACCGAGCCAAAACCATCTTTTTGTGCTAATTCAAGCTGATTAATACTACAAACTTTTTTACCTAAAGATTTACAGACATTTTTTGCCTCTTTGTATGTTGAACGTCCTGGAGCTCTTCCTGGAGCCATATGTGTGGAAGGATTAAATCTGAACTTTTGTTTTTGGGGAACATAAGAACCACCAACATAGATCATAATGCCCCCATTTTTATTTTTAAAATTTTCATTTGCTTGGAAATCATCTTCTCCCCAGAACATGTAGTTTTCACCACATGCATAGGTATTCCCCATATTAATCCAAGGTTCTCCAGTACCAATTGCGGCCGTTTTATCGTCCCCCACAACTTTCATAAATACGCTCTTGTTTGGTTCACATTCACCTTTAAAATTACCACTAGATGCTAATGGAACAACAGTTTGGTTTTTACCAGAATTAAGGGTATCTCTATTAAGCACAACCCAAAACTCATTATTTGCTGTAGCCAACATAACTTCTGTTAAGCTACCTTTTACTTTAAGCCTTGTTCCATCCTTATTACCACAAAATTTACCTTCTGCATTGTAGAAGAATCCTCCTTTTTTACATCTATCGGGATTATCATCAGCTACTGCTGCTGCATCGAGTTTGCTCCAGTTAAGATAGTATGTTCCTGCTCTCCCAAATTTATCATACTTTCCAAAACTAAAAGATGGGCTAAATGGGTATTTTCCAGAATCAAAGTTTGGCCATGTATTACCTACACCTGCAGCACCTACTAACATATAACCTCTACCTGGTCTCAAGGTAAAGTTACAGTAAATTTGCATAGATTCATCAGGTTTCTTAGCACCAACATGTCTAATCCAATAGACTCCATTATTCGGGTCTCCCATGTTGTATTTTTTATAGAAATCAGCAATTTCTTGTGCAGAAATTGCGGGATTAAGTTGACTTCCTGGATTATTATTATTAGGAGCCATGTAGAGACCAGTAGTGCTTGGGACAATATAGTATTTTTTACCTCTAATTTGCTGAGTGTTGTCAAGTGTTGAACCTACACCCAAGATTTTAGTACTATTTGAAATAGTTGTTAATGTGTCACTACTATCAGTAACTCTAACAATATTTTTACCTGAGCATCTAAAACCATAGTAATCACCAGCTTGTGCGGGGATTTGCGATAGACCGCTAAGTTTTAACTGATGGGTGCCCGATGATGTAGCTTGAAAGGTAGTTTCTCCTGTAATTGTATAAATCTCATTACCTGTTTTCTTAAATGTACACAGTGTTAAAACACCCGGGCTGGTGGTTTCAAAAGACCAGCCATTGATTAGAGAATTGTTACCAATTGGAGATACAATTATAACTGTATTTGGATCAACTGACTGAGATGCTTGTTGTGGAGCTTCGACGGGAGGTGGGGGAGAAGCTTTAATGGTAGCGGCGGGAGCTGGAGCAGATGATGCTACAGCATCATTACTTTCTTCATCTATCTCGTCATCCTCTTGAGTTGGCTCAGAATTCTCTTGGGTTGATTCCTTATTTTCAGATTCGGCACCACCAAATTGCAATGTTTTTGGTTTATTATAGTAAAAGTAAACAATTAGTGCTAAAATTATAAGCAAGATTGCTATCATATACATCTTGTTGATAAAAAAATCACACGATATTTCTTATTAATTAAATGCAGTTTAGTAAAAATGGAAAAATGATGGATATTAATCTGGAAAATGGATCCGGCTTTTAATCAACTCCACCTGTATGTATGCATGATAATTGAGCTTAAAGATTATGCATTAACAGACAAATCTAAAGGTGTGTTTGAACTATGCAAGGCATCATTAAAAAACAAAGTAAATGATTTTCCTATTGCAAGGAATGTAATTGAAAAGTATGTAGAGATTGAATCACCACATACCATTCCAATGGAATTGCAGAAGAATAGTTATACTGATGAATTTGTATCCGATGTTAATGATATCTTAACAGAAATATTTTTGCAAGAAACTCCAGAAAAACTGGTAGAAGCTTTTAATAGACTTACAGACTTAACAGTTAACTCATAAGGCAATACCGCCGCCTCTTAGTCTAAGCACAAGATGTAAGGTGCTTTCTTTTTGAATATTATAATCAGCAAGGGTACGACCATCTTCCAATTGTTTTCCAGCAAAAATTAATCTTTGTTGATCTGGGGGAATTCCTTCTTTGTCTTGGATTTTTGATTTAACATTTTCGATACTGTCTGATGATTCAACATCAAGTGTGATTGTTTTACCAGTGAGTGTTTTAACGAAGATTTGCATTATATTCTAATATATTGTATCATTTTTTTTAATAGTATAAAAATTTGAATTATACTTAATAAAAATGTCTATTGTTTTGCTTTATACTAAGTCAGGACATCATTTAGCTGAAAAGATAGCAGAAAAGACAGATCTAGAAATGGAGTTAATGTCTACTGATTGTAAAATGTTTAAAAATGGTGAGATAAATACCAAACCAATAGGAAATATTAGAAGAAAAACAGTGTATATTGTAACCACTGGAGCTGGAACTCAAGAATGGTCATTAAATGACACTGTTATGGAAATATTAATTCTTCTTGATGCCTGC
>JACLAD010008434.1_pt1 | contig 10983 bp, 11 predicted proteins | sample 8027901 | NCBI WGS metagenome assembly JACLAD01 (sample SAMN15725071, study PRJNA655200) | protist metagenome | isolation source: fluorescence activated cell sorting (FACS) single amplified genomes of... | place: Spain: Blaines Bay Microbial Observatory, Mediterranean Sea | collected 2016-07-05
TCATTTATAAGATTGTTCCATAAGAATTATGAATAAATAGGGCGGTATCCAACGTCGCTTGAGATCTCACTTTCGGTCTGGGCCGCATTGAGCGTGCCACCTCAATCGCAAGTGGCCGCACGATGAGATGATCTCGCGACTGTTCCAGGCTTCTGCTGCGACAGTTCCCCCCGACAACTCTTCCGCCCTTCTCGAACCCACCCTGACCGCGATTGCGACGGGAGCCTGGCAATAGATAGGCGGATCCTGAGGGCGTGCGGCTCCTGCCTCGGTTGGGGGAGCATTCCTTTGACAGCCTAAAGCCCCGATCGCAGCCAGGCTTCTGAGGTTGCGATTGGCGAGCTGCCGCGCCTGCCGACCTCAGTCAGGCTTCTTCGCCGACTTTCTGGAGGAGGCGGCAAGCCGCTTGCGCGGGCGGGTTCCATCGGCGCTTGCGCCTGATTTGGCGCGGCCGACGGGGCGTTTGCCTTTCGCCTTGCGCACGTATTTGCGCGCGTCCCCCGTCTTTGCCGGCGAGGCCGCAGCCGCCGAGGGCGCGCCGTCAGCCTTCACACTGCGGTCCGGTCCGCGCAGCTTTCCCTTGTCCGGTCTCGACGTCTTCGAGAAGGATTTGCTGGGTCGTGTCTGCGTTTGCAGGGCAGCTGGCGCATGATCCGACGGGGGCGCCTCGGCCCTGCGAGCGGCGATGCCGTCTTCCAGGCGTGGCGCCTTTTCGATGCGTGCCAGAAACTCCGATGCGGCCTCAGCATCGATCTGCACGTAGGTTTCCTCCTCGCGCACGCGGATGGCGCCGATTGCGCTCTTGGGCACTGGCCCCGATTTGCACAGCATCGGCAGCAGCCAGCGAGGTTCCGCGCGCTTGGTCCGGCCGACGGACAGGACGACCCAGACCGCCTCCTGGAAGTCCTGTCTCGGCCTGCGCTCCCGCGGGCCGGCAAGCTGCTGGACTTCGGCGAGCTCTTCGGGCGCGGAGCGGCCCGCGCGATGCATACGAACGAGGGCTGCGGCGAGATGCTCGGGCGAATAGGTCGCGGCAATCTTGTGCGCGAGGTCCGACATCTCTCCTTTTTCTGTCAAGACAGGGTCGGCGAGCAGGCGCTCGTCGTCTCTGGCGCGGACATCCCCCGCGCTGGGCGGGCTTGCCCATTCGGCTTCGACGCCGGCTTCGGCGAATAGGCGCTCCATGCGGCGCTGGGCGCGCGGCGGCACGATCAGGACGCTCGTTCCCTTCCGCCCGGCGCGGCCCGTGCGGCCGGAGCGGTGTAGGAGGCTTTCGCGGTTCTTCGGCAGGTCGGCATGAATGACGAGTTCCAAGCCCGGCAGGTCGATGCCGCGCGCGGCCACATCTGTGGCGACGCAGACGCGGGCGCGTCCGTCCCGCATTGCCTGCAGGGCGCTCGTCCGCTCCTTCTGGCTGAGTTCCCCCGAGAGCGACACAACTGAAAAGTCTCGATTGGCGAGCCGGCTCGTCAGTCGCGCGACGGCTGCGCGTGTGGAGCAGAAGACGATGGCGTTGTCCGCCTCATGGAACCGCAGCGTGTTGATTATGGCGCGTTCGGCATCGTGCTGCGCGGTTACGAAACCCCTGTAGGCGATGTCGTCATGCTGACGGGTCGGCCCGCTGGCGGAGATCCTGAGCGCGTCTTTCTGATATCGGGCAGCGAGCTGGCCGATCCCGCCGCCCACCGTGGCCGAGAACATCAGGGTCCGGCGTTTTTCCGGGCACGCATCGAGTACGGCCTCCAGCTCTTCACGGAAGCCAAGAGCGAGCATCTCGTCCGCCTCGTCGAGAACGACCGTGGTCAGGGCGGAAAGGTCGAGCGAGCCCCGGCTGATATGGTCGACGAGGCGTCCCGGCGTGCCGACGACGATATGCGCGCCGCGGCCGAGCGCCTGACGCTCGTTGCGCATGTCCATGCCGCCGATGCAGGTCGTAACGATGGCGTCCGCTTCGCGATAGAGCCAGGCAAGTTCCCGCGCGACCTGCATGGCAAGCTCGCGCGTCGGAGCGACGGCGAGCGCGAGAGGCCGACCCGCGGAGCCGAAGCGCTCGGTGCCGTCCAACAGGTCCGTTCCGATGGCGAGGCCGAATGCGACGGTCTTGCCCGACCCCGTCTGAGCGGAGACGAGCAGGTCCCGGCTCGTCAGATCCGGGTTCAGCATCGCTTCCTGAACTTCGGTCAGCGTGTCGTAGCCCTTCAGCTCGAGCGCATGGGAGAGGGCGGGCGGCATGCCCGGCGCGGTGGCGAGGGTTGTCATCGACGATGTTCCGGTAGGAGGCGGCTTCAGGCTCCATAGCCTCGAAGCGGGGGCGTGATCGCACTGGAGCGGTCCGAACGAGGCCCATAGCCTATCGAGCTCATCCTGGCGAGGGGCATGCGGGAAAAGGCCTTCGCGTGTCCCCGAACAGCCACCGCGCCGCCAGCCGCAGCGTCCTGCAGGTCCGGCGCAGCGCTGGCTGCTGCATCGACCTAAAAGCCACTTCTGCCTCACTAGCTGCTTCCTCGAGAAGGTGAACATGAGGCTGCAGCATCCCGTTCTGTCCCGAATTCAGGAGGCAGCCCGTGGGAAAACGGCTGCCACGGATCCTTCAACGGCAAGCTCCGGGACGCGCGCCCCGACCGGAAGATCGACGACGAGCTGCACGAGGACGTTCGCAAGGCGAGCGGCGTGATGTGCCGGTCGATCAATGCGCAGGCCGAGTTCTGGATGAAGATCAGCATGCTGGCCGAGGCCAGCCCGACCCTATCGTTCGAACAGATCGTCAAGCGGGAGCTCGAAGCGGCAGACTTGCGGATCGACGAACGGGCAGTCGCCTGAGATGGTGAAGACGCCGGACGAGCTGGACCGGATGCGTGTCTCGAGCAGGCTCCTGGCTTCGGTCTTCGAGATGCTCGATAGGCAGGATCTCGCCGGCATGTCGACGCTGCAGATCAATGATCTCGTCAAGCGCTTCATCACGGGAAACCTTGCGGTCCGTCCCGCGAGCAAGGGGCAGTATGGCTACGAATATGTCCTCAACTGTTCGGTGAACGAGGTGTCTGTCACGGCATGCCGGACCCGGACCGGATCATTCGCGAGGGCGACATCGTGACTCTCGACATCACGCTCGAGAAGGACGGCTTCATCGCCGATTCGAGCAAGACCTACATCCTCGGCGAGGTGTCTGCAGCAACCCGTCGCCTCGTCCGGGTGGCGCAAGGTGGGATGTGGAAGGGTATCGGAAAGGTGCGGCCGGGTGCGGCATCGGCCGCGATCGTGACCGGACCCGCACCCTCCTTGAAGCGCTGCCGCCCGAAGGCGACGAGGGCGTCCCGGTCCATGTCGCGGATACGGACGCGGCCGACCTTCCGGCGCAGGAGGTCCAGACTCGCCGCCTTCGATCTACGCAGCAGCTTCCCGACGTCGGCCATGTCCGCGATGTGCAGGTCGATCAGGTGAGCGATCGTCGTCGCCTTCACCTCGGTGGGCTTCCGGACACGCTCGCCGCGATCGGCTTCGCGCTCGGCTTCCCGAGCCTACATGTCAGCGTCGATTTTGCGCTGGAAGGTGGTGCTGGCATACCGGCCTTTGCGACGGACTTGGGCACGCCAGTTACCGCTCGACAGGCGGGTCAGCGTGGCCATTTTCGTGTGCGATTTATGTGCAGTGAGAGCGAGAAAGGGCAGGACATTCCGTGAACATAAGTGCATACGCCATGTGCACGTTCGCTGTTTGTCGATTATTCCTACTGAGAAAATGCCGTTAAATCAATTCCATAGATTTTGTATTGCACCTATGATCGATTGGACGGACCGGTATTGCCGGTTCTTTCATCGGCAGCTGAGTCGCCATGCGCGGCTCTATACCGAGATGGTGGTCGATCAGGCGATCCTGCATGGCGACGCCGATCATCTGCTCGGTCCGGGGCCCGTCGCCGGGCCGGTCGCCTTGCAGCTCGGAGGCTCCGATCCCGTTGATCTTGGTGCTGCGGCCAGGATCGGCGCGAGCTATGGCTATGACGAGATCAATCTGAATGTCGGCTGCCCGTCGGACCGCGTGCAGTCGGGCCGCTTCGGGGCCTGTCTGATGCGCGAGCCGGATCTCGTCGCCGACTGCGTGAGGGCGATGCAGGAGGCCGTGGAGGTGCCGGTCACGGTGAAGTGTCGGATCGGCGTGGACGATCAGGATCCCGAGGCCGTCCTGCCGGGCTTTCTCGACCGCATGGCGGAGGCGGGCTGCGGCACCGTCATCGTCCACGCGCGCAAGGCTTGGCTGCAGGGCCTCAGCCCGAAGGAGAACCGAACCGTCCCGCCGCTCGATTACGGGCTGGTGGCGCGCTGTGCGGCCGCGCGGCCGGGCCTGCGAATCGTGCTCAATGGCGGCATCGGATCGATTGAGGAGGCGGAGGCGCATCTGGAAGGCTTTGACGGCGTCATGCTCGGCCGGGCCGCCTATGAGCGGCCCTATCTCCTCGCGCAGGTCGATGCGCGCCTCTTCGGCGACACCTCCCCTGTGTCGAGCCGGGCGGAAACCGTGCGGCGGGTCGCGCGCGAGGCCGAAGAGACGGAGACGCCGGTGTGGCGCTATGCGCGGCACATGCTCGGCCTCTATCACGGCGGGCCGGGCGCGAAGCTGTGGCGGCGCCGCGTGGCGGAAGAGGTCAAGGCGGGCGGTGTGCCGGCGCTGCTCTCCGGCCTTTGCGAGGTCGAGCGCCTCCGCGAGGCGGCCGCAGCCTAGGTGTCGCTTCTCTCGGTTCTTCTCCTGCTCGGCACGGGCGCCTTCGCGGGCATGTTGGGCGGCCTGTTCGGGATTGGCGGCGGCGTCGTCATCGTGCCCGTGCTCTATGCCGTCTTCGGCGCGATGGGCGTGGCGGAGGCGGTCCAGATCAAGCTCGCCGTCGGCACTTCGCTCGCGACGATCATCGTCACCTCCGCGCGCTCGCTAACGGCGCATGCGAAGACGGGACAGGTCGAGATGGCGCTTTTGCGCCGCTGGGCGCCCTTCATCGCCGCCGGGGCGGCGGGCGGCGCGGCGCTCGCCCGCATCGTGCCCGCAGAGGCGCTCACGCTGATCTTCGCGCTCGGCGTCCTGCTGATTGCGCTCCAGAAGGCGTTCGGCGGCCAGCCATCGGCGAGGGAGGCAAGCCTCCCGCCCCCGATCGTCCAATATGCGCTGGCCGCCGCCACGGGGCTCGCCTCCGCCCTGATGGGCATTGGCGGCGGCGTCTTCGGCGTTCTCATCCTGACGAGCTTTGGGCGCTCCGTGCACCGGGCCGTGGCGACGGCGGCGGGGTTCGGCCTCGCCATCGCCGTGCCGGGCGCGATCGGCTTCGTCCTGGCCGGGCAGGGGGCGCCGGTGCCGCCGGGGGCGGTCGGCTATGTCCACCTCGTCGGTTTCGCGACCCTCGCAGTGGCAACGGCCGTGACGGCGCCACTCGGCGCCAGGCTCGCGCACAGGCTGTCAGCCACGCTGCTGACCAGACTCTTCGCGATCTATCTCCTGATCACGGGCCTGCTTCTCATCCGTGACGTCGTGGCCGGCTAGCCGCGCCCGATCCGGCGCAGTGCCGGCGCATCGAGGCCCCGCAGCGCCCTTGGGCGCAGGGAGGGCGATGGCGGCGCCTCGTCCTCGGCCGTCTCATAGGCGCTCGCCGTGGCCTTGGGCAGCGGGTCTTTGCCTCTTTGGTCGGTCGAGGCCGTGTCCGGCGTGGGCAGAGCGGGGGCGGCTCTCGGTGCCTTCGACGGCGGCGGCGGCGCACAGGGGAAGAGAGCCTCCGTCAGCTGAGCCGCCTTCCCGACCGGCTCTCCGACCGACTCTTCGGCGCGGGGCGTTTCCCGTCCGGGCGCGAGCGACGGCGTGGAGGGCCGCCCGGACAGAGCCTGATCCTCGGTTCGCTCGTCAGCCGGATCCCCGCTTTGCGCAGCCAGCTCGCCGGCCGCCTCCGCAGGGGGGCGCGGCTTGGCCGCTTCGCCGAGGGGAAGGCCGCGCAGTCCCGTCCCGGTCACGGCTGTGCCATTGCGGGACGGTCCGGGTGCCGGCTCGGCAGGCGCCGGCGCGATGCGCTCGGCTTCGGGCGCGGAGGCGATGACGATCTCGGCGGCCTCGTCGCGCTGCTGCGCGTGATTGTAGCCGACATAGAGGACCACGCCGCCAATCACGATGGCTCCCGCAACGCTGGCGACCGTGTTGTACATGAACCCTTCCCCGCGCCGGCAAGCCCGTTAGGCGTTCGTTAAGCAAAGCCTATGCCACCGCAGGGGGTGAGGCGAGTCGGCGCGGCGCGGCCATTCCGTTCCGGCCGTCGGCGTGTTAACCCTTCGCTGCGCCCTCTGCCGGGCTTTTCCGCCCGAGCGGCATGCCGAATCTCGGGCCCGCGCTTCGCTCAACTTCGAACTCGCTCTGTCTATGACGATCCACCTGATGAAGGTTGCTGTCGGCGCGAAGACGCCGGACGAGCTGGCGGCGCGCCAGCAGGCGCTGCTCAAGCGCGATCCCGCGCTCGGCGTCAGCCATACGACCCGCATGTGGCCCAAGCGCGAGGCGGAGATCCTGCAGGGCGGATCGCTCTATTGGGCGGTGGCCAAGAAATTCGCGCTGCGCCAGCGCGTGCGCGGCCTCGAACCGGTCGTCGTGGACGGGGTCCGCAAATGCCGGATCCTGCTGGATCCGGAACTCGTGCCGGTGAGGTCGGTGGCGCGGCGGCCGTTTCAGGGCTGGCGCTATCTCGAACCGAGCAAGGCGCCGCCCGATCTTGCCGCGGGGACCAGCAGGAGCGAAGCCGAGCTCGAACGCACTCTGGCCGAGCTCGGCCTTCTATAGGCGGTAGCGCGCCGCGGCGCGTCCCGATTCGGGACGCGTGTCAGCCCGCTTTGGCCTTGACGGGTCTCGGCCCATCAGCGCCCGGGGCGACGGCGGAGAAGTCCGAAACGAGTTCGGCCGGCTTCGCGCCCGGGGCCGCCTTCGCCTTGCGGCTCAGGCTCGGCGCATGGGCGGGGTCGTCCGAATGCTGAACATTGCCCTCGAACCGCGCGCCCGCTTCGATCGCGAGCGCGGTGTGGATGATGTCGCCGCGAACCAGGGCGCCGGCGGCCAGTTCGACGCGGGTGGCGCGGATCGCGCCCTCGACCGTGCCGCAGACGCGGACCTGATCGGCGACGACCTCGCCGTCGACCTTGGCCCCTTCGCCGATCACGAGAGAGGCGGCCTTGATGTCGCCTTCGATCGCGCCGTCGAACTGGACTTCGCCTTCTGACTCGATCGCGCCGCGGATCACCACGTCGTCGGAGATGATCGAGGGCACGCCCGCGCCCTTCGCCGCTTTGGGTTTCGGAGCGGGCTTCTTCGCCGCCGCCGGGGAAGGAAGTGACGGCATGTCCGCCTCGCTCATAACGGCGTCGCCGCCGGTCTTCTTAGCTTTCGAAAACATACCGCCCTGCCTCGATGAATTTGAGTGGGTCCACCTGACGTCCCTTGTAGAGGATCTCATAGTGGAGGTGGGTTCCCGTCGACCGGCCAGTGCTGCCCATCAGCCCGACGACGTCGTGCAACTCGACCACCTGGCCGGTGCGCACCTTGAGGCGGCTCATGTGAGCGAACCGCGTTTTGAAGCCGTTTCCGTGATCGATCTCCACGGTCCGGCCGAAGCTGCCCCGAGTGCCTGCGAAGGTCACACGGCCCGCGGCCGTGGCGAGGAGCGGTGTCTGGTGTCCGGCGGCGAAATCGAGGCCGCGATGCGGCGCGCGCCGGTTCTTCCTGATCGGGTCCCAGCGCAGGCCGAACTTGGACGTGATGCGGTGGCGGTCGCCCACAGGCGCGGACAGGGGAACCGTCCGCATCGTGTCGCCCAGCGCCGTCATCTCCGCCAGCGTGCGGTTCACCCGGGCCGCGGTCCGGTAATAGGTGGTTGAGGCGGCAAGCCCCTCGAGCGGGATGAGCGGGCCGCCCTGGCCGGTGAAGTCCTCCGCGCCGTCTCCAGCCAGCGGCCGCGCCAGCGTCCGGCGCCGCGCGCTGACGACATGGTCGAGCCCGATGCCGGTGTGGTCGAGGATCTGGTTCAGCTCCGCGATGGCATGACGCATGTCTTCTTCGAGCCCGGCCATCAGCACGACCTGGCGCGCGGACAGCTCGGCCGTCTCGCTGCGCATCTCGGTCAGGACGTCGTCGTCGAGGCCCGCCGTGGCAGAGGTGCCCAGAATGCTTCGCAGCGCCTCGTTCCGCAGGGCGGAGATGCGCGACTGGCGCGGGGTCGGCTCGCGGCCGACGGGGTCGACCATGATGCGATTGCCGGATTCGAGCGTCTGTCCGCCCGGCGCGCCCGTATCGGACAGCGTCTCGGCCAGGGTGCGCAGCCGGGAGTCGACGGCGTCCTTGTTCTCGACGAGCCCCCGCAGCGTTTCGTGCTGCGATTTCAGGCCGGTGATCGTGGAATCGAACTCGCGGGCATAGATGAGGTTGAGCGCGTTGACTTCGTCATAGGCGCTCTCTGCGGTCTGCAGCTTGCGGCGGAACGCCGATTCCTGGTTCCGGCGCTGCTGCTCCTTGGAAACGATGATCTGTTCCTTGAAGACCACGTTGACCGAAGCATAGGCGACCCACAGGAGGGCTGCCCCCGTGATGGCGGCCATCGCCATCTGCGTCCGGGTGGAAAGCTTGACGAAGCGGACGACGCCGTCGCTGCGATGGTAGATCTGACGCTCACGGAAGGCGCGGACCAGCGCACGCCCCATCCGTCCGTTCTCTCTACCCATGCGCCACTCCCTTGCCGGCTTGCGCGAAGGCAGACCGGACCGACATTGCCGAACGTTGACGATCCTCGCCCCGCCGTGATTCTAGCACGGAGGCGGGCGCGGGCCGCAAGGCTCAGAACCTGCTGTAAACGAAATTTATTAATGACGATTGAGATTGCCGCCGGACTTTCCCGGCGGCCGTTTCACAGCTCCGCAAGAGCTGTGAACAGGATGTGGCGAAGGAAGGGCGCGCCCGCCTCAAAGTTCCCGCACAGCCTCCAGGACCGCTTCGACATGGCCCGGCACCCGGACCTTGCGCCAGGCCTTGGCGATCGTGCCCTCGCTGTCGATCAGGAAGGTGGACCGCTCGATGCCCATATATTTGCGGCCATACATGCTCTTTTCCTTCCACACGCCGTAGGCGTCGCAGATCTCGGCCTCCTCGTCGGAGGCGAGCGGCACGGTCAGCTCGTGCTTCTCCCGGAACTTGGCGTGCTTTGCGGGCTTGTCCCGCGAGATGCCCAGCACCGCGGCCCCCGCCTTCTCGAAATCCGCGAGCTGCTCGGAGAAGGCGATCGCCTGCTTGGTGCAGCCTGAGGTGTCGTCCTTCGGATAGAAGTAGAGGACGAGCGTTTTCCCCGCGAAGTCCGACAGGGACACCTCCCCCTCTTCGGTGGGCAGAGTGAATGCCGGCGCCTTGTCGCCTTCATCGATCATGGTTCGCTCCTCGAATGGCTGAGTGTGCCGGCTTATGCGGCTCCTGCCGTTTCGGTCCAGATGGTAAGGCACGGCGCGTCGTGACCAGCTTGCGCCCGACCGGAGGGGGCCTCTACGCTCCGCTGGGCAATTCTACGCGGACATCCGGTGGGGAATGACGCTTCGAAAGGGGCACGAGGCGTTGTGGCGCGGTTTGGGAAGCGGAGCGTTGCGCGGCATCGCGCTGCTCTTCTCCGTCGTGTCGGGCCTCGCCCTGACCGTCCACCAGCAGGTGTCTTCGGAGGGCATTCCCCTCGGCGTCTTCACCGAAACCGTCGAGGCGGCGCTGAACGGGCGCGTCGGCAATGCCGAGGTCTCGATCGGAGATGCGCGCCTGACCCGGTCCCGCACCGAGCCGAGCCTGTTCGCCCTGACGGCTCGCGATGTCGCCTTCCGCGGAGAGGACGGTGCCGTGCGCCTGCCCGACCTGTCCTTCGGCCTGATGGGGCGCGACATCCTGACGGGCCAGCGCCTGCCGCGCTCGATCGCGATCGAGGGCGCGACCCTCTTCCTCGTCCGTGACGAGGACGGTTTCTCCTTCACGAGCGGCGCCGCGGGGCCCTTCGACCTCGCCGCCTTCCTCGACCGCGCGGATATCAGCGAGTTCGAGGGCGCTCGGCTCGACGACGTCTCCTTGCGCTATCGCGACCAGACGACCGGAGCCAGCTTCGTCCTTCGCCATGCGACGATGCGGCTGGAACCGTCACCCGAGGGCTTTACGGGAGTGATCGATGCGCCGGTCGGCAGCGGCCGGCTGCTGGTGGAGACGCGGATCGATACGCAGGCCCAGCGCGCCGAAGCGGATTTCGACATCGACAGCGTGCCGAGCGAGGCTCTGCTGCCGCTCGTTCTGGGGCCCGATGCGGGAGCGGGGATGAGCATTCCGTTCAGCGGCGAAGCGCAAGCCAGCCTCGACCTCGCCGGAACGGCGGCGGAGCTGGCCTTCGATCTTGCAGGACAGGACGGCGCCCTGACCTTCGCGAAGGAGAGGCGCCGGATTTCTAAGACGAGGTTGGGCGGACGCTACGACGCGAGCGCGAGGCGGCTCCGCATCGACAGCTTCGTGATCGAGGGCGACGGCCTCAAGGGCCGGCTGTCCGGCGATGCCGTCCTCTCGCCGCAGGGCCCGCAGCTCACCCTGTCGGCCGAGGCTCTGACGCTCGCCGTCCCGGGCCTGCCCGCGCCGCTCGAAATGGATGCGCTGGCGCTCGAAGCGGTCCTGCGAAGCGCGGACCGCACGCTCCGGTTCACCGATCTCCACGCTGTCTTCCCCTCCGGCGCCGGCCTGGGCGGGCAGATGGACCTCCTCCTGCCGGCCGCAGGCGAGGAGGGGCTCGGCGTCAGGGGCGCCTTGTCGGGCAGCGGCGCCTTTCCGCGGCCGCTCGTCCTCGCCCTGTGGCCCGAGGCGCTCGCTCCGGGCGCGCGCCGGTGGATCGTCTCCCACCTCTCCGAAGCGTCCTTGAGCGAATTTTCGGCGCGGATCGCGATTCCACGAGGCGGTCTGGCGAAGGGGCGGCGG
>JACLAD010005140.1_pt1 | contig 10982 bp, 7 predicted proteins | sample 8027901 | NCBI WGS metagenome assembly JACLAD01 (sample SAMN15725071, study PRJNA655200) | protist metagenome | isolation source: fluorescence activated cell sorting (FACS) single amplified genomes of... | place: Spain: Blaines Bay Microbial Observatory, Mediterranean Sea | collected 2016-07-05
TTGCTACCTAGGTAAAGGAAGCAGAAAGAACAAATGAAGTACATACAAATACAAATGTAGACTGTAGACACAAAATTAGAATTAGATCCTGTTGGTCGCTGTGATATAAGCTACTACTCATACTCATACTCATACATGGAAGTAATAAACATTGCTATTTAACGACATTACTTACACTTAGCAAAACGATATAAGATAATAATAATTTGGAATTTGGAATTTGCGCCTAAGATAGAAAACCACAGTTTTGATACTTGATACTTGATACCCTCTTTGAATCCAGCAGAAGCATGTATTACATGGTGCGTCAACTTTACAATGATTGCTGACGATAGTTCATTGTCGTTAGCAATCATTGTAAAGTTGAGGTACCATGGAATACATGCTTCTGCTGGATTCAAAGAGGGTATCATTTTCTTCAGCTTCCGCCGCTGAAGCTTTGTCGAGACTAGGCGTAGCTGAACCGTGAAATGTACATGTATGCAGGTAGCGAAATATCTACCGTTTGTATTATCCTACCAATCTTTTCGTGTTCAATATTAACATCGTTTAGAATGCCTCTAATGTTTTTAATCTTCTGGGTATATTCCATGAAGTCTTCTCTACTTAGAACAACTTGCTCTCCAATTTTAACAAATTGTTCTAACGCATATCATAATTAGGTACTTCGATGATATATGTCATGCTCCTCAAGTTCATTAACAAGTTTCCATAGTGCTTTGATACGTGCAAAGTGTATAGGAGTGTAATTATCGTTATCTTCAGCATGCAAGTTAGCTTTCCATTTGTCAACGAGATGAAAAGTCAAGTCCGTATGGCCATTAGATATAGTCCAGTGAAGTGGTGTCCTACCATTCTTATCTACACTATTCACTAACTCTGGTCTTTTTGTCAGCAGCATATCCAATACTTCCTTGTGTCCATAGTATGCAGCATAGTGTAGCGCTCTTGAACTTTCAATTTGAGCTCCTTTTTCTAACAAAATTTGTACCACTTCTATAAGATTATCGCGACTAGCAGCTTCAAGTGGTGTATATCCAAAACCAAACAGCGAATATCCAAAAATTAGTGAGCGACATTCCAGACACCGTTCAGCACGTGCTAAAATCGGATGTATTGAAGTTGGTATCTTTGCAGCTATAGTCGCATCAGGCGACAACAATAACAATGAAAATAACAACAATGATAACGACGAAGATAGCCGTGTCAGTAGTAGCTGTGGTGCATTCATCTTCCAGGGTATTGTCTACTTCTTACTCACTTACTTACTTGCTTTACTTACTTACTTACTTACTTACTTACTAGCGTAATCACATTCAAACCATCATTTGTACATACACATCTGCCTCCTATTCGCGCTGTCGAATTCCAACAACACAATTGGGAGGGGGAAAACTGGCTTTTATCTTCTACATACACAGTATAGCAACAGCAGCAGATAATAATGTAATGGCAGTCGAAGCAATGTGTCCAAATACAAGCTCACGACGATCACTTGCTCCATCATCAACATCATGCATGCTGATAAGTTCAGGTCATAATGATCATACCTATATGAAGATGGGTCTGCTTGGTCGGGAGAGCTCGAAGTCTGCACAAAAATTGAACCATGCACATTAATTGAACCAATATCTAACAAAACTACGAATTGCAGGAGTGAAGTGTCTATTACTCATTGCATTAATTCGTAGTTTTGTTAGATATTGGTTCAATTAATGTGCATGGTTCAATTTTTGTGCAGACTTTTGGAGCTTCAAAAATGTAAGTGAAAATTCATTCTGTTGTTGGGGAGCATATAAATAGGTAGAGGAGTGGATGTTCATGCAGTACAAAATAAGTGCATGATGCGATATTGAGAAGTTACTCAACTGGCATATCTCACTCACAACCGTTCACCAGCAATCTCAAAGGGAGATTGCTATAGTACGGAAGTTCTGAATACTTACATACACAACATAGAGAGGACTATTATGTTGACGGCTGAAAACGGATTGCTTGATTAGAGCTAGGCTCACTGAGGAGTGGGACGAACAAGTAAGGTGTAAATAGGAATGATCTTCAATCAACAGGCAAGATTCAAAACAAAGAAACGATTAGATGCGCTGACAGAAGATGAGGAAGAGAAGGAAGAAAATGAGGTCCGACAAAAGTCAGAAATGTTTATCCCTCCATCTACTTTGAGCGAGAAAGGCACGAAAATTGTAGACAGCTATGGTCAAATGGGTAAGTAATCAACTTGTCTGTCAACAATACAATCGACATCCACACTCGTATATATGTATATCTTGTTTGTTTTATATTTCAATTTCTTCTCTCTTTCTGCTCGTATTTTTCTCATTTTATTGCTTCGCTGATGATGATCATGATGTTGAAATGATTGTCAGGTGCTCCACGTTTGGATCATTCAATGATCATTCTGAAGTCAGGACTTCTGTCAACAAGTGAGAAGGGAAAGATCACACAAGATGGGATAGCACTGAATCCAGATGTGAGTACAATAAAACCTAAAGCACCAGAGTACAGTTTCCCCAAGGAAGATAGAGGAGGTGAAAGTTCTGGTTCAACAAAAAGTAGTCATGACAATGCCCACCCTGGTGCCATTTACGATCTACCTGGGTCAATTGGGGATTTCGACCCTAGAAAAGGTAAGACATTTCCAAAAAGTTCTAAGGAAGCCACTCCATTGAATGGTGGTGTTCAACTCCTTACCGAGCATGCGACTGTCTTGTCTTTGGACCAGGCCAAGGTTATAGATGAGGTTACCAGAAAAGTCTCTCCCAAGTACTCTATCGGGAATAAGAACTACTATGACGGTATGTATGTATGTGCATACACAATCAATCCTAACATAAACCCACGTATATTGTATATGTGTGTAAGTAAATATGATATTTATTATGTTGCAATCAATAAGTAGGTCATACTAAGGCCACTACTCCCGATGTGGGACCTGGGTGTTATGATGTTATTCCTCCTCTAGAATCAGGTAACAAATCAATGGTAAAGTATGAATTTAGTTCCAAGAAAACCGAGAGTAGACTACCATCTAGAGAAGCCGAAGGACCTGGTCCAGGAGAATACAATGTGATTAAACCATTAATAAAACCTACCTTTAATCAAGGCAAATGGAAACCAAAGCTTCCAACGGAATCGAAACCATCATCTTCATCATTTTCCAAAGCTTCCATTAAAGCGAAGAGAGATACTACCGTCAGGTCAACTAGAGGTGACGACATCATCTCTGTCTCTGAACAAATTCCAAATGTAAGTTCTCGAGTAGTAAATGGTCCTCCAAGTCATAGAAAAGAGCAAACATCATCAAATATGGGCAATTCATCTTCACGTCCACGTACAACCTCATATGGATCTGATAAAGATGACAAGAATCATACATGCTCATCTAAGTCTGATCTAGGTAGCTATAGGAGATTTCAGAAATTTACCTCGAACACAGCAGCTACCACTACAACGTCACGAACAATGTATATGGGAAATATTTTACATGCACAGCGCAAAAAAGCAGCATCATTGCTAAGAAGTCTAGTAGCAGATAATGATAAACAATTAAAAGTGCCCGTCTTGAAAATTTTGGCAGCTTTGGAAAAAGTGAAATTGTTTGCAGTCTTGAGTATTGATCAGTTGCGTAGATTGTCATACTTGTTGGAAGAAGAAGAGTACTGTACTGATACATATATTATTCGACAAGGAGATCATGGGGATAAATTTTTTATAATACTCAGTGGTGAAGTGACATGTACAATTAATCAGTCAAATGGGAAAGAGCTACCAGTGATGGAACTGGGTGCTTTTGATTATTTTGGAGAGAAAGCAATTTTAGAAAGTGCACCTCGAGCAGCGAACGTGATAGCTACAGAGGATGTCAAAGTCTTGTATATAAAGAAAACTGATTTTGAGGTAGTATTTGGCAAATTGGCTGAATTGATTAAACAAGATGCTCTTCAACGCGAGGAAAACAGTCCTACTCGAATCAATTATGATGTATGGGCATCTGAACATGACCCACCTTTGTCACCGTTACCAAAAAAGGCTACTAATTCTAGTGATGATCATCATAGGTTTGATGAAATACTTGATGAAGACAGAAGACAACAACAAAGCCTAATTGAGGAGAGTAGTGTTGGAGGAGAACATAATGAGAATCATCATAGTCATAGAAATGGGGACAAAGCAAGTAGTGAACACTATTCCAATATAATAGGAATGGATGATCACACCACAGTGACACACACCACTGATACAACAAATATTTCAAATAATAAAAAATCAACAGTAGGGTCGCCACAAAATCAACAGGAGCTAATGAAATCTTCTCCTCTAAAAAGTGAGGAGTCTGTTGAGTCGCCGGCAGATAAAGACGTTATCACTGCCACCATGTTACCCAGTAAGACATTGAAAGTGCATATTACCACTCCAGAGGTATCTACTGCTACATCAGCAGAAAAAAAAGTGATTAGATCTAGAAGAGATAGTACAAGCAGTGATGATAGATTTGCTAGAGCTGCCGCCGCTGCTGCTGCTGCTAATGCCGCTGGCGCTACTACTCCTGTCATTGCTGCTAATGTCGCTGGCGCCGTTTCACCTGCCACTGCCGCCACTACTACTACTCCTGTTGCTATTGCTATGCGGCTGGATGAAAGTATGCAGGGATATGAAAATGACTTTGATGAAGACGATGATGAAGGATGGGATGTCATACATTAATGATGATCGAAGTAGAAACATCTATTTCTATATCAGCTTCTGGGCACTTTTTCAGACTTCTATTCGCTTCCTTTCTGCCTACGAACAAAGTGACAAAGCGTCAAATATAATGGTTATTTGAAGTAAAAAAAATGGAATTCAAATATCGTTATATGGATGTACATCGGAATTAGAAGTACTTCTACATTTACATGCTTATTCAAACTGTGAAGGTTTTATCTACTGTAGCTACCCGTAGCTACCCGCATTTTGAAAAATGAAAAATCTCAAGAAAAATGTATTTCAACAACTTATTAAGCTTAGCCAGGACTAAGCGATAGACTAAGCGATGCATTGAAATAACTACAGCTACATGTTGACCGTTGAATGTTGAATGTATTTGTATTTGTAGTTGTACATAGCTAGATTGAGAAATATATGTATATAATATTATATATATATATATATATGTATATATAGACTATAGACTATATATATAGAAGTATAATAATGTACGAATAAGTAAGTACTTGAAGTAGTACGTTGATTGAACATACCTATATTCCTAGCTATTACTTCTAGCTTCTACTTCAGCAAGCAACGTTACGCCTTGGCCACTTTGTCATCATAACTAAGCGCAAATGGACTGTTGAATAGTCGTTTTTCAGATTCAGTTGCTTTCTTCGTCTTATTTTTGGTCGCCCTTGCCTTCATTATTGCTTGTGTCACTAATTCCTCACTTTCCTTTGTGAGATTTGGATAAAGGGGTTCTTCTTCAGTTGCGACAGCAGCATTGGCTGGTTGTTTATTTCTATTACTTCCAGGTTGAGATTTAGCGCGCATTGGACTTCCACTGCGATCATTCTCTTGACCTAACGGAGGGATAGCAGTATTCTTTCGCAATCGCATACTTTCTTTTGTATCCATATCTGCTCCTGTTTTAGACATACCTTCCTGTCGCCCAACCCAAGCGCTTTCCTTCAGCTTTTGTAGTCCCTCACCATATGACATTTTGGAAGGTTTACTGAGCTCTGTAGTAGATGCTGACTTTTTCAAACTCTTTTTACTTTTCGTTTTTACAGAAGTGGAAATCACGTTATTGGAAGATTTACTATTTTCATTATTACCTCTGTCCTTGGTTACCTGTGGTGGTAATTGTTCGCTACTCGGAGCGCCCGTTGGTGCCATTAATTGCTTCGGATTAAATGATGCGCTTGATGCGCCCGTACTAGATGCATTCATAGACTTACTAGCACCTACAGGACCGTCACCTTCATATACAGAAGGAGCCTCAGCATTGTTGTCTCTACAATCCACAACACATACAGTTTCAACAGTTACTGTTGATTTGAGATTATCCGCAGTTTCTTCGGGGGCGTTGCCATTCCTAGGCTTAGCCCATCTTGATGCCCCCAATGCTTCAATCTTACCCCCAGCGTGTACATATACATGCCTAACACGCTCAGATCTTTCTAGAGCCTCTGCTAAAATTCTTACTGCTCCTTTTCCTATTTTGTTCCCCCTAAGATCAATCATACGTAATCCACTCTTTCCTGACAAAACAGCACCGAGTGCTCTGGCACCATCGTCTGAAATCTTATTAGCCCTCAAATTTACTTCATCTATGGAAGTATTATTTCTCAACAAAGCAGCAAGTGCATGAATTTCCTCATCGGTAATATTAGACTCTGGTAATTGTAATACACCTCCAGAACCATCCGTCATCGACATGGCATGTTCTTTCACCGAATGTATGTATCTTAGAAGCATTCGCCTCTTCGCATCTTCTTCTACAGCTAGATGATCCTGAACATATGTCAATTTCTTTTGAAGGAAGTCAATTTGTTCGTCACGATTTTTAAGTTCTTCAACCATCTTTACCTTTTCTTCCTCTTCTACCATTAACAATCCATAAGTAGCCCCAAATCGTTCCACTATAAGATCTCTAAAGCGAGTTGTCTTCTGAGCTTGTTTCAAGAAATCATTGACGCCTTTCTTTTCTAGCCAGTCGCCATACAATGGACGACGTCCTCGCAACAAAAGTAACGCACCACCGCCTACAGTCTTTGCTTCCACATAGAATCGACCTCTACCTTCATTCAGACGTACATTATCGATATCGTCTGGGGCACCAGGTCTTGCTGCTGACATATCTACACTACTACCTTGGTTGGCTTCTGAGGAATCTTCGTTTGCGTTCCTAAAGTCCAGCTCTTTGCTAAGAGCTTCATATTTCTTCGTCATTTCGTTAAGTTCTGTTTGTTTTAAACGCATTGCTTGGGTAATAACACGATTAGATTCACCAGTCTCTTGAAGCTTATGAGTGAGCTCCTCACATCGTTCGGTAAACTGGAGAACCTGAGCCTCTAGTTTCCTCCGATCCTCTGCCTGTACAACTCTAGCTTCTTCGTCAACCTGGACTTTGTTCAGTAAGAAACTCAATCGAGAGTCAAGGGTCTTATTTTTCTCCAACAATTGTTCCACCTCTTCCATTACACGAACCTTTTCCTTCGCCTCTTCTTTGGATTTCTGTGCCAAGTCACCATTATGCTTTTTCAATGCCCGAACTTGATCTTGTAACACTTTGATATCCAATTCAGCTTTGACACGAGCCTTACTTTCTTCAGTTGCTTCCTTAATCAATCTAGCATTCTTCTTCTGCAAAGCAACCATGTCTTGCTCCTTCTTTTTCAATGCCTCCATCGCTTTGGTTTTACCAAGTTCTGCTAATTTCAAACGCTCAAGCAATTGGAACACCTTTTCAGCCATTTCACGCAATTGGTCCCCAGAATCTCTTGCTTCCGCCTCCATCCTTAGACGTTCCTTTTCAGATTTTTCAATCTTACCTTGGAGTTCTTTAATTTGTAGATAAATGTTATTGTTCTCCAACTGTAATTCCTTGTTGGTTTCTTCTAAGTTCTGTTTGGCTCGGGCTTCAGTTTGTAGTTGAGTTTCCATATCCACATTTCTTGCCTGAAGACCTCGTAATTGATCTTCCATGCCAGCAACTTGATCTTCTGCTTGCCTCTTGGCTTCTTCTTGCGCTTGAAGTTTCTCTAATAATTGATATTGCTTTTCCTTTCTGACACGGAGTTGCTCTTGCAAGGCCTCTACTTCTACCTGTGTCTTCATCTTGAGCTCAGCATTTTGTTGTTTCAATTGTTCTGTTTCAGCTCGTAGTAATCTTATTTCTTCTGCTCTCAATTGACCTTCCCTAGCTGCCTTTGTGGCTAATTCTTCGTGTGTTTTTGCAGTCAGCAGCAACGCTCCATGTTTCTGCTTTATTTCATCTAACTCCGCCCTGATTTCAGCAATTTCCCCCTGTAATTGCGAAGTAAGAAGTTCTTCACTTTCCAGTAATCGTAACAATTCACTATTTTGATCAGTCATAATTCTTAATTGTTTTTCTTTATCTACAACTTCAGCACTTGATCTTTTGGCCTGGGTTTCCGCAGCTCTTGCTTTACTTTGCAATTCAAAATTTGTATCCCTTAAACTCCTATTTTCTTGTTCAACAGCAAGTTTTTCCATCTGTATAGTATTTGCTTCATCTTCTACCTTGTCCAATGAAGTGAGTAAATTCGAGTTCTGGTCAGATAATATCCTTAATTGCTCGTCTTTCATCCGCAAGGCCTCAGCTGCACGACCTTCCCTAGCTTTCTTCAAATCATCTGCTGATTTGGCAGTATTTTTATTTCTGAAAGAAGAAGCCAATGACTGTGTACCTCCTCCAGTCGCTGCTCCACCATCTTCATTGTCTGTCATTGCACCTTCTCCTGTCGTGTTCATACTGGCATTAAGATTTCCCGTACTCCCTCCCAACCGATTTGCCACCTCAGGGTTCTGTGCATACTCATCTTCTGCATCCATGTTCCCTTTATGACACAAATCAAAGATTCCCTCCTTCCTCAACTATATTTTCCCCTCTCAATTCAATGTTACCGAGGATTCTTGCGAATATGTGAAAACTGAAAGCAACGACTACAGGAACAGAACAAAGCACAACAATTAATTCCACACGATCGCCCGTCTTTACTCCTTCTTTGCAACCATACACCAACACCCGTGAAGTGGTCCAACAACCCAAACACACTTGATTAATACGTTCTACCCATCGGCCGTCCTCCCAACATGTTCACGGATGCTTACTTCCATAGATATATATAGAAACGGGTCTTTGGACAGAAAGGCGCTACACGCTGCTTTTTCTGCCGCTAGCAGATAGATACTTACATAGTAGAGAGCAGTCTGCTGCAGCTCACGATTATCAGCAGCAGCAAAAATCCGAACCATTTTTTTACTTTTTTTCTTTATGAACCAAATTTTAAGGAGTATCCAACAATTGACCGCTCGCCACCACAGATAAACTGAAATATCCAGGTACTGCTGTAACCTCCCGCCGACATCGCATAATCAATCTGTTTAGGAAACGTCAGTTACACAAGATTTCTAGAACAATGGATGAAGCAAAGAGAATGCTTGATAATGTTGACGTCGATGGAACCCTCAGAGCAATCGAAAAATCCATCAAGGGCATCCACATTAGAAATGGACGAGCCGAGGGTTGGGCCGAGAAGGAGTCTCATGACTTAATTAATAAGAAGTGGGAAGAGAGATATTTCGTCATTGAACCAAAAAGCAGAAAAGTTGTGTACCACGAAGTTCCTGCAAAAGGTCCAATGGTAAAGAAAGGTGAGTATGAGCTTAACCAAAGATCTACTTGCAAGAAAGCCTCCAAACCCGGCAAACCATTTTGCATTCAATTTGAAGGCAAACACAATTACAACATGGCTTCCACTTTGTACATTGCTGTGTCGAGCAATGAAATTGCCGATGAATGGGTAAAGATATTGAATAAAGTTATTAAAGGTGAAGAGTTGCAACTTTTGGACGAGGCTGAGGCATGCTGTGCCTTGTGTCCTTTTATTACTGGTCTTTTTGGACAGTAGGTTAATACATCAACGAAACCGAGTGTAGCGGTCTCAGCCATCGGCGATCATAAATTCCAATCATGGCAGATGGCATTAAATTTTTGTAATCATCTCTGGTTACTCCACAGTTGTAGTTGCTGCAATTCGTAAGAATCTACACAACTCTTTTCGTATGAATTTGACAATGTGTGCCAGTCCAAGTGGACAAATCATTTACGATCACCTGCTGTGCTTTTGTCCAAAGTCCTCCTCCGAGTGAGCGATCGCACTTGATCTCCTCACCTACTAGCATGATGCATGCATCCTACTTAAGCGACAATACTAATACTAATACTACAGTGTTCAGGTACATATATAAGTAGATATTAGACTACTTTAGTTAGGCTACTGCCTATTACTATTGAATATAAATAAAACATAAAACGTTTTAATAAAACGCATCTCTCTTCTTCTTTTATGCTGCTGCTGATTATAGCCGTATGATATGAGGTAGCTAAATCCAACAAATACATCCAAATCCAAATCCAAACTCCAAACATCGGCTATCGGCTCCAAACCAGTGGTGTTCTTTGTGTTTCACGTTTGAGATTTTTTTTCAAAAATACTTCTATGAAATTGAAAATAACGTAACTATTTACTATTTGGGGAGGTGATCCAAACGTCTCATAATACTGAAGTAAAACACAATCCAGTGTAATCGTGTAATCGTAATCATACATAATCACACAGTCAGGAGTCAGGGGATATAAAAATTATCCTAACTGTCTCTGTCTGCTGTTACAGGTGCATAATTGCTACCTGCAGCGTTTTGGCGTTAGTTACTAGGTGGAAATGCAAGACTTGCTTGCTGCTGCTGATTGCAGCTTACTACATAGTTGCAGGTGGTAAGTCGACTGTGTAGCAAGCTGCAAGATGCAGCGGCAAGTAGGAGCGCATCTTGCATGTGTGGAGGCAACTCTGCGTCCACCGCGCGTAGCTATTATTTCAGTTTACTCTACTATACATTTACTTATCGTATACGCGCAGATCGTTGGTTTGAAGAGCTGGCGCGACAGCCTCGTTGACGATCGTTAGGAAACTTAGTTATTGGCTGGTGCGATTGCAACTGGAACCGAAGCATACAGATAACGTTAGTCTACTATCGTCCTTACAGAATCTCAACGTTCATTGAAGAGAAGCTTCTTGACGATGGCCTACGCCATCGAAATGAGTGCACATTTTTACAATATAGCAATGCAGCGCTACGCACCCTACAAGATTAATACCCTTTAATTAAGATTACCATACGACCCTATTTTTAGCCGAAAAACGCTAAGATTATAGATTATAATAGACCCTACATTCTGGGTT
>JACLAD010015409.1_pt1 | contig 10981 bp, 13 predicted proteins | sample 8027901 | NCBI WGS metagenome assembly JACLAD01 (sample SAMN15725071, study PRJNA655200) | protist metagenome | isolation source: fluorescence activated cell sorting (FACS) single amplified genomes of... | place: Spain: Blaines Bay Microbial Observatory, Mediterranean Sea | collected 2016-07-05
GTACTATGACGCCCAAGCCAACACGGACATGGCCCTCGGTGGCCCCATCTCCACGGCGGAGCTCGGGGGTGGAGGGTTCCATTACAACGACAGCTGGGACATGCTGTTCTCGGTGTCCGAACCGACGGTGCTGACCAGCGTGGATGTCCAGGCCGACGTGGCATTCACGATCGATGTCTACGTGCGGGATGCTGGCGGGGCGACGCTCTTTCAGGAGCCCTTCACGCTGTCCGCCGGGTGGAACACCCTGCCCATCGGGGTGGAGATCCCCAACGGGACCGACTTCGCCATGGGCATCGAAGGGGACAACCAAGGGCTGTTCCGCAACAACGCGGTGCCGGCGGGCGCATTCCCCATTGCCGTGGCCGACCGGATGAGCATCACGGGCAACACCACGGATTCGCCCTCGGAGTACCATTACTACTTCTACCGCTGGGTGGTCGAGTCGCCCTGCGCGCCGTTGGCCAGCGTGGGGGAGTGGGCAGAGGATGAATTCCGCATTGCCCCCAACCCCATTTCAGACCATTTCCAATGGAGTGGTCCCCAGGTGGTATCCATGACCTGGCTGGACATGGCCGGCAGGGAGGTGTCCCGCAGTGGGGAAGTGCTGGGGAACCGGATGCCGCGGCCAGATCTGAATGCAGGCCAATACATTGTCGTGGCCCACACCGACAAGGGCATTCGGCGGGTGTTGGTCCAATTGGATTGATGCCGACCTTGGTGGGCATGGATGTGCCCGCCAATTCCGCCATCGACTTGACGCAGGTTCCCCAACTCGAGGCGCTGAAGTACACGGGCGTATCGCCCCGATACCGAACGCTGCGCTTGTTGGTTTGGGCCTTGACCCAATGTGGTCTAACCCTGCTCGTCGTATCCCCCTTCATCCTGAAGCTGGTGTTTCCGGAGCAGGAGGCGTTCGCCGACATGGAATTCGATTTCTGGTGGATCTCCCTCGGTGTGCAAGCCATTCTGGGGCTTTTTTGGTTGACCGAAGAGTGGCTCGGCTTTCCACGCAGAGGCTATGCGGTGCGTGAACGGGACATCACCTATCGCTCCGGCTGGTTCAGCCGAAGCACCGTGACCGTTCCGTACGCGCAAATCCAGCACTTGGAGCTGGTTCAAGGTCCCGTGGCACGCGCCTTCGGCCTGAAACACCTGAAGCTCTTCACGGCTGGGGGCAGCGGAAACCTGCGCATTGCAGGATTGGAGGAGGGGGAAGCCAATCGGCTCCGCTCTGTACTGGACACGCGCTCTTTGGACTGATGCCCTTCACCGAGCCCCGTCGCCAACACCCTCTGGGGGTCCTCATCCTGGCCGCCCAATTCATTTTCAAGTTCGCCCAGCAGTTCTGGCCGGCCTTGGTGGTGGGTTCGTTTGGAGACAATGTGGTGCGCAATGGTCTGCTCACGGTCGGCATCTTCGTGGCCGTCTCCTCCGCCTACGCCATCCTGTACTACCTGCGCTTTCGGTTCAGTGTCGAAGGACAAGTCCTTGTGGTGGAGAAAGGGGTGTTGCGACGGGAGCGCCTGCAGGTTCCCTTCGAGCGCATCCAAACCATTCAGCTCTACCAAGGCCCACTGCAGCAAATCTTTCGGTTGACCGGAGTTCGGGTGGACACAGCGGGCTCTTCGGGCAGCGAATTGCAGCTTGTGGCCATCCGGAAAGACGAGGCTGCGGAGCTCCAGACCATCCTGCGGTCCACGGCATCCGCCTCAGCGCCAGCAGAGGATGTACAAGGGAAGGGCAGCGCTGCCGAGGATGAAGGAGGACACGAGGTGTTTCAAGGGGAGGCATTCGCCGAGCGCAAGGCAGAACCTGTGGTTCACGAGCCGCAAAAGGAACTGGTCAACCTCGGATGGGGGGCGCTGCTCAAGGTGGGGCTTTCGCAGAACCACTTGCGCAATGCCTTCGCCGGATTGGCTTTGGTGCTTTACGGATTGGGGAACGTTCCGGAACAAATCACCGCGTGGATGGAGTCCCTGCCGGCCATTGCAGCGCCGCTGATCGGAGTGGCCTTTTTTCTGCTCCTCATTCCAGGTATCCTCTTGTTCTTAATGGGCGGAATCGCCGTTTCGATGGGCACCGCGATCTTGAAATACTTTAACCTCAAGAGCGGCATCGGCGCGGAAGGGCTGCACGCCGAGATGGGTTTGCTTCGCCGGCAAGCATTCGAAGTGCCGTTTGCCCGCATCCACCTGACCGAGTGGCGCAGCAATTGGATCCGCCGGAAATTCGGTTTCGAAACCCTGGAAGTTCGGCAGGCCATGGCGGAGAGCGCGACCACTGGCGGCCTGCGGGTGTTCCTACCTGCTATGGAGGCGAACCACCGGACGCAGTTTGAAGAGGCCGTCTATCCCGACCTGCAAGCGCCACCGATGTTGGAAATCCAGCCGGTCCGACGACTGCGCTGGCTCTTGTGGCTGGCCGCTGTAACGCCAGCTGCGCTGTTTTGGCTGGTGTGGACAGCGGCGGGAGCAGGGCTGGCCACTGCCATGTGGCTCGCTTTCACGGGCTTCACCACCGCAAAGCGGTTCGGCTCTTTGCGCTTGACGGCCCATGAGGACACCATCGTCTTGGAACGCGGGTGGTTTTGGCGCCGCAGGACCGTGTTGCGCATGGCCCAGTTGCAGGGCGTGGAATGGAAGCGGCTCGTATTCTTGGAGCGGCGCTCCATCGGTCACTTGGTCTTCCACACTGCAGCCGGTGCCCGGCGATTCGCTTACGTCGACAAGATTCAAGGTCATGCCCTGCGGGATGTGGCTTTGAACCAACACCACGCCCGATCGAGCCGGGCCTGAGCAACCATTGCTCGCCCGAGGTTGTATTTTCCCCCGATGCCCGAGGGGATGAACACCTTGATTGAGAATTTGCAGTTGGCTTGTGACGCTATGAGGCGCGCGGGTTTGGAGCGCATGGACAGTGTGCAGCTTATGCGCCGCTTCGACGCGAAGTATGTGGTGCCGGAGTCTTGGTTGCCCGGTCTGGTGGACGCCATGAAGGGCCATGCCCACCTTTTGGAAGTGGAAGGCCAATGGGACGCCCGATACGACAACGTCTACTACGAGCCACCAGGCGATGACTTTTTGCTCGACCACCTTCGGGGCCGGTCGCGCCGCATGAAAGTCCGCACCCGGACGTATGGCAGCAATGGCATGTCCTTTCTCGAGGTCAAGCGGCGCTTCCCCGGTGGGCGGACCTTGAAGGACCGTATGCGGAGAACCGGGGAGGGGGTGCAGTTGGATGCGCAGGAGCACACATTCCTGGCCCAGCATGTCAAGAACATGGACTTGGAGCCGCGACTCCATGGCGGGTTCCAACGCCTGACGCTGGTCGATTTCGACCGCAAGGAGCGGGTCACCATCGACCGCGGCTTGACTTGTGGACTGCACGGAGAGGCACCGCAAAGTTTGCTGGAAGGCCTCGCCATCATCGAGGTCAAGCAGCCTCGGCCAGATCGATACGGCCCCGCACAACGCTGGCTCCGGGGCAAGGATGGACGGCAGGGCATTGTCGGGCGGAAGACGCGTGTGAGCAAGTACACGGTGTCCCGGCTCATGTGCGACCCGGACATTGCGGGCCGCACTTATCTTTCTACCTATCGCCGGTTGCAAGACGCTCGCTCCTGGGCCGAGGACCTGCAAGCCAAAACGTGACATGACCGAAATCGCCCTGCATTTCGCAGCCAACCTCCTGTCATGCTGGATCATTGTCCGGCTCATCTACCAATCCAAGGCCAAGCGAAGGGATTACGTGTTCACCTTCACCATGGTCTCCGCCTCCGTGTTCCTGCTCTGCCGGATGCTCAGTGGTGTGGAGCTCGACTTGGCCTTCGCCTTGGGACTGTTCGCCATTTTCGGTATCATCCGGTACCGCACCAACCCGGTGCCCATCCGGGAAATGACCTACCTGTTCCTGGTCATCGCCATGGCGGTGATGAATGCGCTGGCCCCGATGGCCATGGGCATCGTGGACGTGGCCATCGGCAATTCCTTTATGTGGGCCATCGCCTTCGTGCTCGAGCGATTGCTCTTCGTGGAGCACCTGGTGACCAAACGTGTGGTGTACGACCGGATTGAACTCCTGCAGGAGGGACGGCGCGAGGAGCTCATGGAGGACTTGGGCCAGCGCATTGGAGAGAAGGTCGAGCGGATGGAGATCGGCAATGTGGACCTGCTGCGGGAGACCGCGGTCATCAAGGTCTCCTACAAGGGGGAAGACCACTCCGAGCACATCGACCCCACAGATGGCGTCTGATGAGAAGCGCCTCCCTGTTGTTCTTGAGCCTCCTGTGCGGCACCCTGTCCGCACAGGTCATCACGCCACCCGGCGGGGGCGCAGGAGAGCAGGACACCACCGAGTGGCGCGGCTGGACGGGATTGACCCTGCAGCATCGGCCGTTGCGCAGCATGAAAGTCTCGCTCCAACACCAATGGCGTTGGTCAGAGGATTTCACCGAGTTCGACCGGCGCTTTCTTCAGGGAGAGGTGGAATGGAGCCCGAAAGGGAGTGCCGCTGTGGAAGCACAGAGCATCAGTGTCGGGGTGAGGCACACCCACAGACCCGATAGGGCTGGCGATGTTCAGGGGGTGGACCGCCTGATCCGTTGGCAGATCGACTACGGCGTGGAGGGAGACCTCGGCCGATGGCAGTTTTCGGGCCGGGCCCGATGCCAGCGGCAATCTGCCCTGGCGCTGAAGACCGGCGCAGATCCGGCCACCTACGGCCGTCGGAGAACCTATCGTCTGAAGGGAACGGTGGAATACAACATCAAGGGCTGGAAATGGGACCCCGCCATTTCGGTGGAGCGGTTCCTTGACCGCGTCCCGGAGGATTGGCAACCGGACGGGGCGTGGCGCTTGAGACTGGCCACAGACCGCAAGACGGCCAAGCGCCAGAAGGTGACCCTCTTTGTCCAGCGGGATTGGGTGAGCCGATACAATCCGGCGCCCCCGGGCGTTGCGCTGAGCCAGATTGGCGCCGGAATCGACGACCTGCGCCTGACCGGAGCCGTCGAATGGACGGTGGGCGTCCGGTACCGCTATCGTTTCCGGAAGCCCGGCAAGAAGAAGGACAGCTGAGGCCGATCAGCGCACGTTGATGGCTCGTCCGCTGGAGACCACACGGACAATGCCGCCGGCTCCCTCCAGCGGCCAAGCCACCGAGGTGGTGCCAGCGGGAAGCCATTCGCTGCGGCGCATCACTTCGCGTCCCGCCACGTCATAGGCGGCCCATTCCACCAGGCACCCTGCTGGAAGTGTCACCTGGAGCAGACGCCCCCGATGAGCCGCCGTCCACAGGGCCGGCTCCTTGACGGTGGATGGCGTCCCCTCAAATCCATGGAAGGTCACTTCGTCCGTTCCCGAATTGGCGACCCCGAGGGTGTCGATTCCGATGGCGTAGCTGATGTCCGCTGGACTGGATAGCCCAGCGGCTCCAGTCACGACCGTCTCGGTGTCGGCAAAGTCGCTGCTGAAGCGGGTGATGCGGGTCGGGGACCAGGAGCTCACATAATATTGACCTGAACCGTCCACATCGATTCCGTCGAGGTTGCCGAGGCCCGTGCCGTTGACCAATGTGGTCATGTCGCCACTTTCGAGGTCGAAGGACAGGATGTCGGCGTTGTTGCCCCAGCACACCACGATGGCGCGGTTGCCGGCCTCATCGATGACCACACCATTGGGCGTGGCGCCGAAGTTGCCAGCGAGCAGGGTGTGGGACATCTGTTGAGGCTCGTTGACATCTACGGTATAGAGGCGATTGCTCCAGAAATCGCTCACGACCAGCATGCCATTGCTGTGGCTTCCCATGCCGTTCAGGAAGGCGACGCCGGGAATGGTCAGCATCCCGACTTCCTCCGCCGTATCGAGGTCGTATGCCCGGATGACATTGTTGCCGATGGCGAAGAGGTGACCATTCAGCACTTCCATGCCATGGGAGGCCTGGGCTTCGCCGAAAAAGCTCCAGTTGGCCCCCTGGTCGGGCGTCACCAGAAGGCTGCTGCCATTGGACACAAACCACTGGTTGCCCGCTGGATCATACTCGACCGCTTCGATGTTGCTCGGGGTCTGGGCGCAGAGGGATGCGGCTCCCGCAAGGAAGCCAAAAAGGAAGAAAGTCCGCATGGCGGGCAAGGTAGCCCGCTCCGAGTTCAATCGCAGGGAGAGCCTTGATCCGAAAGGAACATCAGGGCGTCGCCCACATCCACCTGATTGTTGCCATCGAGGTCCGCCGGGCTCGAGTTGTGCCCCAAACCTTCCAAGCGGAATCCTTATCTTTGCGGCCCTTCAAATGAGAAGGCCATCGGGATGTGGCGCAGTTGGTAGCGCGCGTCGTTCGGGACGACGAGGTCGCTGGTTCGAGTCCAGTCATCCCGACCTCCATGCAGCCTCCACCTTCGGGTGGGGGCTGTTTTCATTTGGACCGGTCGCGGATCACTTTCCGCTGCGCTGCAATGGAGGCTTGGTGAATGGCCTTGTAGACGTCTTCGATGAACGCGGCATCCAGCCCCTGACCTTCTGCCAGCTGCGCGCTCTGGCGCAGGATTTGCTTCCAACGTGCGTTCTGTAGGATGGTCAACCCATGGTCCTTTTTGTAGAGGCCGATGTTCTCCGACACGCCCATTCGGCGCGCCAACAGCTCGACCAACGCCTCGTCAATGACGTCGATTTCAGAGCGGAGGGCAGCGAGCCGCTCATGGGTCGCCCCTTGGGCATCCGAGCGGAAGTCCAGCTCTTGCAACAACTCCACGAACCGCTTCGGAGTCAGCTGTTGTGCTGCATCTGTCCAAGCCTGATCGGGATCGGGGTGGACCTCCACCATCAGTCCGTCAAATCCGAGATCCACAGACATCTGGGCCACGTCGGGCACCATGTCGCGTTGGCCCGTGATGTGGCTGGGATCATTCAACAAGGGAATGTCCGGGTGGGCATTTCGAAAATCGATGGGAATCTGCCAGAGGGGGGCGTTCCGATACGTCTTCTGACCGTGGACCGTGAACCCACGGTGGACGGCCATCAAGTCCTGTATCCCAGCGCGCTGCATCCGCTCTACTGCACCACTCCACAACGCGAGGTCGGGCTGGGTCGGATTTTTGACGGCCACAGGGATGTTGACGCCTTGCAGTGCATCTGCGATGTCCTGCACCTGGAACGGGTTGGCCGTGGTGCGTGCTCCCACCCAGACCATGTCGATGCCCGCCTCGAGTGCCTCTTCGATGTGGCGGGGTTTGGCCACTTCGATGCAGACCTTCAGTCCAACCTCTCGTTGGACCTCTTGAAGCCAGGGGAGCCCTGTGCTACCGACCCCTTCAAAAGCGCCGGGCCGGGTGCGGGGTTTCCAGATGCCCGCCCTGAAATACGACAGGCCCGCGTCCTTCAGGCCCTCCGCCGCAGCAAGGACCTGTTCTCTAGATTCCGCACTGCACGGGCCTGCAATCAAGGTGAAGGACGCCTTCATGTCACAAAGAAACAGGGCACATCACAAGATTGTGCGTGCACGGGTACAGATTCAGATTACTTTTGCGCCCACAAAACCAACCCCATGAACAAGAGCACCCTCTTTGGCATGTTTGCCATTTGCGCCCTCTTCGCCAGCTGCGACGACGGTGTCACCGAAGTGTGTGATGAAGGCAACAAGGCCGTCATCGAGATCTTCAACAACTCCCCTTGCACCCCGGACGTCAGCGTTGGCAGTGATGATGTGGCCACCGACATGGGCATTCTCGCCACGCAGAGCGTGGAGGTGGACGCCGGTGACATCGATGTGGAGTTCAGCTTGGCCTTCATTTCCGTGTGCACTGCCCTCGATACCACGGTGACCGTGGCATGCGGCGACACCGTTCTCGTGGAATTTACCGGATCCTGATTCCGGCAGACGCCATTTCAGAAAACCCGGCCATGTGCCGGGTTTTTTATTGCCCCCCGGTCAAGGGGAGGGGAGACCGCGCGACCAAATGACGCCGCCTTGCATGTGGAGCCGGACCACCCGGAATCCCAAGCTGCCAATGGCAATAAAGGGAGGTGTGCATGGACATTTTCCTCGACGTACTCCAAGCAGACGATGACAACGACCGCCTCTCCGACAGCACCCAGCGGGTGCCGCTACATTCACCGGGACATCACGCCTAGGTGAAGTTTTGGCCAAGAAGGTCGTCTTGTCGGGCCACTGAGCCTATTCTGAGGACTATTTTCAACCCGCAGCATTAACAGCATGGGCAAGAAAGTCAAGCCACGTCGCATGGCCATTCAAGCTGAATGGCAACGGGACAGTGAATCCGCACCTGGGTTCAACAAGTACTTCATTACCATCCGCGAGGTGGATGGCACGGAGGTCCGCGTCCCGGTGTATGGTCGGGACATGCAGGACGCATTGAACCGCATTACCAAGCGGGAACGCACGGAAAAGTTCGTGGAGACCACCGAACGGATTCCGGACTTCGTGTATGTCTTGCTGTTCCTCGGTACCCTCGGGATTGGCGCGACCTTGAGCACAACGGCCGACAACCCACTGTACTTCGCGGTGGGTGCCGGCGCGTTGGTCGTACTCGTTGGGCTCTACTTGCTCAGAACCCGGCAGTAAAGGTCAGTTCCCGAGTCCGCCGGAGCCGCCTGTGGGGCTGATCCATTCGACCGACTTCAGGATGGAACCTGGCGGAACAGAGGACTGCACCTTCATGAAGGCTTGCACGGCCTGATTCTCGGAGATGTAATATTGTCGGACGTCCAGGACCTTGACGACGCCGGGCGACATGCGCACCTCGTACAAGGCGTGGAACCCATAGCGATTGTGGCCGCTGGAGACTTGGAGTTGGCTCGAAGGGAAGTCCGTTTGTTGGACTTGAGCCCCTTTTTCCAGCTTGGAGGGGAACAGGCCTTGAGCCGATGCGGTCAGGGAGAAGAGGAAGGCGGGGATGAAGAGGAGGGCGCGGATGTGCATGATGTCATTGGGTTGTTCACGCGGCTACGGGGCAAACCGGTGAAGGTTTCGCGCCTCCCCCTGATTGCCCAATTATCTTTGGCACATGGGAAGAGCCTTTGAGTTCCGCAAGGAGCGGAAGATGAAGCGTTGGGCTGCGATGTCAAAGACGTTTGCGCGCCTCAACAAAGACATCATTCTGTCCATCAAGGAGGGAGGTGGAATCGCCGATCCGGATTTGAATGCACGGCTGCGCGCCGTCATTCAGAACTGCCGGGCGGCCAACATGCCCAAAGACAACATCGAGCGGGCCATCAAAAAGGCCACGGACAAGGATGCGGCCGATCTCAAGCAGGTCACCTTTGAAGGCTACGGGCCCCACGGCATTGCCGTCTTCGTGGAAACCGCAACGGACAACAACAACCGCACGGTCGCCAACGTCCGCAGCCATTTCAACAAGTGCAATGGCAACCTGGGCACCACAGGCAGTGTGGAGTTCATGTTCACCCATGTCTGCCACTTCAAGATTGCAGCGGAGGGGCAAGATGCGGAGGAACTCGAGCTGGACCTCATTGATTATGGTGCCGAGGACATTGGAGTCGACGAGGATGCCATCATGATTTATGGCCCTTTCGAGAGCTTCGGCTCACTTCAGAAGAGGCTCGAGGGCGATGGAATCGAGATCCTCGAATCCGGTTTTGACCGCATTCCAACGGACACGAAGGAGCTGGACGAAGAGGCCACAGCCGAAGTCGAGAAGCTCATCGAGAAGTTGGAGGAAGACGACGACGTCCAGAACGTCTTCCACACGATGTCCTCGAGTACCGAGGACTGATTCAAACCGTCATTCGCACACCACGCCGAACTCCACTAGGAGTTGGAGCAGGTCGTTGGTGCCCACCACACCGTCGGGCACGATGTCTGCCAAGCAGCTTTGGTCGCTAGCAAAAACGCAAGATCCATTGTCCACCTCGGCGGCCAGGTCATAGTTGAAGGCCAGAGGGTAAGTGCAGCCACACGTCTCGGGACGGTCCAAGATGGTGAAGCTCACCGTGGCGACCTGTCCGCTTTCGTCCTGCGCCTCAAAGGAGTAGTCCCCCGCCAAGAGCGCATTGAGGTTCAAGTTGGTGGAGTAGGTGACCTCACCGACCGCGCCGTCCGGCGTCAACTCGACGAGTCCAGTGGCGCTCCCAGAGCACTGCGTAGAGTATGCATTGGCAGCAACCGTAAGTTGAGCGAAAGACAAGGCGGAAATGCCCAGGAAAAGGCAGAGGAAAAGTGTACGCATTGGGTGAAAATGTGGTCATGGACGAGCCGGCTGGTCACATCCTGATGGGAAAATATAGAAAATGATTGAAACGGCCATTCCACTCACGAATTCTTGCATTTCCTCGATGCATTTGGAATATGAATAAAATTGAAACTTCTGGACGTGGGACATCGAATTGCAGCGTCAAAGCGACCGTCTCGGTTTATAATGTGTATATTTTGGTGAACCTTCTTGAATGGGTTCCCGGGCAACCGATGGAATACCCTTCTCTGTGACCCCATGAATTCAGCACGATGGAAACGGCCGAAACCAATTGAGGTCAACTGGATCGTGGTGGTCGCACTGTGCTTGTGTGCGCCCAACATCCTGAGTGCACAGCATTGGGGTGAGACACTCCACAGCAAAGCGGACCTGGATCTGGCCAAGGCCCAATTTGACAGCACTTGGGCAGACAGCATTGCTGCCCGTGGAAAGGGGGTCAAGCCATTTCTTCGGTGGTGGCACTTCGCCCGTGACCGCTGGGCGTATGAAGGCGCGACTAAACCTCCATCCGATGTTCTTTGGAAGGCAACAGCCAAGGAACGCGCGGGAGTCCGTGCTCGGTCGACCCCCGTTGCCCCCATCTGGACTGCAGCCGCGCCTTCCCATCGTCCATTGATTGGTGGAGCAGGGCGTGTGAATCGGGTGGTGGTGCACCCTTCAGACACTTCTTGGGGGTCCGACTCCGCGAGGGCGAGCACTTCCATTTCAGAACCCGGGATGGCGCTGGTCTGGCTCCATGTCCCGCCATCGTCATCT
>JACLAD010016098.1_pt1 | contig 10972 bp, 9 predicted proteins | sample 8027901 | NCBI WGS metagenome assembly JACLAD01 (sample SAMN15725071, study PRJNA655200) | protist metagenome | isolation source: fluorescence activated cell sorting (FACS) single amplified genomes of... | place: Spain: Blaines Bay Microbial Observatory, Mediterranean Sea | collected 2016-07-05
GAGAATTCGTTAGTGGCAGCTCTAGAAGCAGAGACGCCAGGTCCATTGAAAGTAACAGATGAGCGGCATCTAGATGGAAACGATGCACCCTTGCTGGATACGGTCCAAGGACAGCGAATTCGTAGTGCGACCCCCTTCGCTGATTTTGACGGAAACACAGTCGATTTGGACAAAGAAATGGCCAAGATGGCTGAGAACCAACTGATGTACAATGCATCGATTCGGATGCTCTCTCATCAGTTCCGGATGCTTAAAACTGCCATCAGTGAGACCAAATAATGAGTTTTCTATCCGCATTCAATACTAGCGTATCTGGAATGACTGCCCAGCGGCAGCGTGTCAACACAATTTCAGAAAACATTGCCAACGCTGAGACAACTCGTACTCCTCAGGGAGGGCCTTACCGACGTCGGGAAGTAATTCTGGCATCTGTGGCGAATGATCGAACTTTTGAAGAAGAATTGCTCTCTCAAGATCGTTCTGTCAGTACTTCAACTGAGGTAAAAGTTGTGGGCATTGTGCAAGATGAGCGACCACCAATTCTTCGTTTTGAGCCGGGACATCCTGATGCCAACGAAGAGGGCTATGTGGAGATGCCCAACGTGAACATCATGGAAGAAATGGTCAACTTAATGTCCGCAAACCGTTCCTACGAGGCCAACACTGCGGCCTTCAATGCAACTAAGAACATGGTTCAGTCAGCCCTTGATCTCGGACGAAACGCCTAAGATTTTGGTTGCTTGACCTCGGTGGCCATTCAGGAGGGCCTATGAACGTGCAGAAGCCAACCGCCTTGGATAATAAACTCACTGTTCCCATGCGTCCAACCCAGGCTGCTGTGACAACAGAGAGACCCTTCCAGCAGCAGATGCAGCAAGCCCTCAGTTCTGTCGATAACTTTGGCAAGGATGTGGATTCAGTATTAGACGGCCTTCACAGTAGTGTGAATCTGCAAGCAGAAGTGCGACAAGCACGCAGCATGTATGAGCGAGCAATGGAAGTGCAGCAGTCTCTACAAAAACTTTATCGACATCTACGCTCTGCAGAAAGTGTTTGAAAGAGTGGAATTTTTTGCCCGAAACTCTTGCCACTTCTTAGTTTTACTCTATTAACCAGATCCTATGAAATTGCCTCCTGATTCACTCTCCAGTTTGCAGGGCAAAAGCCTACTGCCCGATCCGTCCCGACCCAGCGTCGCTGAATCTGGCGCCAACATTGGACAAACATTTGAACGGATGCTGATGGAAGTTAATCGTCAGCATCAGGAAGCTGAGCAAAAGCAAGTAGAGTTGTTGACAGCCTCTGAAAAAGATATCCACGGAACTGTCATTGCCATGGAGAAGGCAGAAATCTCACTGCGACTACTGCTGCAGGTACGCAACAAGCTAACAACAGCTTACGAAGAAGTTATGCGGATGCAGGTCTGATCTACTTGTTATCGCTCCTGTAGAACTGTTTGAAAGCAGGCGGTGGAATCAATTTTGCTGGTATCGCACGCACAACTGAGTAAATAAGGGCGTTCATCGCCGACATGTAAGACTTTCCTGAAAACAATCACGTATTGCGAAGAACTGTAAACAAGTCTTCGATCAATTTTCTATCGTAGTATATCCGCTCAAGGCACTTTAGATGGCAGAGCAGGCCGGCGTTCTAGGCGACGTAAGACTCCAGTTTCAAGATTTTTTTGGTTCCTTAAGTATCGCCAAACGGGTCACCGTTCTGGTATCGCTGCTGATCGTCCTAGTTGGGATGGTCTCAATCATCATCATTTCCAACCAAGATAGCTGGGCTCCACTCTACTCAAATTTAGAGACTCAGGACGCCGCACGCATCGTACAAAAGCTCCAAGAAAATCAGATTCCTTACCTGCTCGGTCCTGGTGGGAACTCTGTTATGGTGCATCCAGAAATGGCTGACCAAGCTCGCTTGACGTTGGCCAGTGAAAAGGTATTACCAGGTGGCGGTATTGGATTTCTCGACCTTTTTGAACAGCCAGCGCTAGGTGAAACAGAATTTCAGCAGCAGGTCAAGTATCGGATTGCCCAAGAGGGCGAGTTAGCGCGTCTGATTGGCATGATTGAGAGCATTGATCGGGCTAAAGTCTCACTAGCTGTTCCACAGAAAACCTTGTTTTCAGATTCTCAAGAAGAAGCTTCAGCTTCGGTAGCGCTAACTGTTAAATCTCAAGGAATTTCTGAAAAACAGGTCGAAACGGTCGTTCATTTGGTTGCAGGTGCTGTCGAGGGTTTGGAGCCGCGTCGGGTCAGAATTACTGATCAGAAAGGGCGCTTGCTGACTGAGGGAATGGACGATCAGACTGTTGGTGGACGCTTGGACGAACACTATTCCTATAAGCGACGATTGGAGATGGAACTGGAGCAGAAAGTGATTGCCCAGTTGGAAGAGGTTGTTGGAGAAGACCGGGTGCGAGTCAATGTCAACGCAGTGCTCCAATTCGACCGCGAGACGATTCGTGAGCAATTGATTGATCCTGATCAGACTAGCGTTGTCAGTGAACAATTGGTGGACGAAGCCTCGACGGGAACACGTTCTATCCCAGTTGGTCCTGCTGGTGTCACTACCAATCTTCCTGAAGCTACGGGTCGTGAGGCGGCAACGGTTTCTGAATTCGCCAAGAAGAATTCCACAAGAAACTACGAAACATCTCGTCGTGAAATAGTCAAAGAAACTGCATCTGGCCAGGTCTTACGATTGACGGTTTCAGTGTTGCTGGACAATAAGCGCCCGCAAATTCTTGATGAGAGTGGCAACTATATCGGTCGAGACAACATTCCCTGGTCTGAAAACGAAAAAGAAGAAATTCAGAGCTTGGTTCGTAACGCCATTGGTTTTAATGAACCCCGTGGAGACCGAGTTTCGGTGGTCAATATGCCGTTTGGTAAAGCTGTTGAAGAAGATAAGGCAGCTGAACTGGAAGCGACCCGAGTTCGCAACCAGTTCATTTTGGATCTCATCCGCTATGTTGCTTTAGGTGCCGCTGTACTAGCATTGATCATGTTGGTCATCCGCCCGATGGTTCAGCGCTTGAGCACCAAACCAGCAGATCTTGATCTGCTAATGGGCCTGCCAGCGACCATTGGTGAACTTGAAGGTGAGGAATTAGAGATTCCGACCGAACGCGAATCTGGACTACCTCCCCGTGAAAAAATTCTCGAGATGGCCAAGGGAGATCCGATCAAGACTGCAGGCCTCGTACGTACCTGGCTGCGCGACAAGAAGTAATACACCTGACAGTCTTGGTGGCTGTCTTGGAATCCCTGCCGTTCTCTCTCACTCTTCCCCCTAATAACTCCTGTCTTATGAGCTCATCAGAGGCCCTTGAGCAATTCACGCTACCCAGTTTTGATGAGGATGTTGAGAGTGAAGAACCAGGCCGTCCTCATCGTAACCCTGACGTAGCTCCTCCTCTAGTACCAACCGGTGAAGTCCCTGAGCATCTTGCCAAGGGAAAAGAATTTGAAGCCATTCAATACTTCGAGGGTTATGACGCCTCTTACCAGGAATCTTCGCATGGTTCTGCTTTTGGTGAGTTGGACACTGGGGAGGAGTCTTATTCAGACGACGAAAAGCAAGAGCTGGCGAGTGTTTTTGCAACAGATAACTTCATCCGAGAGAACTCGCTACTGACGGACGCAGAAGCCTTTGCCAAGTCAATTCGGGAGGGGGCTCAGCTTTATAAACAGCAACTTTTGCTGAAGACTGAGAAAGCTAACCTGGAGGCAGAGCAGTTCAAGCAAGAAGCACTCACACTAAAGCAAACTATGGAGGACGAACGGCAGGCCGTCCTCAGAGAAGCTCATCTAGAAACAGATAAGGTCAAGGAACAAGGATATCAGGAAGGTTTTGATGCGGGCTTGCAGGCTGGAATGGAGAAACGTTTCCAAGAATCAGAATACCTAGCCAATCAGATGAATGGTGTCATTGAACAGCTTGCCAATCTGCGGCAAGTTGTCCGCTTTCAAGCAGAGCAGGAGTTGGTTCAATTGGCTGTCCTGATTGCTAAGCAGGTAGTAGTGCAAGAGCTAATGATCAACCCAGAGATGTTGCAGAACATCTTGGTCAAGGCGCTCCGAGAAATTGAATCAAAGGGGAAGATCCAGGTGTTTCTGCACCCAGAAGACTACGAATTCATGCAAAATACTGGGGTCAATCTTGATCAGTACATGGGGGAGGAGCAGACCCTTGTGCTCAAGGTCAATCAAGAAGCGGAGCCGGGATCCATCTTCATTGAAACTGATGATGACGTGCTAAACTTCACCTTCCAGCAGCAGTTTGAACAAATCGAGGAGGAACTGAGTCAACGACTGGCAGAACGTCAGGTGCAGATGCACTCTGTAGATATGGATGCCTACGATTTCGCTGTACCGGAAAAACTGCAAACTGCAGCAGGCGACTCCACAGTGCAAGAAACTGAACCCGCAGGACAACACGTTTTGACAGCGCCTGAAGAGCAGGAAAATTCAATTGTTGCTGAGGAGACTCCTGAATCGATATCAGGAATGAACGTGGAAGAAGAGTTGGTAGATGCTGTTGATACAAATACTGAAATAGATCCGGCTGAACTCTTTGGGGGACCCTCACAGACAGAAACTCCCACAGAATCAGACACAGTGATAGATCCCAACGAGTTGTTCGGAAATTTCGATGAACGCTGAAGCTGCTGAGCAGATACGATATTCCCACCTTGGTCCCTACCTGAAGACAGTACAGCGCTTCAAGCCTTTACGAGCGGAAGGCCGAGTGACCCAGATGATTGGTCACTTGATTGAGGCGACTAATCCTGGCTGCTCAAAGGGCAGCATGTGTTTCCTCTACGATCCGCAAACTCGTGTTTCTGTCCCAGCGGAGGTAGTCGGTTTTCGGGAAGACAAAATCTTGGTGATGCTGCTTGAGCAGATGACCAATGTGGGACCCCACTGCCGAATCCTCTATAACCACCGTGATCCAAGCATTCGTGTTGGAGAAGGTCTTTTGGGTCGCGTGATTGATCCGCTGATGAGACCGATTGATGGCCAAGGGGAACTATTCACACACACGGAAACGCCTCTCTATCCCCCTTCAATCAATCCTCTCAATCGACCTCGTGTTTTCGAACCACTTGATGTAGGTGTCCGAGTTATCAATGGAACATTGACCTGTGGTCGTGGACAGCGTGTTGGGATTTTAGCAGGCTCTGGAGTTGGTAAGTCTGTATTGCTTGGAATGATGGCCCGCTACACCGATGCGGACGTAAACGTGATCGCTCTGATTGGGGAACGTGGACGTGAGGTCAAAGATTTCATTGAAGGAATTTTGGGACCAGAGGGCATGGCCCGTTCCATCGTTGTGGTCGCAACATCAGACCAGCCAGCCTTACTGCGACTGCGAGGTGCTTTTGTTGCCACTGCGATTGCCGAGTTCTTTCGCGCGCAAGGCAAGGATGTGCTCTTGACCATGGATTCTCTGACACGTTTTGCGATGGCTCAAAGAGAAATTGGATTGGCAGCTGGAGAACCACCGACCACCAAGGGCTACCCACCTTCAGTGTTCGCAATGATGCCGAATCTACTTGAGCGAGCAGGAACCCAAGGAGAACGTGGATCCATCACAGGCTTCTACACTGTATTAGTAGAGGGAGACGATGCGAATGATCCAATTGGTGATGCAGCTCGGGCGATTGTGGATGGCCACATTGTTCTCAGCCGTGATCTTGCTGCGAAGGGAACCTACCCAGCGATTGATCTGTTACTCTCAGCCAGTCGGGTGATGCCAGAAGTGACCTCAGAATTACACCAGAAGATGGCACAACTGTTTCGTGGAACCTTAGCCACCTATCGAGAAGCGGAGGATCTGATCAATATTGGGGCTTATGTTCGAGGGAGCAATCCTGAGATCGACTATGCCATCCAGAAATACCCAATGATGCTGGAGTTTGTTCGTCAGGGAATGCGTGAAAATACGCCTTTCGAAGAATGTGTTTCTCAGTTGCAGAACATTTTTGGTGATCGCCTTCAGTAGACTCTTCCCCCCCTCTGATTCAATCTCTTTAATAGCACCTTCGAGGCACACAGTTCCATTTCCCTATTTCTTGTCTAACCAGACCGTCCATACCTCTCAAATATTCTAAATTGTGGTAGCTTCAAAGCACCTTGCATTTCAGTATACTTTCAGACGTATCAACAAACTTACTGAGGATGCCACTGCATTTGGCGCTTTCATGATTGTTGCATCTGGTGCCTCAATTACTAACTCTTGGAAAACGTTGCTAATGTATCAATTGAGGTGCTTTTGCGTACTGCTGACTTGCTTGCTGTCGGTAGTTAACGCTTGGGGAAGTTGTTCGGATGAAGAACGAATGGAAATGCAACGTCTGGGTCTGGAAGAAAGCGTCATCGCCTATACCTGCGATGACGAAATTGAAATCATCATGGAGGCTCCTTCCGTACCTCCACCTGTAATAGCTGAGGAAAGACCTGTACTGGAGCAGACGGTGAGCCATAGCATTGGTCATCGTCAGCAAGTCAGTATTGGTGTTGGTGTTGCGGATGGTTCTTACAGCAAATTTGGGCAAGACACTTCGCTCAACGGAACTGCCTTAGTGGCTCAGTACCACTGGCTTGGCTCAATCGGTTATACCTTAGGCCTTCAATGGCTGGTAATCGAGATTGCCGGAGGTGCTAGCGCGACGGATGAGATTCGCTATACACAGGAAACATTGGGTGTAACAGCAGGTTGGATGTGGATTGATCGTCCCTCTTTGACACTGGCTCCAGAAATTGTGATTGGCATCTGGGGCTCTGGGCATCTAACAGATTCGATAGAGAATGCCCGTGCCCAATCATCATTGAACGGTTTGGAAGTTCCCATTTCGATTCGAATCGACGATGCGCTCCGAGTGGGAGCTGAGTATACTTTGTACGACCTTTCGGTTTTCTCTTTGCCAGAAAGTGGGATTGACATCAGCTACCCTGGTTCGACAGGCAAGGCTCGTCTGGAACAATCCCTCCGATTCTACGGTACCTACCGGTTCTGATTCCTTCTTACCCTCCGGGTGCTATCATCATAATCGCTCAAAGCAGCAGTGTTTAGGCTGGTTGTTTCCCAAAAACTAACCAAATAACACGAACTGGAGCAGTTGGATTCCTTACTGTTGAGAAGCCACTGACAAATAAGGAATCTATATGATAGATCGTGACTCTAGCGGGTACTGAAGGATGAATCGTCACAGTGAGGAGGGTATTATTCTACGTCCTGTGGATTTTCGAGAACGGGATCGTATTCTGACATTTCTCACTCGTGAACAAGGCAAGATTTCAGGAATTGTCCACGGTGCTCGAAGTCTGAAGTCTCAACACAGGGCAGCTACAGAGTCTCTGGTACTGGCTCGATTCGAGTATGTTGAGCGACGCCAGACGGCCATGGTGAAGATTGAACATTGTGAGGCTTTGGATCTATTTCCAGCTATCCGAAAAGATTATTCTCGGTTCCTCTATGCCAGCTATTTTGCAGAATTTCTCCTGCTCACTGAAATTCCTTCCACAGAAGCTCCACTTTACTTCAACTGGCTGGCCAGCATCCTGAAAACTCTACAGCATGAACCTGCTGATCTATTTCACAAAGCTCGCTGGGAGTGGGACTTTCTCTGCCTACTCGGAGTTCAGCCTCAACTGGATGTTTGCTTAATCAGTGGCCAACCACTACCGCCTGATTTCCTACCCTCAGAGCAAGTATTTTATCAACTAGATGCTCGCCTTGGCGGAATTCGCAGTCCAGGTCATACGGAACCCAGTCCCGATGCTGCATGGCTATCAAGTGGAACCGTGATTGGGCTGAGACGACTTGCCGTGGGGGACTTACAGTGGCAACCGACCAAGCTTAACCTGCGCGAACTCCATAAGGCATTCCTCATCTACCTACGCTTTCATCTGGGACGAGAGCCCAAGTCACATAGGCTAATTCCTATTCGGTAGTTTTTGATTCCCAGAATAATAGATTTGGCCTTACTCTTGGTAATTCAATTGGATTTGGATAGAGCGAATTGTTTCAATTAGCTCTTCATCAATAGCGTCATCAACTTGATCATTGATAGGGCCTGTTGGGTCTGGAGTTGGCTCAGGTTCTGGCTCAGGTTCTGGCTCAGGTTCTGGCTGCGTATCTTCAACGACTTGTTCAGCGACTTCAACAACTTCCTCAGCTGCTTCCTGAACTTCTTCCGCGATTGCAGCAGCTTCTTCCGCTGCCGCTGCGATGTCGTCCAAGTCTCCTAAATCAACTTCCCCAATCTCAATTTCTTCAACAACCACTTCTTCAACTTCGACCTCCTCAACCACGGGCTCTTCTACAGGAGGTAACTCTTCCTCAGGAAGATCAGGTGCTTCTTCAGTCGGAGGTTCTTCTATGGTAGAGGGTTCCTCACTAATTGGTTCAGGTCCTTCCCCATCTGTTGGTGGAGGCGGCTCTTCTCCTGATTCGCGTGCTGTGGAACCTTCCTCACCTGGTGGTGGCCCTTCCTGAGGAGGCTGGCTTTCCCCTTGCTGTTGAGGGGGCTGTCCCTCTGACTGTGAAGGCCCTCCTTGCTGAGGTTGACTCTGAGATTGCTGCTGTTGTTGACTCTGCCCCTGAGACTGAGACTGCTGTCCACCAGGCTTCTGTTGTGGCTGACTCTGAGACTGCTGTTGAGTTTTTTGTTGTTGTCCCTGCCCTTGAGACTGCGACTGCTCTTGCTGTCTTTGCTGTTGTTCTTGTTTTTTAATCTCCTGCTCTTTCTTGTACGTCTCACGTCTTTCAGTTACTGCTTTTTCTACGGGGCTAAACTCTACTGCTCCAGGAGGTCTAATGCCATCTGGTTTCACAGCCATACTTTGGCCTGCCTCAACCGGAAAAGCAGCACTCTCATCACCTTCTAGTTCGGCTACCTCAACTGTAACTGTACCTTCAAGCACTGTGGTTTCAGTTTCACCTGTGGCAGGGTCAAAAGATGTTTCCAGGTTTGTTCCTCTTACACCCACTACAGCAGTAACCGTTCGGACTTTGAATGGACGCTTTCTTCCGTTGATTAGAGCGCGATTAGGGTTAACTTCTATATTCAGATTTCCAGTCAGCAAGCGAGTATTACTCTCTTCATTGCTTTCATTTTCCACTTTGAAGACAGTATTGGCTTGTAAGGTCACAACCTCATCACCAGAACTCAGAATCACACGGGCTGCTGAATTTCTAGCAGTATGGACCTGATCATCTACACTGAGCAGCACGGTTGTACCAGGTACATTGTAGATGCGAACCTTGGGGCCATTGCTGACTTTGACCAAGCCCTGATCCAGAACCAACTGGCCCCGCTGCTGAGCTTCTACTGGTAAAGCCAAGGCGATCAGTAGCATTACGATAGCAGTAATCCAGACAGCCCTGTGTGGCCGGAGTGAAACAAACATAGGACCTTATTTGTAGATGAAGGTGAACTGGAGAGCGGTTTGGTACTTCCAGTAGTCCTTATCAGTTAGATTGGATGTCTTGGTTTCCAGTTTGCGTGAGAAATTGATGATCATCCAAGGAGCATAGGGATATGTTAACCCAACAGTTGTAACGTTCTTACGATCTCTTTCACGCACACCGTCAACGTTGGCGAGTCTCTTCTCACTCTCTGATACGTCATGCTGAAATTTAAAACTAACAGGTTTGACCGGAATGGTGACATCCGCAGAAAATTTCAGATCAGCTTTGTCTTTTGTGTCGTTATTTAGATCTGTCAAGGTGTAGTTGAGCTTGGTACCGTATTTCCAATCAGCTAGTGTAAACTTACTGCTAACTTCCAACTTGTCAGCGGTTCCATCATCAGTCGTTGAGCCAATTGCATCTTTCCACTTGTGTTCTAGCTTGCCTTGCCAAGTGATATCGTTGTCTGTTTTCAGTTTGAATTGCCCGAAGAGGAAGGAGTCTGCAGAGACTGCTTTGAAATCGCTGTTCCAACTATCGCGGTCACTGTCAGTGCTTTCAGGGACGTCGCGCAGTCCAAGTGAGTTAGCTCCAAAACCTGCTGTAAGATCACCCAGCCAGGTGTACTTGCGTTCCCATTCAAAGCTGAGCTGGCGTAGCAAAATCTCCTTGTTGCGCTGATCCTCCATCCATTGGCGATCCGTAGTGATGAGCCCCTTGGCAGCCACGGAATTACGATAGTTGATGTAGTGCGTGTAGCTCGGAACCAGTACAATATTGCTTTTAAGCGTGCGAATCTTCTCCTTGCCATCTGGTGTACTGGTGGCGTTAGTGTCCTCTGTATGGCCCAAGATCGTAATCAATTGGAAAGGAGGCTTAGGCTTGGGTTTCTTGATTTCCTCTGTCTCTCGAAAAATGATGAGTTCTTTGCTGGCTTGAGTTGCCTCTGTTACCACATCCAAGTCAAAGTAATTCTCACCAATTTCTAGTTCATAAGGCAGCGAGTAGGCTGCATCGTAGCTGTTATCTGCAAGCTCCTGATTGACACCATTGATCTGAATGGAGCGCAGGGGACTGAAAGTGCTGATCGTGACGGTGAAGTTGCCACTGACGATTTCTGTCTTGTCGGGTGTGGTACTGATGATTTCAATTTCTGCAGCTTCAGCAGGAGCCAAGTCTACAATTTCTACTTCTGGTTCACGTACTACCGGAGGGATGCCATCGTATTCAATTCTTAATAAATCAATGGCCTGGGTAGAATCAAAGCCAGCATCCTTGGCTTGAGCGTAAAAGGAATTAGCCAGATCTTGATTTTTATTGGTGCCAATCCCTTGCTCATGAAACTGCGCCAAATAATATTGGGCTTCCGCGACACCCTGCTCTGTAGCAGCATTCAACCATCGGAATGCTTCTTGGTCCATCTTTCTGGAGAAGAGGAAGTCAAAAGCTGTCTTTCCAAAACTGAAGCGGCTTTTATTCCGAAACTCTTCCTGCACGCCCTTTCGCTGTCGATAGAGAATTCCCAAGCGCAACTGGGCTTCTG
>JACLAD010011661.1_pt1 | contig 10969 bp, 4 predicted proteins | sample 8027901 | NCBI WGS metagenome assembly JACLAD01 (sample SAMN15725071, study PRJNA655200) | protist metagenome | isolation source: fluorescence activated cell sorting (FACS) single amplified genomes of... | place: Spain: Blaines Bay Microbial Observatory, Mediterranean Sea | collected 2016-07-05
ATGAATGTACATCGGTGCATTTTAAACAACCTTGTAAGTCAATGTCTTTATATCATAAAACCTACTATTAAAAATCTTCTCTCTAACATACCAATTGTATTCTACGCGTGTTATAGGGTGTGTTACGTCGCCTAAAGCAATTGCAGATTCATCAAAAATTGAGGCAGGAGGGTCTGATTTTTGGAATTTTTGTGAACCATACGTAAGTTAAACTTCGATTTCCCTGAAACTAAAAGGAATAGCTTCCCTAACAACACATCACTCACTACTCCACAGATGATATTTCAAGGACAAGCTTTTTACAATGATTTTAAGGATGGAATGACATTTGATACAGTTGGAACAGAGGCATTGAAATCGATAGTGCCTTTTGAAAATGAAAAACAAGGCTCTCCTGTTGTTGTGCGAATATTATCGGATGGGGTTTCTCCAATAGGACCTACTCGTGGTGATATAACTTGGCTATACGCATCTAAAATGCCATACTTAATTATTAATATGGACATGTTGGCAATTGTTAGTTTAGATATGTTGAAACCAAGATCAAAAATGATAGAATACTACGTAAAGCCCGGTTTTTGCCCAAAGCAAGCTTTACCAGATGCCACCCTGTCAATGGACGAAGATATGGGGAAAATATCCGACGGGATAAAACAATTGATAAATATGTCAAAGGCATCAAATATAGTTTACCGTCATAATGAATTTACAGGTAGTCCATATTTTTATGATTATGTCGCAGAAGCATATAGTATTACCACTGCAACTGATATGACATATGAATTATATGATATATATCTATCTCGCGCTGCAAGGACAACCAGTTATGTTTTATATTTAAGCATAGTCCTAGGAATATTGCTAGGGCATTTAATAGGTTATATTTTATTTCGAATGTTTCAACAATTGGAAATAGTATTAGAATTATATTTATTTGAAAGACGAAAATTAAACAAATTAAAGTTAGTTAATAACAAATTAAAGTTAGCTGATAAGAAAAAACAAACTGAACAGGAAAAGGATGATGACAGTAAGGGTGTTAGTAAAAAAACATCTGTTACAAGACTAGCGAAACAAAAGCCAAGAAGAATAAATTTGTAAGTATATTAATCTTAATCATTTCTTATTTAAAATCACAATTTTAGAACAAAAAAAGTACTAACGAATTATTTAATATATTGTATCTTTAGATATGAATTGATAGACATTGCTGGAATATTTATAACTCCTACTTTAGTAGATTCTTTAAGAGAATTCATGGAAGAAAAAACGGTGTATCGTGGTGGACCTCAGATGGATTTTATAGCTTCACTTCCCTTTTATAAACGATTTTATTACAAATTGAAAGTATATGCAGACAATGGAGTTTATAAATGGCGATCTTCAAAGTTATCGTATCCCGAACACCAAGAAACGAAGTATTCTGACAAAACCGAAACATCATATGGAGATTTTAAAATTGCATATGAAGAGTATTGTTCCGTGAGTGGTTATGAAGTTGTAGATCTGTTGTCTCCAGAAATGAAAGAGCGATTGGAAATCGAATTTGCGGTAAAAGTGAAAGAAAGTGTAAAAAAGAAAGAAATGCAAGGAGAAGGTAGAAAATGGACATTTGACAATGTAATCTTGAAAGACTTTAATAATGTCAAAGACGTAGATGACGAAGATGAATGGGTAGAACATGTAGGAAAGATAATCCTTCACCAAGAAGAACAAATACGTAAAAAGAACAACGATACCAAAGAAAAGAAAGCGTGTACAGAACTAGACATATTTCTAAAGGAGGGTAATAAGGAAATCAAGTTTACAACGGAAGAATTGAAGAACAAAACAATCAATTTGGATATCAAGAAAATGAATTTCTTTAAGGATAAAGCCAATCAAGTGAAAAGAAAAGTAAATGCAAATATCATTAAAGCTCCTACAAAAAACGCAATGAAATGGTTAAAAAGATCAATGATTGAGATTATTATTGTATCATCACACCAATTATTCATCGTAACCGTTTCAGGAGCAATTATGTATTTAATACTTTTTTTTCAAACCCGAGAATCAGAACTATATAATACTAACCTTGCAACCGAGGACGATTTTCGATATCGGCCGGGGTTCATCGTTTATGGCGAAAAGTTTATCCATCCTTCATATTTGCCATGGTTTTTTTTCTCTATATGTTTTTTCATGTTAGGTCAAATTGATTTAATTTTTTATTATTATTATGGTGGTACACCTGCACCTTGGTCTAGATATCAAACCATTTTAACACTTGAAAATAAAGTTGAAAAGAACAGAATTTTGAATGTGTTAGGATGGCATGCAAATGTTAAAGAGCTTACATCAAAAAAGACTACAGAGAAATGGTTTTGCGATAATTGTCATAATTTGCTTCATGTTGGTACATATACAGGAAGGAACATTGGAAGGAAAGATTGTAGTTTCAGGCATATGTGCCCATCTACTATATTATGGCTTTTCTCATGTTGGTGTGATAAAATAAGCCCTGGGCAATTTTGTAGTGTAGAATGTCGTGATCAATACAGTATTTTATTTAAGAGTAAAACTGTATGTCCATGTTATCGTACACCAACGCAACTGCGATTTCATTGTTACATGCCGGAGAATAAAGAAAAGAAGGGAACTAAAAAAGATGACAACGAGGATAAAGAAAAGAATGGAACTTGCTTTTGTCATCTTTGTAAAGAAAAGAAGGGAACTGAAAAAGATGACAATAGAAACGTAATATGTTTTGAAATTACTGACTTCCAAAAGGAAAAAAAATATAATGAATTCAAAGACTATATGAAAAAGACAAGCAAAATAAATCAAAAAGTATCATTACAAATTCGCCGGCATTGGTTGCGCCTATTATGGAATGGATTTCGTACAATTCTTCGCCTACTTTTTATTTCTGCATTTTTTTGGATGATCTCAATGTTTTTATCTTACATTATTACGGTGATGTTGTGGTGGATATTAGGTTCTGTTTTAAGCCCGGAGAGAATTTTACCGGTCACATCGTCTACAATAACGTTTGTGACATATTGTATTGCAACTTCAAAAAAATTGTGGAATTCTAGAAAAAGTGTGAAGTTAAAAATATTAGAAGTTATTGATAAAAAAATTGACGAAAAGCTAGAAGAAGCTTCTCGAAAATTTAATGAAGATAACAAATTTAATGAAGATAACCCTCATCTTACTTCTGGATTTGGTGAATTTCAAAGTATAGATAAAGCGGTTTTTATGAAAATTATGTTCCCAGTAGTGTTGCCATATCATAAAGAAAATGGAAATGATAACAAAGACTTGGTTAAAGAATTATTACAAAAAAAATGGATTGAAATGTCAAGTGATGCAACCATTGTATTAAGCGACTTAATGAAAGTTACTTGGTTTGATATCGAAGATTTATTTAAGTTTAAAAATGTAGATCCCACAAAACCCACTTTCAAAGCCCGTGTCATCGTAAATAAACTACGCGAGGCTTTTCAAATGGAAATGAAAAGTGAAGCAGTAGATAATATTTATCAAAGATTGTTTATCAATATATCAGGAGATCAAGATGGACATTTAGATTTTAAAAATTTTAAAAAGATATTTTTAGAGCATCTAGGTATTCAACTAAGCGACGAAAGGTTGTTAGATCTGTTTTCAGCATTCGATTCGGATGGAAGTCAAAAAATTGATTATAGTGAATTTAAAGATGCAGTTAATTCTCTTCAAGTACGGATGGTTGGTATTGCACTTGAAATGGTGGGATTATCACATGATCAATTGATAAGATTATTGGTTTTTGGTTGTTTCTATTTGTTTTTCGTTTTAATATTTTTATTATTAGGTATATTTAGTTTTACAGAAGGTGACTTATTTGGTTGTACAATACAATCTATACTACCAATGGCAGCGGGAGGATTACGTTTTAAAAGTGTCAATGCGGGTGATAAATTCAAAAACATGCGCATGGAATGGTTAATCGATCAAGTGTTTAAATTAATTTCGTAAAAATTGTAGTGTTCGAGACCAGGAGACCTGGGGGTAAAAAAAGGGCGCATTATATTGGTGTTTTGGTGTGAGTAAAAGGACACGAAATACACGAAATATTCATATATATTCGGTATGATTTTAACCATCATATTCGGTATGCATACGAATTATATTCGTGGCTAAATTTTTACTTTAATTCTTTTATTTATGATACCTGGTACGAATACTTTTAATTTTTTTAAAAAAAATACACTATTTTTTTGCTATTTTTTTTTTTATGCACCCAAAAATGTATTGGTTATTTTGAAGAATTGTGATGGTGTTAAAAAATCTAAGTGTCCCACTCCACCCACACCAACAAGAATGCTCAATTACAACCAACTCACATCACACATCACGCGTTTTATTTGTATCATTATCATGTTTATGGTGTTCTTTTATTTCCCTTCTCGCATGCATTAACCACGTCGAGCTAAAACTAACAAATTCCATTGTTTGCATAACTAATGTCAATGCTTCGTTTATTTCTTTCTCTTCAATATCAAAAGGTTCAGATTCTTGGCGTGATAATTTTAAGGTTGGTAAGATACCATCCATTGATATCCATGGATCATTCATAATATCTTCACTAGTAAGACGTTTTGAAATATTTCTTTCCAATATTTTTTTCAAAAATTGTTGCAAACCAATTGATATGGTAGGCGCATTTTCAAAATTAAATAATATAGGTTTTGTTTTAATATTATGTTCTAATTCATCATATGTCTTCCCAGTAAATGGTGGTCGTCCCATGACAGTTAAGTACAAGGAGACACCAAATGACCATACATCACCAAGACCTTGTTGTTTTAAAAGCAAAGATGATACACGTATACGTTGTCGCGTTTTTGATCCTTGGTTATTACTACTACTATGACTACTACTACTACTATTATCAGTCTTGTTTTCTGTCGTATTATACGTACTACCGTTCTTTCCGTTGTTATTAGAAATCAAATCATCATCATCCTCTTCACCATCACTATCGTTGTCAGTTGTTAAATGTCCATCATTCAATTCCATATCAATATCCTTGGACGAAACACTTAATGATCGTACCGATGCTCGCATTGATTCAGGGCTGAAACTTTCTGGTGGTCGAAATAATGGTGTTCCTACTAATGGTTCATGTACGAAACTTTCTAAATCTTCCAAATTTTCATTATCATCAGCAAATATATGTGCTACACCAAAATCAGCTAACTTTGCACCACCATGGCCAACATTAGATGTTGACATTAAGATATTTGATGGTTTGATATCTCGATGTACAACATTATGCGTATGCATGTATAACATTGCAAGTGCAATATCACGATAAATAACACGTACAGTCTCTTCGCTTAATGGTGTTAATTTCTCATTACTTTCGCCTTCTTTCCAATCTGGTAATAATGCACCAGATGGTAAATATTCCATAACAATATATAATTTATCTTGATCTGGGTCATCTAATACATCAATAACATTTACAATATTTTCATGCTCTAAACGTTTTAACACTGCAATTTCTTTTGCAATTTTTCCAGTTGCATATCCATATTTACCAATCTTTCTTTTGATCTTATCATGCGTTTTTGGTGAATCTAACATTGCTTTATGACGTTTACGACGTCTTAAAATACTTTTTTTTTTTACAATTTTCATTGCATAAAAATTACATGTTGGTACTTTTGTTGTTTTGTTATTGTTGTCATTACTACCATTTGATGATGATGGTTTATCTTTGTTTTTTTTTGCTGAAGTAGGATATTTTAAATTCATATATGTTTTATATTCTTCTTTAATTGCACATTTATGAACAACTGCTTGTGAACCATGTCCTAATTCTTCTAATATAACATATTTTCCAACATGTTCTAATTTAGATATTGATTGTTTTCGTTGTGGATTTGATTGTATTGATGTGTTGTTGTTGTTGTTAACGTTATTAGTATTACTGGTTGTTGAAGAATCTTTTGTCTCTTTGTTATTTGGTGTTGTTGGGATGGTAGGTGTTGTTGTCGCTACTGCTGCATTAGTATTATTATTATCATTAATATTATTGTTATTGCTTTTCTTGTTATTTGTCTTTGTTGGTAATATATTAACTGTATTTGATATTTCATCTTGCATTTTATTGTATGATGAACTACGTTGACGAAACGATGTTTTCGGTGATGATTTCTTGCTCTTGTTATTAGTAGTACCATCATTTCCATTATTATTATCATCCTCCTCTTTTAATTCTTTCATAGCTTGTGAATTATTAGTTGGACAACATACATTTCCCATGATGATCGAAATGGATAGATAAATAAAAATAATAATAATATTATTATCTCTTGTATATATGTATGATTATATTATTATTATCTTATCGTAATTATATATATATATATATATATGAAACGTGGTGAGGTGCTATATTTTGTTTTGTCTTTTTTTTTTCCACCCTTTCTCCCTCTCATCTATTTCCTTTCCAAGCACCTAAATATATCTATATATATATTATTTCAATTATTAAATGTATGAGAGGAGAGTATCTTTTTTTATTATTATTACCAAATATGCCTTCTTAGTATACTTTTTTGCATCCTATCTATTATACTGTGTAGGTGTTATTAAAAAGCTTATATATTGTACTTAGAGAAAAAGTTATTTGACACAAGTTAAAATATGCCTTCTTACTATACTTTTTTGCATCCTATCTATTATACTGTGTAGGTGTTATTAAAAGCTTATATATTGTACTTAGAGAAAAAGTTATTTGACACAATTAGCCAAGTTAAAATATGCCTTCTTACTATACATATTTTGCATCCTATCTACAAGACTGTGTTAGTACTATTAAAAACCTGTTCACTGTACTTACAGTTACCCTATCCCTATCCGAACCGACAACCCTATCCCGAACCCGACGAAGTGCCCAGAGCACAAAAAGCCAACAAAGGTGAAAAGTAGGGGACCAATATATTTCTTATTCTTACGTAGATGAATCGAGTATTATACATTCATAGAGTATATATTAATCTATCAAGTATCATACTCGATGCATCAAAATCAATTATTATTATATGAAATAAAAAAGTAATTAAAAATTACTTACAAAAGAAAGGACTCAAAGTTTACATCTTGTGTGTTTCTCTTTGTCGTAATTTTTAATAAGACTAAACTCTTTCCACCATTCTTATAGATAGATATATTTATTCTCGGTGTACACGTTTTAGTGTGTGTGTGTCTTTGTTTGTTTGTTTTTTTGTGTTTCGGTTTGTTTTTTTTTCTTTTTTGTAAGAAATTATTATTAAATCAACCAATTATTTTTATTGGGATTATTATAAACCAATAAGAAAACATTGTAGAATATTAAAACCAACATCCTCAAAAGAAACAGATGAAAATACGCTTCGCTCCACAAACACGGGGCAGGATGACATTAAGCAAATCAAACATGATAAAATACATTATATGTATCATGGTATTATTGATAATCAATTCACTTAATACTACATATGGACGTTCTTTTCAATCAACCACGATACAACATAATAATAAAAATGATAAATTATTATCAACAAATAGTAATAGTCGTCGTATTAATAGTCAAAAAACATTATTACGTAGTAATCAGAAAAAAATATTACAACAGCAAGAGGCTAATGCAAACAATCCAATCAGTACAATGCCAAGCGATGCAAATGAGAACGATAACACTAAATTTAATCATGGCGTAAAAAACAATAATGTCCCTTCCAGTGTACAGGATCATACGCAAAAGAATCCAGTAACCGAACCTCGACGTGTTTTTCCAGATAATATACGTCCTTTAAATAGTGCTGTTGAAGATACAGCAACACCTGTCACCCCGACCAAAGATCTTCCCGTTTTTCCACCAGAGGAAGGTCCAGTATCTTTACGTATTACACGGCGGGATAGTACTTCCATTACGTTGGCATGGGATGCACCACCTGGCAAGTTACCAACTTTGTATAATTTATTAATGGATCGTGTCTCCGTCTATTCTGGATCACAAAAAAGTTATTCACAAACTGGGCTTACGGCGGAGAAATGCTACGTGTTTCAAGTCGCTGCCTATGTCGATGGAAGATGGACACGTTTTACCAAACCAAAATATACATCAAGTTTGGAGAACGATGTGGAAGTAGAAAAATTAGATGAGCAAAATGCCGAGTTGCGTAATATATTGGAAAAACAAGCACTTGCAAAAGTGCAAGGAAATGCATGTTTATTAGAAACAGTGACAAATGCAAATGTTATCTATGGGGATCATGCAAGTGGTGGTGGTTCCGTTGAATACAATGCCGAAGTAGCAGATACGTCTATTACGGGTGTAGAAGCATCCGTATTGAATTGTCAAGTTAGTAAATGTTTACAAAACAATGGGTTAACTACTACTCTTATAAAACCACGGCAAGGTCATTTAAAATTACGTTTGGATGATGCATCCTATAAATTACGATTTTTAAGTATTCCGGAAAATTCGCATATATTGGAATTTAACAGCCCATACAATGCCTTTACAAAATCAACCATTAATTTACTTGGATGCCGTGCAAATGAATTGGATGAAGAAAATCAACAGCGTATTGGTAAAACGGGCGTTGCTGCAAGGAAATGTTTAATGTTAAATTGCACTAGGGAATATAAATTGTATTATTTCTGTGAACCTGGTGAAGGACCGCCAACACCAGGATATTATGGAATTGATGCATGGAGGCATGATATCAATCGTGCCTCGTATCCAAACCATCGTTTCAATCGATTTGAAGCGACGATGAAAGCGACGATATCACCAAAATTGACACCATATTCCGTAGATGAAAAAACAAATAAACAAGTGGATTACAATATGTATTCCCATCGAGGATATCGAGAACCATTTTATCTATCATTTTTAACACGCTTAGTACGAATCGATGCAACGCCTCATTTTCCCCAATTACTTGGTACTTTCCGTTGTTTAGATTTGCCAGTAAAATTTAGAGCATCACCAAAACAAGCTAAGGAAGGATTGCAAGATGGAATTTTACCACCATTTCAAGTCACTGGCAGTACCGTATCAACTATTAGCCAAATGAAAAGTGACGGCGATGCATTTTCATCCCTGTACATGGGAACAATTACGGAAGTTATATCGACTGATTTAGAAGCTTATTTAGATGGTTTTAAAGGATTTGCCATAGATAATGAATGGGTACGTGGTATAACGTTTCAATTAATTCATGGACTTGGTGTTGGTAACCACGCATATGGTTTGCACCACAATGATTTATTAACAATGTCAAATATACGATTGAAACAATATCCACGCGAAGCGAAAGGTGTTCGTAAATATTGGTGTTATAAATTAAATGATTTAGTATTGAGTGGTGATGGTTGTGGTAATCCTACTAGTAAAGTAGATATTCCATCTTATAATGGAGATCCAAAAGAAAAAGCAACAAGTCATGAAAAATCAAAAAGTAGTGGTGATGGAAGTGGAAGTGGTGATGGCAGCGGCGAGAAAGCGAAAGGGAAAAACAATGCTGCAACTTCTTTTTTAGAAACAAGTATTTTTGAAATGCATGGTTTGAATGAACCAAATCGTATAGTCGTGGATCCTGATAAGCCACCGCCAAAATCACCAGCAGAAATTGCCATGTTAAATATCCAACATCGATGTGTTGGTGGTGTTGTGAAGACAGTGCCCGCAGATGAATTACCATCCAATGTATGTAGTTCAGGGGATAAAGTTGATAAAGGAGATGGTAAAGTAGATCCTGATAAGAATAGGAGAAAAGGTATTGGTAGTGCTAGTGTAGAAAACACGGACCAGCAACCGCCTACTCCAGCTGAGGCACCGGCGAATAAAATGGGAGAAATTGATCCAACCGATCCATCTGCATCTGATACTAAAATACGAACTTCATGGTGCATACCTGCAGATTCCGTAGATGGCATGCAAGTAAAATTACATAATTTTGGCACTGCCGTATTGAAAAAGAAAAACATTGAATTTTGGAAAAAAGGATATACGTTCCCAAATTTACCATGGAATGACGATTTAACGGATGTAGCAATAGTATTATGTGGATACGTAGCATCCCACATGGCAACATTTGATTTGCGTGGACGTGATTTATGTACAAAAATGAAAAATGGATATTACCAAGAAAATCCATTACATGCACTTCGACATCCATATTTTGATGATTATTTAACAAAAGAGCAAATGCCTTTAGCAGAGCGCAACAATTATATATATACACCAAAACCAGGGTGTGATTGTGACAAAAAGAAAAAAGCACGTTATGCATTACCATTGAATGATGCCAATAAAAAAGCGGGACGAGAACATTTTGAAGATGGTCTTAAATTGGGTGATACGAAGATGGACAAGGCCATGCCAGCGAAAATTGCTTCTAAAAAATCACGGCAACAATATATGGCTGCCGGTCATACACCATTACGTATTAAATTGATGAATTTAACAAAGCCTGGTGGGGAAAGTCCTTTGACACCATGGATTGTTGAAAAGCGAGGTGCAAAATTAGATGTTAGTGTTCTAGTTGAATGGAAGCCTTATAAAGGCTCTAAATACTACAATTTATTATTAGATGGTGTATCCGTTTACTCTGGTCCTAAAACGGTATTTCAATTGAATAATTTACGAGAAACTAAATGTTATCGTATTGCAGTTGCTGCATTTGTACAAGATAAAAAGAAAGATTTAAATGGTAAAAATAAAGATGGTGGTAAAGATATAGGACATTGGACGCCACCAAGCCATAGTTTGCATATTAACAGTTGTGGTTTGAGGAGTGATGCGTGATTTTACCCCTGATTGATCTGCACCGGTGTTTTGTGGAGCGAAGCGTAATGTTTAATATATTATATGATGGTTCCAACGCGTTCAACGTTCGAACATGTTGGAAGGATAGAAACCTACTTGTGCTTGTAGAGTATTAGT
>JACLAD010001460.1_pt1 | contig 10966 bp, 10 predicted proteins | sample 8027901 | NCBI WGS metagenome assembly JACLAD01 (sample SAMN15725071, study PRJNA655200) | protist metagenome | isolation source: fluorescence activated cell sorting (FACS) single amplified genomes of... | place: Spain: Blaines Bay Microbial Observatory, Mediterranean Sea | collected 2016-07-05
GGTAACATTTTCTGAAAATTAAATCAACCGGTTTGACAGAAACTTATGATTTCCACCTGAGATTGCCACACTTCGCGAAGCCAATGGAAGGGGATTCATTTATTCTTGTTATTTTTACTCCATATTCACGACACAATATTTATGACAACAAAAATCATTGCCCCCTCCATTTTAGCAGCCGACTTCGCCAACCTTCAGCGCGACATTGAAATGGTAAACAACAGCGAAGCCGACTGGTTTCATATCGATATCATGGATGGTGTTTTTGTTCCTAATATTTCCTACGGAATGCCGGTGCTGGACGCCATTAGCAAACATGCGAAAAAAACGATTGATGTTCATCTTATGATCGTTGATCCCGACAGGTACATCAAAGAATTTGCTGCTCTTGGAGCAGATAATCTTACGGTGCATTTCGAAGCCTGTACACACCTGCACAGAACCCTGCAGGCAATCAAAGCAGAAGGAATGAAAGCCGGAGTTGCAATTAATCCTCATACACCTGTTAGTGTACTTGAAGATGTCATCCAGGACCTCGACCTTGTCCTTGTGATGAGCGTAAATCCAGGGTTTGGCGGACAAAGTTTTATTGAGAATACCTATAAAAAAGTAAAGCAGTTAAAAGAGCTTATAAACAGAAATAATTCCTCTGCCATTATTGAAATAGACGGCGGAGTAACAAACAAAAATACAGCTGCATTAATTGAAGCCGGTGCAGATGTGCTGGTAGCAGGCAGTTTTGTATTTAAGGCTGAAGATCCTATTGAAACCATAAAAAACCTGAAATCCCTTGCAAACTCATAATCCTGAAGAAAAATACGATGTGGTAATTGTCGGTGGCGGCCCCATTGGGATCGCCTGCGGACTCGAAGCGGAGAAAAAAGGCTTGTCCTATGTCATTCTTGAAAAGGGTTGTCTTGTGAATTCGCTTTACAATTATCCGGTTAATATGACTTTTTTCTCTACTTCAGAAAAGCTGGAACTGGATGAGATCCCTTTTATCAGTAACAATCCGAAGCCACGAAAAGCAGAAGCACTGGAATATTACCGAAGGATTGCCACTTCAAACCACCTCAACATCAAGTTGTTTGAAAAGGTGGAGAAAGTGACTTCTTCTGAAGAGAATCTGCATAAGATCAAAACTACCAAAAGAACGTACTCAGCTAAAAATGTGATCATAGCTACAGGATTCTATGATATACCGAATTATCTGAATATTCCAGGAGAAGACCTTCCGAAGGTTTCGCACTATTATGGAGATCCGCATTTTTACGCGACTCAAAAAACCATTGTGGTGGGTGCCAGCAATTCTGCAGTAGATGCGGCGCTGGAGATCTACCGAAAAGGCGGAGATGTAACGATGATCGTACGGAGTCCTGCTATTGGGGAACGGGTGAAATATTGGGTGAAACCCGATATCGATAACAGAATTGATGAAGGCAGCATAAAAGCTGTTTTCAACGCACAGATCAAAGAGATTAAAGAAAATGAAGTAATCATTACTTCTAAAAAGGGGGAAGAAACACTTGAAAATAATTTTGTGCTCCTGCTTACCGGCTATCGACCAAATTTCGAGTTCCTGAAAAACATCGGCATCCAAATATCTGATGACGGCAGAAAAATTCCGCAGTACAATCCTGAAACCATGGAAACAAACATACCTGGAATTTACCTCGCTGGAGTTGTTTGCGGGGGCATGGAAACCCATAAATGGTTTATCGAAAATTCCCGGGTACACGCAAGCATGATCACGGAAAATATTGTTAAGAGCTGATAGACTGTAGACTGAGGAAATCAAATTCAACCTAGTCAACCATAGAAAGCTGAATTCGTTTTCGCCCCTCGTCTACTTCTACAACTGTTACCTGTACATGTTGATGCAATTTCACTACAGAATTCACATCACTAACAAATTCATTGGCTAGTTTTGAGATATGTACGAGTCCGCTTTCCTTTATCCCGATATCCACAAAACACCCGAAGTTGGTGATGTTATTGACTATCCCCGGAAGTTTCATTCCGGATTTCAGGTCTTTTATCGTCCGTACCTTCGGATCAAATTCAAATACCTTAGCCGATTTTCGAGGGTCAACCCCCGGCTTCTCAAGTTCAGAAAGAATATCCTGTAAAGTTGGCAATCCGGTTTTATCGCTTATATATTTTTCAGGTTTTATTTTCTGAAGCAATTCTTTGTTTCCGATCAATTCTTTCAGTTCCACTTTTAGATCAGCAGCCATTTTCTCAACCACTCCGTAACTTTCAGGGTGTACAGAAGAATTGTCTAACGGATGTTCAGGATCTGAAATCCTAAGGAAAGCCGCTGCCTGTTCAAAGGCCTTGGCTCCAAGCCGCGGCACTTTCAATAATTCCTTACGGGAATGCAGGCTTCCATTTTCACTTCGGTAAGCCACCAGGTTTTCAGCCAAAGAAGGTCCAATTCCGGAAACATAGGCCAGAAGAGGCGCACTGGCGGTATTTACGTTCACACCAATTCCGTTAACGCAACTCTCCACTACCCTGTCCAGTTCATTTTTCAGTTTGGTCTGATCAACATCATGCTGGTACTGCCCTACCCCAATCGCTTTCGGATCTATTTTCACCAGCTCTGCCAAAGGATCGGCTAAACGTCTTCCAATGGAAACCGCTCCCCGCACCGTCACATCATAAGACGGAAATTCGGCTCGAGCAATTTTTGAAGCTGAATACACAGAGGCACCGGCTTCATTCACCACAAAAACCTGCACGTCACGATCAAACTGAATTTTCTTGACAAAGAATTCTGTTTCCCGTGAGGCGGTTCCGTTTCCGATGGAAATAGCTTCAATCCCATAAGCATTTACCAGTGATTTAATCTTTTTCATTGCCATGGCAGTTTCCTTCTGTGGCGGATGCGGATAGATATTTTCGTTGTGCAGCAAATCCCCTTTTTCATCCAGGCAAACTACTTTACACCCCGATTTAAATCCGGGGTCTATCGCCAGAATTTTTTTTTCGCCCAGTGGCGGTGCAAGTAATAACTGTTTTAAATTATCGGCAAACACATTGATGGCGTCTTCATCGGCTCGTTCTTTGGCAGTGGAAAGCACCTCATTGGAAAGAGCAGGGTTCAATAATCTTTTAAAAGAATCTTCCAGCGCCTCCTCCACAAAGGGAATACAGGAATTTCGCTGTTTTTTGATGACGATCCCTTTGATGATCTCCAGGGCTTCTTCTTTTTCCACCGCCACATTTACTTTTACAAAGCCCTCGCTTTCTGCCCTCAGCATGGCAAGGAACCGGTGGGAAGGAATATTTTTTAATTTCTCCTGCCATTCAAAATACTGTTTGAATTTCTGAGCTCCCTCTTCTTCTCCTTTTTTCTTCACCACTTTAGAAGAAATTTCAGCAGAATGCCGGTATAAATTCCGAAGCCTTTTTCGCACATACTCATTTTCATTGATCCATTCTGCGACAATATCTTTTGCTCCTGAAATTGCTTCCTCAACTGAAGTCACTTTCTTCCCTACAAATTTTGAAGCCGCTGCTTTTAAATCGGCGGAGTTTTGAACCATCAGGATTTTTGCCAAAGGTTCCAATCCGTTTTCCCGGGCAGCATCGGCTTTGGTTTTACGTTTTTTCTTAAAGGGCAGATAAATATCCTCCAGCTGAGTAAGATCGTACGTTGAAGAAATTTTATGCTCTAACTCAGCAGTCAAAGAACCTTGTTCAGAAATAGATTTAAGAATAGCTTTTTTTCGCTTTTCCAGTTCTTCAAATGCAGTTTTAAATTTGACTATTTCACCAATCTGCACCTCATCCAAGTTTCCCGTCATTTCCTTTCGGTAACGAGAAATAAAAGGAATGGTAGCATCTTCTTCCAAAAGCTTTACAGTATTTGAAACACTGTTTTTCCCCAGGTTCGTAGTATTGATGATATATTGGATCTTATTCACTTCTTCAGAGTTTGCAAGTTTGAGGACAAAGATAAAGCATCTCCAAAGCTGTCCTATTTCTTCTGAAAAAAATAAAAGAAAAAACCTTCCGAAAATTTTTCAGAAGGTTCAGTATTTAAAGCCTTAATTCCTGCAAAAAATGCTACACCAGTACAACTTCGTCGATTCTATTGGTGTGGCCGTTTGCAGCAATAAGTCTTCCATAAAATTTTAGGTCCTGTTCTTCGGTCTTATAGGTTTTGGTAACCCAGGAAATCGTTTCCTCTAACGGGAAAGAACGGGTTTTGATTCGTGGATAACTGGAAACAGAATCATTTTCTTCCACCCCTACTTCCACAGTATTCTTATCCTTATTATAGCAGACAAATTTTGCCTGAAAATTATGTAGGATCAATTCTTCAAGTGCCTGTGGTAATTCATCACACTCTTTGCACTCTTCTACCTGTTCCGGGATCAGTTGTTCCAGTTTTGACAGGATTTGATTTCGGCTTTGATATGAAGTCATAACAGTTTTATTTTTTAGTTTTGGTTAAAATTAATCTTCTTCTTCAAAGACAGAAACTTTTTAATTTAGGTTTAACTATAAAAGTGTCAATCAATTAAACCGCTGTTAAAAAAGCTAAATATTTTCTTACAGTAGTCTCTGCCAAAAACATATTAATTCGCTAAAACATTAAAAAGCACTGTCTACCAACGAATTCAAGAAAGAAAATTTCTACATTTTACATTTTTCGATAAAAAAGAAATCCCTTTCTTGTTAATCCAACAAGTGTAGATTTTATGTTACCATTTGTTTCTTTCTCTAAAACTTATTGGTATATTATAAATAAAAGCAGGCAGATGAAAAGTATAAGTAAAAAAGGATTCCGCAACAAGTTTGTTACCAGTTTTAAAGGTGATGAAAGCGGAGACCTTTCCCCCAGACAAACGCCAAACGTATTATATAGTAAAACTCATCCTTCCCCCGTTTCTGAACCTAAATTACTCGCATGGTCCAATGATCTCGCCGAACAACTCGGAATAGAAAAACCAACCGAAGAGGATCTGAAAATCTTAGCCGGAAATAAAGTCACTCCTTCCATGGCTCCGTATGCAGCCCGTTACGCAGGACATCAATTTGGGAACTGGGCTGGCCAGCTGGGAGATGGACGGGCAATTACCCTTGGCGAATGGGAAACTGAAAACGGATCCTGGGAATTTCAACTGAAAGGAGCCGGGCCTACTGCCTATTCGAGAAGAGCCGACGGGAGAGCTGTTCTAAGATCTTCTGTAAGGGAATACCTTATGAGCGAAGCAATGCATTATTTAGGAGTACCTACCACCCGTGCATTAAGCCTTGTCACCACTGGAGACCAAATCTTGCGGGATATGTTTTACAACGGAAACCCAGAATATGAACCTGGAGCCGTTGTTTTACGCACCTCGCCAAGTTTTCTGCGCTTCGGGAGCTACGAAATGCTTGCTGCAGCTAAAGAATACGATCATTTAAAACAGCTCACCGACTGGACTATAGAGAATTTTTACCCTCATCTATCAGGAGAAAACAAGATCATTAACTGGTATAAGGAAGTAGTAGAAAAAACAGCCTTTATGATAGTCGAGTGGCAGCGAGTTGGTTTTGTACACGGCGTCATGAATACAGATAATATGTCGATCTTGGGACGTACCATCGACTACGGACCTTTTTCTTTCCTCGATGACTACGACCCGAATTTCACCCCCAATACTACTGATTTGCCAGGCAGAAGATATGCCTTTGGCAACCAGCCGTCGATAGGATACTGGAACCTTGGCAAATTAGCCAGCGCCGTATTACCTCTTTTTAATGATGAAACAGAGGAGCTGGAAGAAGCCTTGCGAAGTTATGAAACCATCTTCTGGGATAAATATTATGCGATGATGGGCAGAAAGCTGGGACTTGATGAAGTAACCGAAGAGGATAAAAAAATGATCGGAGATTTCGAAAAAGTGCTTTCGGGCGTGAAACCCGATATGACTATTTTTTATCAGTTGCTAATTGAATTGCCTTTGGATAGCATGGAAGAAGATCAGTTAATGGAGCATTTTTCAGCAAGTTTCTATGAAGCTCCGGAAGGAAATTCAAAAACAGCATTTCTGGACCTTATAAGGCAATACGTTCAAAGGATAGAGAATAATTCTATTCCCAGAGAAGATTCATGGGAAATGATGCGAAAAGCCAATCCGCGGTTTATCCTTCGGAATTACCTGCTTCACCAGGCGATAGAGGAACTGGAAAAGGGAGAAAATACGATATTTGAAAAGCTTCAGATTGCGATGAAAGATCCCTATTCCGGCGCACACGATGAATTCTTCAAGAAGAGACCCGACTGGGCCACTAAAAAAGCCGGGTGCTCCATGTTATCCTGTAGTTCATAGCCTGAAGTTGAAGTATTCCTTTTAGTACCTCAGACCCTGAAGGGGTCCAAGATTTATAGATAATATAGGATCGAAAAGTTCGACCCCAACGGGGTCGAATATATCCGACACACGACAATTTAAGTCACCCATATTCAATCCTTTCAAGATAAGTTATAACAGAAGTTACTTCCAGTGCAGGAAAGACTTTAATTTGCCTGGGCATCCGCTGGAATATGCAATATTTAGCAGAAAAAGTTAACTTTACGTGAATTTCTCATTAAAACTTCATATGAGCACACAAACAAATAAAAACAGGAAGAACCTGTATCTATGGATTATTTTTACCATTATAGCAGTAGGATTTATTACGGGCTACCTCGACGGAAGAGGCGATAAAGTCGACACTACGGAAGCGGTGATACAGCAGTAAAACTACATCCGGGAAATCTTTAGATTCCACCCTGATTACCCAAAAGAACTTCATTTTTTTTTCGTATATTTAAGTGACAGTGAGATTTTTAGGACATTTAAAACGGTACTGCCATGAAAACAACATTCAATTTTATTTTTGGGATATGTTTTCTGTTCCTGATCTTTGATCAATCTGCAGAAGCACAGATATTACAAACCCGCAGTGAAGTTCTTTCTGCTTATGGTACACCTTTTTCAGAAGGGATTACTGAATCCGGCGAAAATTATCTATTTTATAAAACGCCGGTAAAAACAAAAGCCAGCGGGGAATATGAACAGCGAAAAGTTCTTTTCTTCAAAAAGTTCAAAGACGGGAATGAAACCTGCTATAAATGGCAGATCCTGGAGCCATCTTCAGAAACTAAGCATAATATGCTCTCCTTTACCCGAAATCTTGTGCAGACGGGGGATATGGAATGGAAAGATTATGGCAAAGGCATTATTTATACCATGGAGCTCGTGAACGGAGTTTGTGCGATCACTGCACAATATGAGCAGGAGGTGAGCCTCGCCAAAGTATACAAAATGTAAGACTCCCGCCAGAAAATCTTAAGCTTTAGAAATGTTTTCAGTTTAGAAGATTATTTCTTCAGCAGCAATATTTGCGTATATAGATTAAACCTGAAATTCAGATTTGCAAGTTGAAGTTTACAAAACTCTTTCTTTCCGGATCTACTGCAGACAGGTGCCTTTTTCTTCCCCAAAATAAAATTCTGCCCATACAGGAATATGATCTGATATTCGCCTGGCAGCTTTCATATTGGGAAAATTTCGGTAAAAACGGACGACTCCCGAAGCTTGCAGCCCTGACTTTTCCGTGTTATAGAAGATATTATCATATTCCGAAGCAAGGCATTCCCCTGCCACACACTTCATTTTCATCGTGGTCTTTTGATCTTTAAAAACAGACTCATACCCCATTTTCTTCAGCGGATTAAAAACAGTATGGCTCTGCGGAATATTAAAATCTCCCAGCAAGATCAGGTTTTTTTCTGCATAGATTTCCGGAAAAAATTTAAAGTATTTGATCTCGGTTTCCGGCTGTTTCTTTTTAGGAATGGCGTGAAAACTCACCAGTGTAAACAGCTCTCCATTATAATTAAAATCCATTAAATATGGCTCCCGGTCAATCTCCTGCACATAATTATCTTCCAACCATGCCCGTTTGACTCTCTTTATGCTGGAGGTTTTCCACAGGTACGCATAACGTTCGGTGCCATAAGGGGTGCTTACGGTAGGATCACTCACAATATAATCCCATTTTGCCCCCGTCCTATTAAGTTCATCTGCCAATTTTGCCACCGCCTGAGCTCCGCCATAACCCGCCACTATTTCCTGAAGGGCCACCACATCAAATTCTTTCAACGTATTTGCTAAAAACTGTATCTCTGCTGCAGATTTGCTTTTTCCGAAATTTTGAAGATTCCAGGAACATATTTTTACCTGGGCTTGCAGGGTACCGCTCCAAAAGAAAAGAACAACAATAAAAAACGAAATCCTGAAAATATTTTTGTGCATCATTCTATTCCGTTCTTTAAAACGCGTATTACTTTTCCAGAGGAAACCGGAGATTCTATTCTTCTGAAAACCATCCGCTGTACATCACGTAATTGGCCGCTGTTTTCTTGAGATTAGCTATTTGTTCAGGAGTAAGTTGTTTTACCTTCTTTGCCGGGATACCTGCATAAATGAAGCCTGCTTCGCAAATGGTATTTTCCAGCACCACCGCGCCGGCAGCAATGATACAATTTTCCTCAACCACCGCGTGATCCATCACAATAGCTCCCATGCCAATAAGTGCATTATCCTTTACGGTACAGCCGTGAACCATTGCTCTATGCCCAATAGACACATTATTCCCGATAGTTGTTGCCGCTTTCTGATATGTGCAATGAATAATGGCACCATCCTGAATATTGGTACCGTCCCCAATCCTGATGGAATTAACATCTCCACGAATTACGGTTGTAAACCAAACCGAACAATTTTTCCCCATCACCACATCTCCTGCGATCGTGGCATTTTCGGCTATAAAACAGCTTTTGTCAATTTCAGGATTCACTCCCTTGACCGGTAAAATTAAAGGCATATTATAATGAATTAGAAGAGGCATAAAATTACATCTTTTAAACACGAAAAGAAAAAATTTAGGCCTCAACCTTCAGCAAATTCATTGCTATATTTTACCGGCAGTATTACCTTATTTATTCCGAAGGAAAATTAGGACCAGCTTCATAACACAATTTTTCAAAGAAGGATTTTACCTCTTTTTCAAAAAGTTCCACCGGAATCCTATGGCCAAGCCTCGGTACCAGTCGAACGTACAATTCAGTCACTGGATTAAATTCTTCTGAAAGAAAAGAAAGGGTGTCCGGGGGAGAGACTACCTCATCCTTTTGGCCAATGACAATTTGTTTCAGGTTATTCCAGGAATCCGATTCTGCCGGAATTCCTTGTGGAACAGATCTTTTCTTCAACGCGGGATTAAACAATAAGGCCGGGCGAAAAAGGGCATTTGCCACATGATATCCTGCAAAGCCACCCATACTGCTGCCAATTACGGTATTGATCTCGACATCTGGGTAGAAATTAAGGATGGTATTGATGGCATTCGCATCTTTATAGTAATCAAGATCGGGAGCATAGACCTTTCCATATTTTTCAAGGATCTCCCTTTTTTCCGGACTAAGTTTACTGTCCAAGCCATGCAGGTAAAGTATATTCATAGGTAGTTATTTTCTCATTACTTTTTCAGGAGCATCGGGATCATACACTTTTCCGTCCTTATGAAAATTGTAGCTATTTGAAACCTCCCTTAATACAGGTAGAACGTCATCTCTACTTCATGCTCTCTTTCACTAAACGTGTTAATTTCCGGTTGTATTTTTGTTTTTCAAACTTCTCTGAAGTTAATGCGGTCCAGCCATATATCCCAATTTTTCTTCTGGATCTGCTCATAATTATTACAAAATTTTAATACCGAAACGATTTTCTCTCTCTTTACTATTCAAAGAAAAAGATTCCTCACGTCAAATCCCGTCGCTGAAATTAAAAAACTTCTTATTTCTAATATGTGGAAAACCATGTGGAAAACTATTTTCAACCAGTCTTCGCTGCGTTCTTTCTTTGCCTAATTTTACTCCTGTAAACCTGTAACCGAAAAGACAACGCTACCGTGGTAACAAGGGGAATCATGTGCAAATCATGAGCTGTTGCGCAACTGTAAGTAATTTATTTACAAGCCAGAACACCTTTCTTTTCGATTAGACTTTACTTTCGCATAAAAAGTAAATGTCCACCGAATTTTGTGATTTCCCTTATCACACGATCCTGTTGGAACATCCTTCTTTTATGCTTTTGAAATAACCTAAAAAACAAAAGTATTATGAGTATTTTCGACAAAAGAGTGAACTACAAACCCTTCGAATATCCTGAAATTTTAAATTTTACGGAAGCAATTAATAAATCCTTCTGGGTTCATTCTGAAGTAGATTTCACGGCTGATGTGCAGGATTTCCATTCACATCTTTCCAAAAATGAAAAGCAGGTAGTAAAACGGAGCCTCCTTGCAATTGCACAGATTGAAGTGGCTGTAAAATCTTTTTGGGGTGATCTTTATACCCACCTCCCAAAACCTGAATTTAACGGACTCGGAAGTACGTTTGCCGAATGTGAATTCCGGCATTCCGAAGCTTATTCCCGTTTGCTTGAAGTGCTGGGGTATAACAACGAATTCCAGACTTTGATTGAAACTCCGGTGATCAAAAAAAGGATCGAATACCTTTCCGAAGCACTGGCACATACAAAATCACAGGATAAAAAGAAATATGTAACTTCCCTCATCCTCTTTTCAATCCTTATTGAAAATGTCTCTCTTTTTAGTCAGTTTGCAATCATCCTTTCCTTTTCAAGGTTTAACGGAGTGATGAAAAACGTTAGCAATATTATTGCATGGACTTCTGTAGACGAGCAGGTACACGCCAATGCAGGAATTTATATTGTAAACAAGATCAAAGAAGAATTCCCAGATTTCTTCGACGAGAGCACCAAAGAAGAGATCAGGCAGATCGTAGAAAATTCTATGGAAGTGGAAGCAGAGATTTTGGACTGGATCTTTCAGGATGGGGAAATTGAAAATCTCAGCAAAAAAGATCTGCTTAACTTCATGAAATTCAGGGTAGATG
>JACLAD010013188.1_pt1 | contig 10965 bp, 9 predicted proteins | sample 8027901 | NCBI WGS metagenome assembly JACLAD01 (sample SAMN15725071, study PRJNA655200) | protist metagenome | isolation source: fluorescence activated cell sorting (FACS) single amplified genomes of... | place: Spain: Blaines Bay Microbial Observatory, Mediterranean Sea | collected 2016-07-05
CTTCTTAGTTCTATGAGTGTAGCTCAAAAATCAATCGCAGGGAACAGAATATTGTTGCCTAAGGAGGTTCCTGGATGGAAGTGATGGTGGTTGTTCATTTCTGAAATAGATATTCCATTACTTCTTTAATGCTAGTAGTGCTCCCTGTCTTAGTCTCCTAATTGTAGTTATGGATTCAAATGCAGATTTGTCACGTAGAGCTTGAAATTTGCTGAAGTGGACTGGAAGTGGGAAGTGGGTTACTTTGTCAAGACTAGGTACAGCAAAGAAGGTAATTGAAGAAACTATAGGGGTAAGAGGAGGTGTCAGCAAGTGGTTGGAATTCGTGTTGGCCTTCCTCGATGCAATCATAAGATTTCTCTTCTCCATATTGTGAAAAGTCTTTTAATTTCAATGATGATTAGCCACATAGCCGCTGTCTAATATTATAATTTAGTATAAATTTCTAGCTACAAATATGTACATCCTCCAATAGATCATAACATTAGCTAACCACTGTGTAATTTATTAATTATGAGCTTGCTAGTTAAGCGTCCTACAACTTAGCTACTGTGTAAAAGAAGATAGAGTAAGTAGATTAGGTAGAGTAATTAGAATAATTGACTAGGTAATTAGATTAGGTATAGGCTAGACTATGTACTTCCTCCACGTATAATAATAATAAAATAATAATAATAATAGTAGTAATAGTAATATGTTAAGTAGCTAGCTCACCATCAATATGTAATACCAACTATTAGCTATAAATTTTGTCAAAACAGGCAGACACCTCGCCATCTACGCACTAGTAGATACACTCACAGCAGTCTTGCTGTCGGTGGTAATCGTTTCAGGAACAGCAGGAGAAGCAGACAACTCTACTTCGACGGTCTTCAAATAGTTCACAGCAGTGGTGGCAATGTCTACACCGTATTGAATACAGTCGCCAAAAGCCACACCAGTTTTGTAGTTGCCCCCTAAGTACAAACCAGGTGCTTTTTTCTCAGCAGCTTTCTCCACACGTTCCAACAACTCCAAATGACCCCTTTCGTACTGTGGAATAGCTTGGGGCCATAATCTTACACCCAATACCTTGGGTTTTGGAGCATCCGGTTTCAACAAGACTTTTCTGACATCAGCATCGACCTGTGCTACCAGTTCTTCCTCAGAGAGATCCTTGATGCCTACATAGACATGTATATCAATTTATAAAAAAGTATGGTTAAAATGATAGGAGAGCTTCGAGTGGGGAGTACAAAACAAGGTTCTTGGCACACCTGGATCTTGGGCACCACCAATATAATTAAGAAGCATCGTGTAACCATCAGGAGCTCTACCAGGAAATAATGATGACGACCAAATTGTGCCTAGAGTACGAACTTTTTGTGATCTTGGAATTAAATTCCCGAATCCAACAATTGGTTTTTCCCCATTACTGTTGATTTCCTTGAAAGCAGAATTAGGGTAGGCAATAGTTACAGATCCAACAGGTGGATAGTACACTTTGCTTAATTCTTCCGCTTCAGCAAGAGCTCCTTGTGCTGAATATTCATATTCACAAAGAAGTAGAATTAACAATCAGTCACATTAGTACATACAAAATAAAAAAGATCGTACTCATTAATTCGTAGTTTAAAAAGATACTTTACCTTCAGCAACAATCGGTGCAACGACATAAGAGGGAGCTGTCACCAACAAGGTTTTACTTTTGACCACTACAGTCCCACTTTTTGTTTCAAAAGTCGTCAGCCACTTTTTACCATCTGTAGACCTTCTGATCTTTTTCATTTTATGACCTAGACGAACTTTATTATCCCCCAAGATTTCTTGAACTTTCAAAGGCATCGATTGTAATCCTCTTTTGAATGTGCCCAATGATCCACCTGGCACTGGTGGTAAGTCGGCATCCCTTTCTGCATTTGCTTTTTTCTCATCAGCTAATTGCTTCATACGTATGATTGCACCCTCTGTATGCATGAAGAGAAATATATGAGAAGAGAGACCACTTAAAGCTCCACGTATTCAAGATGCACGTACTTCTGTTCAATACAAAGGAGATAAAAATTCTTGATATTTATAAAGCTCTTCATACCTAAAATTCCAGGAGTATTACCCAGAGTCTCCAGATTTTTCACTTTCTTTAATGCAGCCGTGAGCACCAGAAAACTCATTGGAAGGCTCATAAGTACATATGTGGGGGAAACGAAGAAAATGCCAAATCTACTCCTGTCAATGTACTCTCAAAATCTAATGATGGTGCAATAAAACCTGTAATTTTTGATGTCTCGAACGTTGTCTAAACATATGTAGTACTTTTTCCTTGCGGTGCGCGTGTTGTATTACACAATTACTTCCTAGGAAGTACACAACATTTCAAGGAAACTTAAATAAAAAGGTTTTCCATGTAGACTACTTCTAGTTGGTGTACAAGCTCTCTATTTTCTGGCTGCAAGCCTGTATGATTACTGTCTTTGTAGGACTTAAAGTTCGCAACTTATAGCCCTCGACTTCAAGCTTCAGCATTCGTATTTATGATATCCCAGATGTATTTGTAGAAGTAGCTATTTCTGTTAGTACTTAGTATTAGCATTGTTGCTTAGCACATACTTAGTAGCTATTTCTGTATTATTTAAATGTAATGTAGCTATCATTTAATAATAAATGATAGCTACTACATAACCGGAAGACAACGAAAGAAACAAAGCAATGAATCAAAATCTAACTGAAGATCGCTAAGAGGAAAAAGCCATCCCAACGAGGAAGGTCAACATGTATTTAAACAACTTAGTCAGGACTAAGCGATTGAAATACATGTTGACCTTCTTCGTTGGGATTATAAGCTTTTTCCTCATAGCGATCTTTTTCTGTATTATTATCAATATAAATCAAACGATGAAGTTGTAGGACGTAGGATGCTTATTAAGTAGCTACAAGTACAAGTAGCTCATTAGTAAAAATTATATTTATATTGTTACTTCATATAAGCTACAAACTACAAATACAAATACTTCTACATCCATACGTATACGTATGAATTACGATATACTCGCTCATCATTAGTATTACAACTTACTAGTGCTAGTACTAGAGTATAAATATGAATCGCTACGTAAACGCAGAACAACGACTAGAACAAATAAATCTAAATCTAATATCAGCTAACCGAAAATCATTAATAATAGAGGAAAAAGCCATCCCAACGAGGAAGGCCAACATGCATTTCAACTACTTAGTCGGGACAAAGCGATTGAAATCCATGTTGACCTTCCTCGTTGGGGCTATAGGCTTCTTCCTCACGACGATTTTCAGCGCGGTTTTGATCGCCTGGAAAGCGACATTTTCGAATATCCTGATGATTAATAAGAAAATCATTATACTGTTAGCACTGGGTTGTATTATTAGTGTTATTGTGTTATAATGCGTTGGAGGTATTTGTAGCTAGATATAATTACCATCAGCGATTATTATTATATTACTTTTATAATGCCCCAGAGTAGGTAGGTAGGTAGGTAGGTAGATAGATAAGCATATTGGTACCTAGTAATTACCTATATGCGCAAGGTATGTAAGAGAGATACCTTCTACTTCTACCTATCTAGACTACTTATTACCTACTACTTCTAGGTAGGTAGGTAGGTAGGTAGGTAGGTGTGGTTATGACTTCTAGCTACATTTTCATGTACGTAGATAGAACGCTATACGTTTGGCGCTCTGTGATCTGGCCCATTTCGCATCTCATAGACTCATCGCCCTTCTTCTCCACTTTTATTTCTTTATACCCGCTTCACGACACAGCGTCCATCGCAGTACCTACTAGTACATAAGTACTTATGCAGGTAGACCTACTTACCTAAGTACCATCAATAAATTTCGAAATGCTGCTGCTGCTGATTTTTATGATATGGCAGTGCAGTCAGCACCCGTACACTGCAGACTGATCGATCGCTCTTCCTCTTCATTATCGTCAGGAAGTTGCGGCCATGGTTACTACAGCTACAGCTGTGAAGGTATATGTCTTCCTTGATATGTTTGCGGTGTCTCTTATGGTCCCTCTTCTTAGTACATACTTCCGTGATGCTGGAATAGACAGCAAATTCTATGCGCTCATTAGCAGCCTCTACTCCCTTAGTCAAATCCTTTCTGGGTTTCTTATGGGTGTTTTGCTGGACTATCTCTCGAAGACACACTTGTTATTGATTTCTTTTATTGGTTCTGCTATTTCATACTTCGCTGTGGGTATGGCTCAATCACATTTTCTGCTATTTGGAAGCAGGGTCCTTGTGGGACTAGTAAAGCAAACGATGACAATTTCAACTGGCATATTAACAGAATACAGCACAAGCAAGGAAAGAACCATGCATTTGGGACATATATCAGCACTTGCCTCATTTGCTTTTATCTTTGGACCCAGCGTTGGTTCGGTCCTGTACAGATATAATCCAACTCTACCAGCACTTGCATCTAGCTCTATCTTTATCGCCAATGCTATTTTGGTATTGTATTTTGAAAGTCAGCATAATACTACCACAATTAAGAAAAATGACAACAGTAGCACTGCACATAAATATATCGATAATAATGATAACAATAAGAATAACAGTAAAGATTGCGAGAAAGTTTCATTGTTGTCATCAGTTGGTAACATATTTGACCACTTTAGGAAATACGGAGTGTTTAATTTTTTCTTCGTACGATTATGCATTTTATTTATTTCAAATAGTATGTCAAGTAGACATATTTTGAATTATTATCAAAACAAATTTGACATTGAAACATATCAACTAGGGTTCATAACATCAACAACTATGATTGTCAGCATAAGTGTACAAACGTTTTTCATCACACCTGTTCTCAATTACTTCTCCTCTTCGTCTAGTAGTAGTAATGGTAATAGCAAACATAAAAATGAGGAATGCATAAGTTTGTTTTCCTGTTTGGGGGCAGATTGTTTCAGTTCCGACATGGTCAAAGATCAAGTGAATCATACAAAAAACAGATGGCATAGTAATAATGATGGGAATAGTACTGTTTATATCTTTTCTTTTTGCTTAATTTCTAGTATTTTGGCGTCCCTTACGGAGTACTTTACAGATCAATTTTGGATTTTTGCTGTCTTTTCCTTAATTCCTCAGATGACTGCTTCTACGTTGCTCGAAGCTGTCAGTAGATCTGCTCTTATGGATCACATCCCCACAGAACATATTGGAAAGACACTGGGAATTCTAAACATGTCAACCAGTGGTCTTTCTGTTATTTGTCCCTTATATGGGGCTCTAATCTTTGACTATTTTGGAGGATATGCGAATAAAGGGTTGGTATCATCGGCACATTATGCTCTGTTGTTGGCAATCATCTTATTTTTATTGTGGCCATTTGATAGTTTTGGCTATAAAAGACAACAAAACAAGAGGAAAATATCATAACGAGAAGATCTTTATGGTACCCAAAAGTAATAAATGGGAAAAATTTATTAATCAAATAGTTCTACTACTAATTAGAAGTACTGTACTGCCGCACTGCTGCTAATTATTATAACAATCACTATTAGCTTCTGGAGGTAGAAGTAGAAGTAGAAGTGCCGCATCATAATTCTAGCTCTTACACTCTACTTCTACTTCTACGTAGCTTCTATTTAATGTTAGTTGTTAGGGTTGGGGTTAGCGTTAGAAGTAGCTTCTAATGCTAGTACAAGTAGTACTACTACTACTTTTTAACTTTTTGATCGCTCTATATCTCTAACTCTAACTCTAACCCTATCTACCGTACGACTACAACTACAACGTGCTTATTATCATTATTATTAATATTAAGACTTAAGACCAGGGCTGACCGATAATTTTTAAGATCTATTTACTGTTTACTTCGCACTGGCCATGCATCATTTTAGCCAACTCATATACTGTTTACTGTTTACTGTTTTTAAAAACAGTAAACAGTACAAAAATAACAGTAAAAAAAAAAAAAAACAGTATTACCGGTCAGCCCTGATTAAGACAGCGACGAAGAAGAAGAGAAGAAGTTCTTTATAGTTTATAGTGTTTATAGGTATAGTTACTTCATATAGTTATACTTCTAGTTTACAGCCGCGACGAGGAAGGCAGGAAGGCCAACATGTATTTCAATTGCCTAGGTAGTCCTGACGAAGCGGCGGCCGGCAGGCCTTCACGCTTTTAGCTTTTAGAAGGGCGTTCAAATATATAACACTTCTAGAAGTATGTAGCTACTTCTAGATACTTCTACTTCTACTTCTACATATATTGATTTTTAATAATTCCTCCAACGAAGTACAACAATAGAAGTATAAGTCTTCAAATAGAAAGACATGTATTTTTCGAAGACATACTTAAAAATCAAAGAATAAACTACGCTAATTAGTTGTACAGACCAGTTGAACTATCTAGTCTTCAATTATACAAGTGATGAGGCATCAGATATATCGACTGGTCCATGTAACCAATTTACAGAGTTAATTGTTTGATTTTCCAACAAATCTTCTTGACTGATTATTAGCACTTTTCAACGCTTTTAGCACCGAGTGTGTATTCGCCCTCTATATTAAGAATGACGTTCTACTGGGTCGAACAGTTGCAATACCTACCGCTTTACTTTCCTTACATTATGACTTCAGCTTCGGGCTTTTCACCAATCGGCATCAGATCAACTCCATTGTCTTTCATGCATTCCATGTATTTTTTGCAAGCGTAAATACTATGAAAACACACAAACAATACATACATATGTATACAGATAATAGAGACGATAATTAAATGAGAAGATCAACTGCTACATAAGCATAAAATCAAATAAGCACATCAATGAGTTCAGTGTCTTGGCTTGGAAGAGTTCATACCTGTCTGGTGTGAAATCTTCTCCGGCGTCGAAACGATCGAGTATCTCCTGCATACTCATCATATGAACGCTATCCACTTCTTCTGCTTGTAGTTTGAGAGGGCCATCATAGACGACATCCCATGCATCTCCCCAACATCTAATTCTCTTGTCTTCGTAGTAGAAAGTGAACATGTGCTTGATAGCTGCAGCTGCATCCGATGAGGATTCGAAGCTTATTCCCATTTCTTCTTCGATTTCTCTACGATTGGTATCCTCATATGATTCACCAGCACCAACTACACCTCCTGGAGTTGGATCATAGAAGGAGGGACAGTAATCCTTCAGCGCTGACCTCTTTTGTACATAGAAGTAATTATTGCTGTTCCGAACGAAAGCATACGTTGCTCGATGAACAAGTCGCTTTGCTCTCATCTCTGCTCGATTTGTAGGTGTCAGGACCTTGTTATTTTCGTCAACAATTTCTATCAGCTCTTCTGCAGCCTTCTGAAGGTATTTCTTCCCTTCTTCGCTGTTCACATCCATGAACTTCAGACTCGGAGAAAAGGAAGAAGAGGGCGGCGAAGAAGATGAAAAAGACGCAGAGGTTGCTCTGAAGACAAGAACCTGTGTGGACAAGAAGACTGTCGATGCAGCTGCCACCAGTTGTCGCGTCAACCGCATGCATCCAGGATCTAAAAAGTGTTGCAGACAATGTATATCCCACACTACTCCTACACCTCTCTACTCTATCTATCTCTGCTGCTAGCATGCTGCTGGCTGCTGCTGCTGCTGCTGCTCTCTCCCCATAGATATAAATTCACCCAAAAAAATTTTTGGGGGTTAGGTAGGTAAGTACTTAGTACCTACATATAGGTACCTAGTAGCTAGTATAGTAGCAGCAGAGGTTGAGATGCGAGATACTCCTCAAGATCGCGAAATCATAAGCTTTCAATCACAGTCATCTGTTCTTCCAAGTTAGAACTGGCCTTTCTTACCGTTAAGGATGAAGGAAGTGAGAATGAACAACTTCTACTTGCTAACCGTTGCATGTATTCTCGCAATGGTAGTTTCTTTTTCGTTTCATCATCCAACAACATCCGTGTCGAAAGTTGGCATTGGTGCGTGTTTCCGATCTGCACATAGTATCAGACAGTATCAATATAGAGTGACCTTCATGGCGTCTACAGAAAAGAAATCATCTGAAGGTAATACATGGCAACTACCAAAAATCAACTGGCCTACTTTCGGAAAAGATGGTTCATCGACCCCTCCTGCACAGGAAGTTTCCAGGGCGAGCAGTGATGGAAATGAGGAGGAAGTAGATGCTTTGGTTGTAGGTTCCGGTATCTCTGGGTCTACTTGTGCTTATTATCTTGATAAACAAGGGGTGAATGTAATGATGTGCGAAGCCAGGGATGTCATTGGTGGTAACTTGATAAGCAAGACCAATGATGAGGGTACGTACAAGTACATGTGTGAAGAAGTGATCATACATACATCATTTTTATTCAGATAATTATATCATGTTGTACTATTGTATGTGTGTACGCATTCTTAGGATATCTTTGGGAGGAGGGTCCGAATTCATTCCAACCAAGTCCTACTATTTTGCGTTTTGCCAAAGATCTGGGTATGATAGACGAACTAGTGCTAGCAGATCCAACCCTTCCAAGGTTCGTATTTTGGGAGAATGAATTATTTGCCCTTCCTGGTTCTTTACAGGATGCAGTTTTTAATTTCTGGCTTCTTACCTGGCCCGGTAAGATCAGAGCAGCCATTGGAGCCCTTGGGTTCGTTGCCCCTGCTCCAGAGGGTGAGGAAGAGAGTGTGCGTCAATTTGTAACTAGACACCTAGGGGCTGAAGGTAGATCACATGTTATCTTGATGATATTGCTTATACACTTTGAATAGATCTTGAAATTTAATCGATCTACTTTTCTTCATTCACTTGGTAGTTTTCGAAAGATGTATTGATCCATTTGTATCGGGTGTCTATGCGGGAGATCCAAACAGTCTCAGCATGAAGGCTGCATTAAAGAAAGTGAAAAATCTGGAGACTCTGGGTAATACTCCTGGAATTTTAGGTATGAAGAGCTTTATAAATATCAAGAATTTTTATCTCCTTTGTATTGAACAGAAGTACGTGCATCTTGAATACGTGGAGCTTTAAGTGGTCTCTCTTCTCATATATTTCTCTTCATGCATACAGAGGGTGCAATCATACGTATGAAGCAATTAGCTGATGAGAAAAAAGCAAATGCAGAAAGGGATGCCGACTTACCACCAGTGCCAGGTGGATCATTGGGCACATTCAAAAGAGGATTACAATCGATGCCTTTGAAAGTTCAAGAAATCTTGGGGGATAATAAAGTTCGTCTAGGTCATAAAATGAAAAAGATCAGAAGGTCTACAGATGGTAAAAAGTGGCTGACGACTTTTGAAACAAAAAGTGGGACTGTAGTGGTCAAAAGTAAAACCTTGTTGGTGACAGCTCCCTCTTATGTCGTTGCACCGATTGTTGCTGAAGGTAAAGTATCTTTTTAAACTACGAATTAATGAGTACGATCTTTTTTATTTTGTATGTACTAATGTGACTGATTGTTAATTCTACTTCTTTGTGAATATGAATATTCAGCACAAGGAGCTCTTGCTGAAGCGGAAGAATTAAGCAAAGTGTACTATCCACCTGTTGGATCTGTAACTATTGCCTACCCTAATTCTGCTTTCAAGGAAATCAACAGTAATGGGGAAAAACCAATTGTTGGATTCGGGAATTTAATTCCAAGATCACAAAAAGTTCGTACTCTAGGCACAATTTGGTCGTCATCATTATTTCCTGGTAGAGCTCCTGATGGTTACACGATGCTTCTTAATTATATTGGTGGTGCCCAAGATCCAGGTGTGCCAAGAACCTTGTTTTGTACTCCCCACTCGAAGCTCTCCTATCATTTTAACCATACTTTTTTATAAATTGATATACATGTCTATGTAGGCATCAAGGATCTCTCTGAGGAAGAACTGGTAGCACAGGTCGATGCTGATGTCAGAAAAGTCTTGTTGAAACCGGATGCTCCAAAACCCAAGGTATTGGGTGTAAGATTATGGCCCCAAGCTATTCCACAGTACGAAAGGGGTCATTTGGAGTTGTTGGAACGTGTGGAGAAAGCTGCTGAGAAAAAAGCACCTGGTTTGTACTTAGGGGGCAACTACAAAACTGGTGTGGCTTTTGGCGACTGTATTCAATACGGTGTAGACATTGCCACCACTGCTGTGAACTATTTGAAGACCGTCGAAGTAGAGTTGTCTGCTTCTCCTGCTGTTCCTGAAACGATTACCACCGACAGCAAGACTGCTGTGAGTGTATCTACTAGTGCGTAGATGGCGAGGTGTCTGCCTGTTTTGACAAAATTTATAGCTAATAGTTGGTATTACATATTGATGGTGAGCTAGCTACTTAACATATTACTATTACTACTATTATTATTATTATTTTATTATTATTATACGTGGAGGAAGTACATAGTCTAGCCTATACCTAATCTAATTACCTAGTCAATTATTCTAATTACTCTACCTAATCTACTTACTCTATCTTCTTTTACACAGTAGCTAAGTTGTAGGACGCTTAACTAGCAAGCTCATAATTAATAAATTACACAGTGGTTAGCTAATGTTATGATCTATTGGAGGATGTACATATTTGTAGCTAGAAATTTATACTAAATTATAATATTAGACAGCGGCTATGTGGCTAATCATCATTGAAATTAAAAGACTTTTCACAATATGGAGAAGAGAAATCTTATGATTGCATCGAGGAAGGCCAACACGAATTCCAACCACTTGCTGACACCTCCTCTTACCCCTATAGTTTCTTCAATTACCTTCTTTGCTGTACCTAGTCTTGACAAAGTAACCCACTTCCCACTTCCAGTCCACTTCAGCAAATTTCAAGCTCTACGTGACAAATCTGCATTTGAATCCATAACTACAATTAGGAGACTAAGACAGGGAGCACTACTAGCATTAAAGAAGTAATGGAATATCTATTTCAGAAATGAACAACCACCATCACTTCCATCCAGGAACCTCCTTAGGCAACAATATTCTGTTCCCTGCGATTGATTTTTGAGCTACACTCATAGAACTAAGAAG
>JACLAD010014777.1_pt1 | contig 10949 bp, 5 predicted proteins | sample 8027901 | NCBI WGS metagenome assembly JACLAD01 (sample SAMN15725071, study PRJNA655200) | protist metagenome | isolation source: fluorescence activated cell sorting (FACS) single amplified genomes of... | place: Spain: Blaines Bay Microbial Observatory, Mediterranean Sea | collected 2016-07-05
CTTAGTATTGCATTTAAAGACATTTCGTTTCACTAGAGGATTTAGTGGTGGTAGTCATAATGACTTGTACCAATTACAAAAAGAAATATTTCGTGATGGGAAACAAGTATTATTTTATCTTGCTGCAATTGGTAGTGTTGGTATACATTTATGGTATGGTTGGACAAAAGCTGTTTTGAAAATGGATCAACCAAAAAAAGCACGTGAACCATTTACTGTGATTGGTCATTTATTTATTTGGCCACTTTTATTTGGATTTGCTCTTGTACCTATTTACATGTACTTGATACAACAGCCACGTGCTGTGAAATTTTTAAATGAGAACGGGTTGTTAAGTGATTTGTAATAATCATGTACATATTTATAAAAAAGTGTGTGTGTGTTTGTGTATGGAATATACAAATACACATGTATAGAAAGGATAGGGAGAGAAGGAGCGGATGGGATTTCATAAAAATGTTTAAAAAAAACATATTAATGTGTACACTCTTTGCATTTTATTTTAAAAACAGCTTTTCTCTGAAAAACTATTTTTTAATGCCCCACACATATATAATTAAAAAAATACGAAGAGTAAAAAACATGAAAACTCTGTATCTCTTTTGCTTTTTCTATATGATATCATACAATCTTATACTTTGTCGTTTGACTCATATAAGTTGCCATTACAGTAGATGCAAACAATAGGCATAAAAAATCAAGGCTATAATTCACAAGTAATTTCGTATTTTGACGATGATCTTTTGGAATAATTCGAATATTTACTCTTGCCCAACCTAATTTCAAATGCGATGATAAAAAATACATTGATGCAATATAAAAAATACATTTATATTTATTTGAAAATACTTCAACTTGCAATTTGTACAAATCTCGTACATATGAAACGTTTTCCTCGCCACCAAAATATGGATACCATGGATTTTTTTGAAAAATTTTTAATGGCGGTGCTTTGTATTCATTGCCAAATCGAAAATCATACAAATGAATGATTATAAATGCTAGAACAATCGTTCCGGTAATACTTAATCTTAACCGTGTCCATATGCTTGATGTGCTTGATTTACCACACTCAAAAATTGCTTTATATTTACCATCTCTTAAAACTATATAAGTTGCAGCAAACATGTGAATTACACCAGCAATTAATAGATATGTCTCAATAATTAATATAATTGGTGAATTACGAAGAAAATATCCGTATGCATTGAATTGATCTCCTTGATCATTTTTGAAGATAAGAAGATTTCCAGAACAATGAATGACTAAAAAGAAAATTAAAAATATAGCACTACGTTGTAAAGCTGATTTAGAATCAAAAGCAAAAATGGTATAGACAATATTTTTAATAACTTCTGATATTAAAACAACAAACGATGATATGATTGACGGATTTACTGGCATCTTCCTCTTTTTTCGCTTTTATTTTGTGTTGGTTTTTTTGATGGTGTGCCAAAAAATATATATAACGGTATGCATTGTTGAGCTATTATTATATCTATCTTTTGGATCATCTATTATTTCAATTTATTTCAATTTATTGTCATAAAAAATTTGGTTTTTTACTTCTTCTTCTCTATTACTAGATTGCTTGATCGCTGGATTGCCAGATTGCAACGTTATTAACGTGCTATTAATATTAGTAGCTACTGATGAGAAGGATCGCAGCCTGGCTCCTCGTACTCATCGTTATGAATTAGCATTGGATTAGCATTGTGCTAATTGTAAACACATTAATAATATTGTACATAGGCCTAGAGCTACTCGTACTTCACATGAGATGCCACATGTGCACATTATCATTCGCCTAACATGATGTGCAAAAACGTTATAAAAATATATATATATATTGTTTAATTTTATACAAATTTAACTAAATCACATATTTCAACCGTAAAATAAAAATTATATATAACAACATAAATATAAAATATTTAGATTTATATATATATACACACACACAAAGAATATATACAAGATAAAATTCTTATACATGCCGCGAGCATTAATAGAATCAAAAGGTGAAGGACATTGTGATATAACTTGTGCTGGTTGGGACGTTTGTTCTTGTTTTATGTGTTGGACTTCATTTGCCTTTTTTCTCACATTTGCTTTAATCATAACTTTGCTGTGGATAGATTGGGACAATTTGTAAAGAATATAAAATACAAACCATGAATCAAGACAAGGAGAAAAAATTCACCATCAATCATTTTATAACCAATATAATCGATCAAGCCACTTTACAAGCTGTTGATATTATAAACAAAGAAGATGAAGATCGAAGAAAGAAGTTAAAAATTTCACAACCTGAAAAAGAAGTGAAATTTAGATATTTACCATTTAACAGAAAGAGGTTAGAAGAAAATTGGACAAGTTTAATACCAAATATACGTAGATCACAATTTCAAAAAGCATTTTTAAAACACAGGCACGCGACTGTATGTCGTAAAATTGGAGAACTATTCGATCATTTAGACAAACATGGGAATAAAAATGGAATATTAATTCAATCTGGTATTAAACGAACATTAACTTTACATATGGGTGACGTTAAGAAATTATTAAATACATTTCCAGTCTTGCAAGCAATTTTAAAACCGAAATATTTTTCATATGCTATTTTTCGCATGTTTGAAGAAAATGCAATTACGAAGGAAAAGTTCATTGATTTTGTACTTTTGATACGAAGGGAAGAGGCGGAACGAGTTGCATTGTTAGCGATATTTACAACAATTGATGAAGATGGTGGTGGAAGTTTAAATATGAAAGAAATTGAAAAAGCATTGATGTTAAATGCTAGTGAATTATTACCAATGACATCTCATTTTCCAGCATTACATCGTGTTTTAGCAAATCCAAAGACGATGAAAAAAAATCTAACTAAAGTTGGCATTACATCAGAGCAAGAAATTGAATTTGAAGAATTTTATCAATTGATATTAAGATTAAGAAAAGAAGAGGAAGAAAGATTAGCCCTATTGCATATTTTTCAAGTATTAGATAAAGATGATGATGGAAGACTTACGTTAGATGAAATTATATACATGTTGATTATAAAAGAAGAGAAAATCATGCCATTTTTAAAACCATATCCGATTTTAACAAACATCATTGATCCTGCCAATGTGAAAAAAACTTTTCTTCGTTTTGCAGATTCTTCAAAAAGCGATAATAATAAAAAGAAGAAGAAAAGCAATCCTAATGATAGTCAAAAAAACGATTCAAGGAAAACGGATGAAACTAATATTGCTGATTATAGTGATCTTGAAATAACTGCAGGTGCATTTATCAAAATGATTAAAATAGCAAGGTATGAAGAGGAAGAGCGAAAAATATTAGTTGATATATTCAATTTATTAGATCGTAATGGAGATGGTGATTTAACGCCAAAAGAAGCAAAACGGGTGTTAGCACTTGAAGGCGATAAAGTCCTTCCATTGTTACAACGATTTCCATTGTTGAAAAATATTATGAAGCCACGTAAATTAGGTGAAGAATTAAAAGCAGCGGACGGGGAAGAAAAAGGCTATTTGCTTGTAAATGAATTTGTTGATTTATTAAAACGGCTACGAGTTAGATATGAAGAAAAAATAACATTAGAAAATATATTTCGAACACTAGATAAAGATGGCGACGGAAGGTTAACGCCGGGCGAGGTCAAACGTGGTTTAATTCTGTCCAATCACATTTTAACTCCTATGCTGTTTAAATTTCCATTATTAAAAGCAGTTTTGAAACCGAAACGTGTAAAACATATGTTTGAATCAATTGATATAGACGGTGATGGATATTTAACTTGCGAAGAATTTAGTAAATTTATTCAAAAATTGAGACATGAGCATGCAGAGAAAGAAAAATTAGTAGAATTATTTAATATTATGGATAGTGACTCGTCAGGTGATTTGACCATTCGTGAAATTAAAAAAGCATTAATGTTGAATCAACATATAATTAGCAAATTGTTGAAACACTTTCCAGTCTTAGCACAAGCATTGCATCCACGAAAAATTCAACGTTTGTTTTTATTGGTAGATAAAGAAGATGGAGATGTTTTAACATCATATGATTTTTTCAATGTCGTTAAAAAAGTACGTCAAGAATTTGAAGAAGAACAAGCATTTAAACGTGTATACATGTGCATGGATAAAGATGGAGATCAATTATTGACATTACGTGAGATTAAAAAAGCATTTATGGCAAATGCATTTGAAATTGCAAGTCTCTTAGAGCCATTTCCAGAATTACGCCTTGTACTGCGTCCTAAAAATTTAGATCCTGCATTGAAACGTTATCATATCGATCGGAAATCACAATTAACACTAAATGAATTTCGTGAATTTGTTTTTGCATTGAAAAAAGAATACAAAGAAAAACAAGCATTAGCAAAGGTATTTGAAATATTTGATGAATCGCATGATGGGAAATTATCACGTACTGAAGTACAACGGGCATTGTTATTACGAGGTAGGGAAGTAAGACCATTTTTAAAATTGTTTCCTATATTATCAAGAGTATTACAAAATGCAAAGAAATTAAATGAAATGTTTAGCAAAGCTGATTTTGATCGTAATGATGAGTTAACAGTGGATGAATTTATGAATATGGTGTGGACATTAAGAGCGGAAGAGGCTGAAAAATTAGCATTGAAAAAAGTTTTTGATAATTTAGATATAGATGGGAATGGTACAATAAGCCCAAAAGAATTAAAACGATCTATAACATTTAACTCCTATGAAATAACACCATTGTTAGCAGACTTTCCCATCTTGAAAAGCGTTATCATGAACCCTAAAACATTGCAAAGTGTGTTTGATGGTGCTGACATAGATCAAGACCAAAATATTGATTTTCAAGAATTTTATGATTACGTCTTTGTCATAAGGCGGGAAGTGGCATTTGATAAATGTTTAGAAGATGTTTTTAACTTTATAGATACGGATGGTGGTGGATCATTGACACGAAGGGAATTACAGAATGCTTTAATTTTACACGCTGATGTCATTAAACCGATGTTGCAAGATTTTCCTGAAATATCTGGAGTACTTATGAAACCAAGGAAAGTTATGAAATTTTTTGAAGAAGCTGATGATGATGATAGTGGTGAAATTAACGTTACTGAATTTATTCAAGTAATAAAAGATATATTAGCAAAGGGTCCTGAGGATGGGGAAGATGATGATATAAACGAAAATGTCGAGGAACTGCGAATTATATCTGAAGAAGAAGAAGCATTACTAAATGTATGGAACTTGGTAACAAACAAATCAACAGGGAAGATACTTAAGAAAAAGTTATTGCGATTAATAGAATGCAATTTTAACGCCAGGCGAATCTTGAGGCGTGTACATCCAGAATTTGAAATCGCATGTAGGCAAAAGTTTTTTATCGACATTTTATTATTACACAATACTCCACCATATGCTGATAAATTTTGGATTAAACAGAAACATTTAAAATTTGGAAAAGTCGATCAAGGTGAATTTATTGAAGCAGCATTATATTCATTAGTGCAGTATAGGAAACAAAAAGTAGCAAAAGCTCAATTGAAACGTGTATTATTGATACAAAAAATATGTCGAGGATTTGTAATACGAAGGAAGACTAAAAGAAACTTTTCGGCGCAAAAAATACAAAATTGTTATCGTTGTTACATAGCTAGGCAACGAGTTAAAAATATTAGATTTATTAGGCAAACAAATGCATCGATAGAAATGGAAAGGGTTATTAGAGGACATTTAGGGCGGAGAAAATTTAAAAGACATTGGTTTGCACGCGAGATCCAACGTGTGTATAGAGGTTTTAAAGGAAGGGAACAAGTAAAAGAATTGAAAGCAAAAATGAGTGAATGGGTAAATTAAATTAAAATGAACTTTTTCTTATATGGTTGTACATATAGCACTATACATAATAGTAATTCTAAAATACACAACACCTTAATAAACTAAAAACACAAAATACTAGTATGTACACCATCCTGTATGTGCCTAGTCTACTTATACTGTATACTGTCTTAAAACTTGTGCATCATCTTCAATCATCTTCTTCAGTGGCAGCAGTGATGGTGTGCTTCAATTAATTATAATATTAATACTGTCAAATAAAAAGTATAGAATCATAAAACTATATATATATGATATATGTATATACACATACATCATATATTTAAACGTCGTACTGTATATTATATATCCTGCATATACCATTCATAATAATCGTCCTAATTATGAATGCATCGTATTCACACTTTTTAATTATATTATATACATATTGTTGCTGCTGCAGCTATTTTTGTAATGGTATAATTGATGAAAAACTTTTAGTACTACCATTGAAAAAAGCAAAACATTATCGAACAACTAATAATAATAATAATAACAAGCTTTATGAAAATCCACCATCATATCCTTTATATAATGTTAACAATTTCTATTACTATTCTGATATAAAAATTGGTACACCGTCTCAAGACTTTCGTGTAATTTTCGATACCGGTAGCACAGATTTGTGGGTACCAAGGAAAACTTGTACATCTTGTACCTGTGACTATGTAGATCCAAATACGCATAAAAAGTGTTTTCGTGAGACATTCGATGAAAGTGCTTCATCAACGTTTTCGTCAACCACTAAAGAGACGAGAACATTTGAAGATACCTATGGAAGTGGGAATATTTCCGGTGTTATTGGAAATGATATAGTCAAAATATCCGATGATGATAACAATGACAAGATTACCACTCGTTTTGGCGTAGCAACTGCTGAAGGTGAGAGGCTAAAAGGTTTAGTAGCTGACGGACTCTTTGGACTGGGGTTCCCGTTGTTATCTCGAATTTTAGGTGTAGATTGTATTTTGTCTGAAGAAGAAACACCAATCGGAAAATATTTTCAAATACAAAAAATAAAACAAAATATGAAACCTATTTTTAGTGTATACATAACTTGGAGTAGCCAACAAAATAGAGTAAATGTTGCTGCTAATGATAATACTAATAATAATAACATTAATAATGACGATTTGGACAACTCCCAAATTATTTTTGGTGGCATAATTTCAACTTTAGGCAGGAAAAAAATTAAAAGTAAAAGTGCTGATAAAAAAAACAATGCAACATTTTATTATGCAAATATTATAGAATTTGACGGAGTAAATAGTTGTAACAAGAAGCCTTATACAGGATATGGGTTCTGGGCTGTACATACGCCAAAAATACAAGTTGACCATCGAGATTTATGTAATATGAAAAAAAAAGATGCAAATGAATTACCGGGATGCATAGGTGTTGTTGATACTGGCACATCATTACTCGGCGTGCCAAATAGCCTTTGGGAAGATTTTGTTGCATCGATTGGTACGACTGGTGGTACTGTTGGTGGAAATTGTGAAAGTTGCTTTTCTACTAATGTTGATGATAGTTATAATAATAATAACATTTGTTGTGATTCATGTAAGGAACATGTTTTAGATGTTTCCTGTTATCCTAAATTAAACTTCGAAATCGAAAATAGCGATAAAAAAACATTTTTCACGTTGGAACTTGATCCAGTCGATTATTTTGTTAATAATGAAAATGGAAAATTATTTTTGCTGGCTGAACCAGCTAATTTGAATTTAGATCGTCCTACATGGATTTTAGGTGATGTATTTTTACGTAGATATTACACTGCTTTTAATTATGGAGAAAAAACGATTGGATTTTTAGCGTTGAATCCACGAACTGGTATCTTAAGCCATAATTATGAATTAGGATGGATGGATTATATCTTCTATGGTTGTATTGGATTGATATTTGGTTTACTACTTTCAACTCTTATGACTATTTCATATATTGCATGTACAAAATATAATCGTGTGCAAAGACGTGGTGTTGGGTTGTTTCCAGCCTCAACAAATGTGAATAACAGTATTAATAGTGGAAATAGTAATGGTTATATGGATCAAGAGAGGGTCTTGGCAGATTTAGAATATGCTCCAATTTGAAATTGGTACACTGACGAATCAATTTAATCCGCTTCGTAAAAAAATATATATATATATATATTTTACAAATATCAGTAAGAGAAAATTTTATATATATTAAAAAATATTAATTAAAATGCATAATTTATTTTTTAATTTACTCATGATAATTCCTACTCTCCAGAAAGAATACAATAACTGAGACAAATCTATCTCACTAAACTGAAAGATGGATATATTTTATATATTTTAAAGTCGTAGGTCACGTATAATATCATATATCACAGTATAGATTTTTAAAATAAATAAATACCTCTCTCTCACTACGACTTTCCTTTCTTCTTCTTTGCACTATTTTTACTATTATTTCCACCTCCGAATCCATATTTTTCTAATTCTTTTCTAGCGACATTATTTATATGCTTAAATCTTGCAGGTCCTAACAAAATACCGCCATACCATCTGCTAACAACACATAAAGCATTTTCAACTTTCATCATGTCTAGTAGATGCATTAATCTACCTCCCGCCGCAGTCTCGCCATCATCATCATTATCTGACATAACTACACCATTTGGTTGAACTATTCGCAATGCCCAAATGTTATGTGTCGCTCGTGCTATTTTATTATCAGTACATAAATATCGCATCAATTCCTTCCCTTCCTCTACAGAATGAATTATGGCCACATGTGCTTGAAAAGTACTTTTTCGATCAATAATTGGTTCACCATGTGTCCATTTATTCATAGCATCTTGATACAACTTGTCAAATTTTTTTTTCTCTTCATGTAATTCTTTTTTATTCATTTTTGCTTGCAATGCCATTTCTTTCAATTCCTCCTGTACTATTGAGGTAGCTATATCTTTATCAATTTGTTCTTGTTCTTGTATTGCAACTTGTTTAGATGCTTCGTCGGTTAACCATTCGGTTGCGACCGTATGAATTTCAAAAATTGCAACGAGTTGCCCTTCCGCACACGTTTTTGATACTTTATTCAATTCATCTTCTAATTTATTTATTTTTATATTTACATTATCGTTTTTATTATTCGATGAGATAGATAATCCTTGTGCTTTTTCTATTGTACACATGCATGCCTCTTCTGGATAATTAGAGGATAATACAATGATAAGCGATATAAACAAATTTGTCTTTAAATTTGTAATTGCATCGGTCGGTTTAATATTTAATTTACATATGATATTATCTTCATTAACGGTGTAGTTAAAATCACTCTCTAAAATGGCCTGTAATGCTTCCAATTCATCTTGTACTTCTTCATCATTTTTCAGAAATTCCATGTTGCCTTATTATTATATTACTGTATCATGAATATACGATGCGAAAGAGTTTTATGTATGTTATACACATTTGATCATACACCCCAGTTCAACAATAAATATATTGTTTTTTTATACCAAGTATCAAAATTTTTTTTTTTTTTATTATTATTACTAGGCTTACGCTGCCGGCATTGTTAAATAAACCATTAAATGATTCGGTGCATCTCTTTGTAACATGGTTTGATGGTGCCGGCATCGTATTCTTTTGCGGCGATTGGTAGTGAAATATACATAGGGAAAGTTTCACGCTTAACAGTATGTTATTTTTGTAGTCAAAATAGTAGGTACACATCATTTACCATACACATAGGCAGGTTTTAAAAAGTAGGTACACAGCAGGTGTTAGTAGTGTGTGTATGTATTAAATACCATATGCACAGCATTAAACAGTCTCCATATTTACTCCCTGCTATCTCCATATGTAAAATTACATGTATTTTTTTTTCCATAGTGTGTAGTTATATTAAATTTTATGGATATTAAATAAAATATTATACTGATATGTATAATTCTTACCATAATCAATATAGTGATTATTTACTATAATTACCTTAATTAAGATATCCTATATATTATTCTGTTATCTTCATTATTCATAAATAACATCCATATTTACTTGTTTAAGGATTATTATAAATTAGTAACTAAATTTACATTACAAAAACTTTTGGTTTAATTGGATTTCTTTTATTAAATTTTTTTCTCAAATCCACGCATCACTGCCTTCTAAAACTTGCTGCTAATGAGGTGCTAAATTAACAGAAAAATTTGTTGTAAGTTAAAACAAAAAAAATTTTCGTTAATTTTTCGTTGTTCTATTAATAGAATTGCTTTTTGATAGGACCCGTGTAGTAAGAACATTCAAATACTAAAACGTATAGGAAAAAATGGATAGTTTCAAAATACATGTATAGAGAATGGTATACTAACGATTTGTGCACTGCGAGATCTCAAATTTTATTAACATATGTTGTTGTAATTAAACTTACAACATTTTCAATATTGTAGCATTGTATCAATTGGTTGTGAAATTTATATAGGAAAAGTTTCACGCTTAATAGTATGTTATTTTTGTAGTCAAAATAGTAGGTACACATCATGTACCATACACATAGGCAGGTTTTAAAAAGTAGGTACACAGCAGGTGTTAGTAGTGTGTCTATGTATTAAATACCATATGCACAGCATTAAACATTCTACATATTTACTCCCTGCTATCTCCATATGTAAAATTACATGTATTTTTTTTTCAATAGTGTGTAGTTATATTAAATTTTACGGATATTAAATAAAATATTATACTGATATGTATAATTCTTACCATAATCAATATAGTGATTATTTACTACAATTACCTTAATTAAGATATCCTATATATAGTTCTATATTGTTGACTATTGAAAAATAACATTGATATTCCTTGTTTAAGGATTATTATAAATTAGTAATTAAACTTACATTACAAAAACATTTGGTTTAATTGGATTTCTTTTATTAAATTTTTCCCCGTATTCCACGCATCACTGCCTTCTTAAACTTGCTGCTAATGAGGTGCTAAATTAACAGAAAAATTTGTTGTAAGTTAAAACAAAAAAATTTTCGTTAATATTTCGTTGTTCTATTAATAGAATTGCTTTTTGATAGGA
>JACLAD010012552.1_pt1 | contig 10944 bp, 4 predicted proteins | sample 8027901 | NCBI WGS metagenome assembly JACLAD01 (sample SAMN15725071, study PRJNA655200) | protist metagenome | isolation source: fluorescence activated cell sorting (FACS) single amplified genomes of... | place: Spain: Blaines Bay Microbial Observatory, Mediterranean Sea | collected 2016-07-05
AGGAACGAAGCAAGAAGCCTTTGCTCTGCCCACTGGTGCTGTGGAAGTTGCGTTTGGATCAAAAGCCCAATGGAAAATACACCCTCACGCGAGATTTTGATGATGTTGTTGAACTTAATGATGCACTTTGTAGGTATTTGTCAGCAGAGCACGATTTGGTGTTGAAAGCCCCGCGCAAAGCTGGCTTCAATGACGTAGACATAGAAAGACTTGTTTGCAAGATTTGCCGCACACTCGATCCTGACCAAGTCAATAGTAAACTGAATGGGCTGCTTTCCAGCGACGGCGTCCTTGAAAAAGTGCCTAGCTCGTCGCAGGCAGCGCCGAGCCAGCCTCGCGTCGTCTGGGGGGCGGTGCTTGCCATGTTCAAAACAAGCAACGCTAGCGTTTTAAAAGACTTGGATGGGTATTGCGAGCAAGGTCTGGTGCGCTTATCCACGCAGCCCATCTTGCAGCCTCGCGGTTTATGTTATAGCGCACTGCCGCTGGACCCGAGCCAATTCGAAGCAGTGCTGCAATTGCGCAAGTTGAAAAACCTCGTGATCAACGGCCCCCCCCGGTACAGGGAAGAGCCAAACGCTGACCTCGCTTATTGCGTGCGCAGGTGCCAACGGGCTCAAAACACTTGTGGTGTGTGAAAAAAAGACGCCGCTGGAAATTCTCCAGCGAAATTTGTCTCAGCTTGTGGTGCACGGCGTGGGGTCAAGAAGTACAGGTGAAAGCGCTGCCCATCAGCAGGGTCTGGTATGGGCTGGCGACAAGTTTTCCTGCATCATCACAAACGTACAAGAGCGTGATGTGGTGATCGCAAAGGCGCATCAGAACCGCAGTGATATGGAAAATCTAGGCGTGACAGAGGAGGGTCTCCAAAAGCAAGTGGAGGAGATTTTGAGCGAGATCGGCCGTCTCCGAAACGAAATCGCAGGCGAGGAGGGTAAGTTTGCGCGTCACCGTGCAATCAACGAGGAGTCAGTCCCTTTTGGGCTTGTCATGCGCGAAGCAATCGCGTATGTCATCAAAAAGCGTTTAGATGGGAGCACGTGCTTACGCCTACCCGAGTCTCTCGACTTGTCGTCGCGCGTTTTTGGACAAGACCATTTGATGCGCTTGGATCGATGCGAAGAAAATCTTGGCAAAGATACGCTGTCGGCGCTCCGGCTGCTTCGGCTCGATCGCTTGGGCTGTTCAAACGGCGGCGCTTCGAGCCAAGCCAGCGAAGACGACGAGAGGAGGAAATTTGACCCCGAGGCGTTGGTACAAGCAGTCCTCGACCTCAAGGAAGAGCTGCGACGAGGCCTAGATGCCCGGCACCAAGTCGTCCAAGCCGCACATCAGGCTAGGCTCTTACAGCTCGATCGCCAGGTGGAAAGCTGGGTCAACCAACTCGAAGACCTGCGCGCTCTCCAAGAACAGCTTAGCCCCTTGCCCCAACAGGCTATCCAGAGCTACGATGCGCCACCAACTTGGCTTGATTCGGTTCTCTTCCTTTTCGGTGGCGACAAGTCGCAGCTTCGGTATCTCAAGTCGGCCCTTGATAGGGTAAAAGCGCAGGTGCTGCGGCTTGTGCCCGACGAGTCGTCCATACCCGCCAATTTCAACCTGTCCAACATTGCGAGGGTTGTCAAGTGGTGTTCCGCGCAAGTCGCTCGGGCTGAAAGGAGATTCGAGCAAGCCTCCAAACAGAGTCCGGTAGACACGTGGAATGACCAAGGAAGCGGCGTCCGAGATGCTTGGGCTGCAAAGTACGATGCTGCAAACGACATCATACTTGCTCGTATTGCCTCGTCCGCAGTCTCTTCCATGGTCGCTCTTGATCGCTTCAAAGTGCTGCTTCAGACTAAAGTGGACCGCAAAGAGGCCATGTGGGCCTTTGAAAAGGAGCTGCTGCCCTTCAGCAGAGAGCAGGTGTCGCAATGGCGGCAGGCCGCGGATTCCATCGACAATCTGGTCTCGTCCGGCTTGACGCAAGACCCCTCGTTCTTTGCCGAATTCCTGGACGCATCCAGGTACGATACTTCGAGCTGGGGTGATCGCGTCAAGCTGTGTGTGCTTGCGCGCGAGGTTGAGCGCAAGTGTAGCCAGCTTTTGGCAAGTGATTTTGTGCTGGACAAGCTCTGCGACTGCCAGGCTCGCATCCAACGCTTGATGCAGGAGCTCTTCGTGACCCGAAGCGCGCTCAATATGAAGCGTGCTATAGCGCGGTATGAACAGGTGCACGCCCAAAAGTTTGAGCAGTTTTACAATCGGTCGTCTAAGAATATTCGCGCGAATGCGTTACGCGAAATCGTCGTGAAAGACCTCGACCTGTTCACAGCATGCTTTCCGGTCGTCTTCTGCACCCCAGACGTTGCAAGTACCCTTTTCAAGTGGCGACATGCATATTTCGACCTCGCCATCATCGACGAGGCGTCTCAGAGCCTTCCGCACAACACTTTCTGTGCGCTGCTCAAGGCCAAAAAAGTAGTTGTCGCCGGGGATAGCAAACAGATGCCGCCGACAACGCTTTTCAACGCCAACACCGGAAACAACGTTTTTGACGAGCTCGAAGGCGGCGAAGGCGACGATCACATAACAGTCAATTTGTGGAACGGTCGAAACGCTGCGAACGCGGAGAGCCTGCTCGACTACGCAACTGATCACAGTTTTTCCTTTCAGAGTTTGGACTTGAAGTTCCACTACCGCTCCACGCATCCGGACCTCATGCGATTCCATGCCGCTGCAATATATCCTAGCCTCTCTCTGGTTTCGCCTGGTCCAGCTGCGGATAATATAAAGCAGCCCGCCATTGTCTTTACCCACGTAGGAAAGGGCGTGTACAAGGACCAGTGCAACAAGCCAGAGGCACGTGCGGTACTCGCTGTATTGGCAGACATGCTGGAGGGTCCGTTGTTCAGAGACACGGACCGATCCATAGCCGTGGCGACATTCAATGAGGTGCAGAAAAATGAAATTTTGCGGACGATCAAAAACTGCTCCGACCCCAAGCTTGTGCAGACTTTACGGCGGCTGCAGAGCAAGGGCTGCTTTTTTGTGAAAAACCTGGAAAACTTGCAGGGAGACGAAGTGGACTTGCTTGTAGTGAGTACCACCTTTGGGCCCAACGCCCGCGGCACGTTCGACAAGCGCTTTGGCCGGATTACGTTTGGTGGGATTGGCTACCGGTATCTCAATGTGCTATTTTCGCGCGCCAAACTTCAAGTCCACGTCGTCAGCAGCGTCCCAAAAGCCGAATTTCGTGCCCCTGAACGAGTTCTTGACGACACAGGTACAATTAGTGGCTCGTCGTTTTTGATGGGCTATCTTTCCTATGCGCAAGCCGTGTGCGATGGAGATGAGAAGAGTATGAATAGCGTTTTACGAGAATTTGAGCACCCTGCGACCCATAGCCGGATGGCAGCGGCCGCAAAGGACGACCGGAACGCGGCCATTTCGCTCGAAAAAGTCGTTTACGACAACCTTTGCCGCAAGACTCAACTTGATAATATCAGCCACCAGACCAACGCCCGCTCCCTTGTTCGTGGAATAACCGTCCAGTTGGATACGTCGCGGAGCCTCGTAATTGAGTGCAGCACATATGACAGCTACCGCCACTTGATCTACCGCAAATCCATCCTAAGCAAGTTTGGGTACGAATATTATCAGGTTTGGCCAGCAAACTGGCTCGACAATCCTCGGTTGGAATTCGAAAAACTCAAGAAAATCGTAAATGACGTGCGCCGAAAGCATCGAGCCGCGGCAGCCAACGCTGGAAACGCCAACAGGCGAATGAGCGGCGCAAGCCAGCACCCTCAGCAGTCCCAGCATCGACAAAGGATCGGCACTCGGAACCAGCAAGGAGTGAACGAGCGGACGCCGCCACGGCCAGCGTCTAGTCCGTCTTCTTCTTCAGAAGCATCGAAATCAACGCCTCAGAATCACAAGAAAAGATCGGTTTCGGTTCTTGCTTCGAAAAATTGTCTTGATAAACCGTTCTTGGTTCGCTATGGAAACAAGCGCAAATACATTGTATTTTGCCCTGAAGGTCTTGCGAGGGGCAAAAATGATGTTTATGTCGGTCACGTTGGCCGCAAAAAGGTGAAAATCGCGGCAAATCGTTTGCAAGAGCTCAAGGACGGACTGGACAAGGACATGTTTGTCGACCAAATTGAATTTGAGAAAGCCAAACACTATCTTGGACAGTCGCCCGATCGACTTCGACCTTCCAAAAAGCGTGCGAAAACGACCCAAAACCTGGACAGTGATGATGATGATGATGATGAGTGGGAGGAGGAAGAAGAGGAGGAAGAGGGGTCTTCAAGTCTCTAGATTACCCTCTCTCTAATGCGCACGTTGTATAATTTGTAGTACTAACCCCCCAGATCCTGAAAAAACGAAGAGTAAAAAAACGAAGAGAGTAAAATATTTTTGTTTTTTGTTTGTTTACAACGCATCCGCGAGTTTTGACTCTTTCTCAAGCTGGATGATCTTTTTCAGCTCCGCTTCAGACGGTGGTTTCGTCATCTGCATCGGGACGCGATGCGGAGATTGCGCTGATGGCGGCGCAGATTTTGGGGACGCGGTCATGACTTTAGAAACAAGGCTTGAGAACCAGCCACTCTGCTCCCCTTCGTCCGTGGGAGGCGCGCTCGTATCCAACGTGGGCTGATCGGGCCATTTTCGTACGAATTTTTTGGAGCCATCGACGTATCGATACTTGTTGGGCTCCGGGGTCTGATTCTTGGAATCTTCTTCCCGTGACGACGACGACGACGACGTTGGTGGTGCTGGTAGGTCCTCTGCACTTTGCGCAAGTGCCATCTTGTGTGTGTCATCTTGCTCTGCGAACGGGTTTGGCTCGTCTCCAGTAGCTTGTACAAGTTGTTCAAGCATATTGGCCATGCTTTGCAACGTTCTCGGCGGATGCAAAGAAAGCGACACCTGTGCTCGTGCGCAGTCCGCTGCAGAGCTCCCTTGGTTATTTCTCAATGCAATATTTACTCCAAATCGGACGAGCAGCTGGCAGCACTTCAAGTGCCCCTTTGTGTCTCCCCCCGAGGCAGCGGCATGCAGAGCAGACTCGCCGTTCGAATCAATCGCCTGTACAGAGGAACCTTGTTCAACAAGAGTCTGTACTAATGGAGCATTGCCCATGGCGCTGGCCAGGTGAAGGGGCGTCACACCTCGATTATCTGCTGTGTCAACGTTTGCACCGTGTTGAATCAACATCGCAGCGATATGCACAATCCGACTCTGCTGCGTCTTATCTCCGTCAAAACTAAGTGTACAGCATCGGTGCAGCATGGTTTCTTGCTCGCGAGAGTCATCCAGCACATCTGAAGCGCCCGCTCCCGCTTCCAATGCCTCTTGCACAGCAATAGAGTCTATCAAATCAATAGCGGTCACCAGCATGTTGTTTGCTTGGAAATCGGGGGTATTTTCTCGCTTTGTTGTGTTTTGCGCTGGATTTTGTAGCGGTGCTTCCTCGGAGTCACTCCGGACCGCTTTGGTGCGGCGTTCAGCAGCTCTTTGAAAAAAAGTGGCCCATACCTTGCCGATTCGTTCCGCTTTGGCGGAATCCATGTCACTTAAAGGCGACTTGATCTCCTCAGCTTGCTCAAGCTGGCCCTCCTCTTGATTGTAGGTCGCGTATGAAGAATTGCCGTAGGCTGCTACATCCTGCTCTGTTTCTGGTGTCTCGGTGTCGCCGGTGCTGCCATTCCTGCCAACAGCGGCTTCAACGGGATATTCATCAACTTGTGGCTGGTCGTACTGGTACGTGTCATACTCGTACTCCTCAATAGGAGGTTCTTGCTCGGCAAGATGAAATTCTTCTTCGGCGTTTTCGAGCTGGTGCTCTGGTGCGTTGGAAAGCTGGTAGTCTTCTTTGGCATAATAAGGGGCGCTGTTCTCGTAATAAGACAAGTGTTCTTGTAGCTTTTCTAGCTGGGAGCACAAGTCCTCGTTCTTGGCTCTCTCTTGGTCCCATGCTTCCTGCAAGCTCTCTCGCTCAGATCTTATCGATGCATTTTCTTGCTCTAGCTGTTCGGCACGACTAAGTGCCATACTCAGCACCTCGGCATGGTGTCTGCTTTGTTCAGAATCAACCAGCCCTTGCTGGAGCTCTATGACCTTTGCTTCCGCATCCAAAGCTCGCCTTCGCCAGCAGTCGATTTCGACGTAACTCAATTTCGCATCCAGGGCGCTAACGATACGTTCGTCTTCAATCATTTCTTGCGGCAAGTAGCCAGAAGAGTTGCGTGCTTGTACAAAATAAACCGAATCCGCGTCCTCTTCGGTTGCATGTTTAGCCAGGTAGTAAAATTGAGACAAATACTTGACAGTTGCTAGGTTGCCCACTTGCGCAGCGATGTGAAGCGGAGTATTCCCCTCGTGATCCACGGCAGGAAACACTTGTGGAAATATCACGTCGCTAGCGCCTTTATGTAGGTCGTCTTGCCAGTATGCATCTAGTGCTGTCTGCATTAGTTGCACAGAAAGAGCAAAGTCAGAAGCGGCCAGGTGATGCAAATAGGATCCTCCAGATACGGGGTCGAACTCTCCCTGAATATTTGCGCCAAGTGAAAGCAGCAAGTTGAGCATTTTGGGATCATTTGCATAAAATACAGGGGCATGCGCACTATCATCGGCAGCATTGACATCTATTCCAGCTTGAACAAGCGTTTCAACTTGCTTGGCTCGGTTCTCCTTAACCGCTGTGTGGAGTCTTTGTATGAACGCCATTGCTTCAATGTAGGTTTCATCCTGGTGCTCGTGCTCATTTTTATTCGCTTCTTCCGGAACAAGATTTTCTTGATCGGGCGGTAACCATTGTGAAACTTGAGTGACAGGATTGTACCAAAACGGGTCTCCATTTTCAGTTTCGTGACGTTCCCAAACCTCCTGGGCAACTTGAGCATCATCAACCTGATCCCAGGATTCGGACGGATGTTCAGATTTACTTTCCCCTTCTTCACTACCCTCCTCCTGCACCTCTCCCTTTTCCTTCTCCTCTTTCTCTTTCATGCTCGCTTCGATTCTCGCCACGCTCTCCTTCACGCACACACCTTCCTCCTCCTCCAACTTTTCCTCCTCCTTTTCCCCATCTGTTCCCGTCACATCTTTATCCACGAACACGGAATCCTCGTCCGAGGACAGCACGATGTCCTCCCCGTCCTCCATCCCCTCTTTTATTGGTAACTCCACGAACATATTAAAAGGAAGAAAGGAAAAAAACAAACAAAAACAACCTATCGTCTCTCTTTCTATTTGTATATTCATTGGTCAGAAAGTTTGGGGGCCCGAGCCCCTCGTGTGCACCCACACGCGGCAATCCAAATTTATTTTGGGACCTGGAAGAAAGTGATTTTCAAGAATCCTTGCACAGCTAGCAATCCAAACAAGGCGCTGAAAAGCGCAGCGCGGAGATCGGGAGTAAACAGGACGACATCCTGCGCACTGATAAAAACAGTTATAGACGACAGCAAGGTGATACCAGCAAGCACCATAATTTTGCGTGTCATCATGTTCAAATTGCTGCGCACTTGCTTGCGCGTTGCTTTGCCTACCTTTGGCTTTGTGACGGCTTTCGCATCTTCCGGCGACATGCTAGCAAAGCTTCCGCCTCCACCAAGCGCACTGTCTGTCTCCACCGAGGTTGAATTGAAAGCAGTCTCGGAGAACGACCCTTCCGAAGACTTGCTGCCGGGTATGGTCACAGATACTTCTTGAGAAGTGCTGCTGCCATTTGAACTAAACTTTTTCACCATCTTTATCAGCTTGGTTCCAACTACAAGGATCCCAATGGACACTCCAATACCAAAAAGGGTCGTGATGGCTCCAAAAATCTGGCTTAAAAGCACCAGGCCTTCAAAAGCGGCGAGGCAACTAAACACGAGATCGTTTGCGGCTAACACATACGCGCTAACCATCAAGTACATCTTGCTCGTTTTGGAAAGGAACGAGCGTTTTTTCGCGTACGCGAGCTGCATCATATCATTCCATGCTAGTGTGAGAGCTACGGTACTGATCAATTCCAAGGGAATCGTGATGCTGAGCAGAATGCGAGAAGGAGCATAGGTAAAGATGCCGTAGGCCCACATAGGGTCCACTAGGTAACCGCAGCGCAGCGCAGTGCACAGCAGCTCCATCAAAAAGATGAAGACGGGAGTTTTGTACTGACCCGTTTTCAAGGTGATCATTGCAAACTGACTTAGGCGCGTAATCGCAAGCAGCAATACCAAACCGTTCACAACCCAGAGGAAAATCCGCACGTACAACCAGGTTGTTGCGTGAAAGTCGTCCCACACGTTCGAGCCAGCATATGCATCTACTTGCACCTCGCCTTGTTTCAGAGCTTGCAGTACTTTGGCACAATCGCCGCCCGACACTTCAACGGCCAGGAACGTCTCATCTGCTTGCTCAAAATCGTCCATGCTGTGGATGACGTAGGCTTCGTGGCCAGCCACTTCGTGGGAAAACCAGAGAAGAGCACCCGCGCCTGCATCCTTGGCCATTGTCGCCAGTTTTGCGTACCCGCAATTAAAGCAAGATTCACTGTATTCGCCTCGGAACAAGGCTTTCCCGGCCAAGCTGCCCAGCTCCTCCTCGGGGACTTTACACTCGCCGCACCAGGCCTTTTCAAACTCTTCATCAAAATTGACCACTGTCAGGTTGGCAGCCGCCGTCGCGGTATCCTCATCCACAAATTTAAACACCGGCGTCACGGTTTCAACCTTTCCCCCTTCGAACACGAACGTCGTGGTCGCGCCAGCCGCCAACCCAGCAGCGCCAAGCAGCGCGGATGCTGCCATCTGCCATCTCTTCATCGTGAGTGCACTCCCCCAAAAACAAACCAACAAGCAAACAAACAGGTCGATGCACAGCCAACAAGACCAATCCTCAACTGAATGCTTCTTCTTTCAGAATAATCTCCAACTGCACGCGATCAAGATCTTCGTTTCGAATTAGAGTATTTGAGTAAAATGGAAATCGTTTTTCTTTTTTTATGTTTGTTTTTTAACAAGAGTGTGCACTGCATAATTACCAGACTTTTACGCCAAATTCTAACATCCTGGGGCCGCACTTCTACCCTTTAATTGATCACAATACATTGCTCAAACCACTTATCGTTCTTTTTTTATTAGCTTTTTGCGAAATTATTGCATGGAGAGTGAGTCCGCAGAATCGGGGTCCGGTAGTACCAAAATTGGGTCAAGCGAGGCGGCGCGAGGCGGCGAGAGACTGCTGTTTTTTTTCTCTATGATACTCTTGGGCTAGATTGGAGTCGGAGGGGGAGGTTCGAAAGAGTGATATACGAACTCGTTCGATTTTACCTGGTACCAAGGGTTGGACCCCTGGCCCTGGTTGGCCACGTACACAGCGCGGGGGGGTTGTTGCCACCCTGAGGCCGTATGCGATTCGGGGACATGCGCTGGTGGAGGCCACGAGTGACCCAAAACCCAAAGTGGTACAAAGTTGGGTCGCCGAGCGGGTCCTGAAGATTATTCCGGGCCTCACACTCGCTCGGAGAAAAGCTGGTTGGACGAAGACCATCTGATCTTGGAACGCCCGTGAAAGAGAACGAACAGGAAACATTATTTCAACCATCCCCGAAGCGAGGACTGCTCGGACTTGACTGAAATACCGTTTTTTTCAAAAGTAAACAAATCTATTTGGGGTTCTACTTCTTTGACACTGGCAACGGTGTGTACTTGCCATTTTTTGACGGAGCGGGTTTGCCGTACAAGAACACGGCACCTATAACTATCCCTGCCCCTGCGACAAATAAAATCGACAGCTGAAATTGGAAGAGAAACATGGACAACCAAGTGCTCAGGATGATGGATATCGAGGTGGCAAAGCCTTTGAGGATGTTGTCAGCGTACTTCATCACTACAGCAATCATGAGACCTCCTCCGGCTTGCAAAAGCACTACTCCTATTACTGCGCGATTATAACCTTGAAAAAATCCACCTTGGGTGACCTTTGTGAGATCGTTCGTGTACACGTTAAGCAAACCCAACACGATGCCAAACAGAGAAAGTTGAATGTTGCGCATGAACAGGGACACTTTTCGCGAGCCTTTTAATACTTTTTCCATGTACACGCCCGCAAACCCCGATGTAATACAAGCCAATAAAACACAAGTAACGCCGAACGTAGCACTTTGATCCAACCCAGCGCTCTTCTCGGAGGAGGAGGAAGACGAAGTGGACACTTGGACCATGGCGACACCTACTGTGAGCAATAACAAAGCAACTATCTGGTACCTGTTGAGTCTTTTTTGAAGTAAGAGCACACTCATTATGGCAGTGGTGATTATCTTGAGTTGATAGGTCACCTGGTACACCGCGGCTGGCAAATTGGACAACGCCACGAAAAGCAAATTGTTTTGCACAGTGTACAGCAGACCGGGGACACCGAGCTTTAACGTATCAAAATGCCGGAGCTCTTGTGTGATAATAGCCCCCGCATTCGCACCCCTCTCGTTGATCACTGCTGCCAGTGAGATCGCGAGCTTTACAAACTCGGCCGACACGACTGCCGTGGAGGTTAGGTAGAGCCCTTCGGGTCCAGCGGAGGTCCGCGAGTACCTCATCAGCAGCACCAGCATCGTGTTTTGCACCACCAGCACCACTAGCGACACCCATTTAAGGGGCAGCTCCACGCCACCCACGCTGACGCTGGCCATCAGTCCTGACTATGTATCAAAAAAGGAAAGCCAACCTACTAATAAAAGAACGAAAACAAAGCAACCTCTTCGGACACCTTTGCCCCAAGCCCTTTGCGCGCGCAAAGACGCTCTTCGCGCGCACAATCCTAGTGAACCAACCTCGCACCGCGTGCTTTCGCTTGCTTGCTAGCTAGCTTGTAGTCTGAATTTTTTAGATCCAAAAATGGCACCGTGCCCGATGATTTCAGGCACCGTGCCCAGAGTATAAGTGGAAGCACCGTGCCCGTTCAACG
>JACLAD010001600.1_pt1 | contig 10940 bp, 9 predicted proteins | sample 8027901 | NCBI WGS metagenome assembly JACLAD01 (sample SAMN15725071, study PRJNA655200) | protist metagenome | isolation source: fluorescence activated cell sorting (FACS) single amplified genomes of... | place: Spain: Blaines Bay Microbial Observatory, Mediterranean Sea | collected 2016-07-05
CGTTCAAGGGACGAGACAGGGGAGCTGCTTTTTCTGATGGAATACGTCAATGGCAGCAATCTCCGTGATATTGTCGGCAAGTTGCACGAGGGTACCAGGGAGCAGGTCACTCGACGGCTGTTACGGATCGTGCATCAGCTTTCCCAAGCGCTTGAGTATTTGCATTCAAAACGTGTCCTCCATCACGACATAAAGCCCGAGAATGTGCTCTACGAGTACAGAAGAGAAGGCACGGGCATTGCGAAGCTAGCCGACTTTGGCGTCTCTGGATACGCCGAGCTGGTGGAGGAAGAAGATGCTGAGGTTGACCCAGCTGATATTCGGCTTCGGGGAAGCTTCCGTGGGTGTACGCTGTCCTTCGCCTCGCGTCATGTCGCGGAACTTTACACTGCATTAAAAGCGACTCCCAGCACATCAGAAAAAGAGGCCATTAGCAAGAAGCGCTTGGTTACGCACCTTGATGACATCTGGGCGTTCGCTGCCACCGCCGTCGACCTCTTCGCAGGCGGGAGTCGGTGGCGAGCGGGATTGCCTTGGCACCTGCTGTGGATTGACCGCCTTCATGAGCTCCCCACTAGCTTTCCTCTCGCGAACTGTTCATTGCCGCCAGCGCTTGCCGAGGTGCTCGAGGATTGCCTCGACCAGCTGCACACACTTACGATGGCGCAGGTGGTGCGCAGGATCTCAAAGGTTGTCGCAGAGGTTGAGGGAAAGGTGACAAGCTCAGCGGCCACAGAAGCAACAATGACTGCTGAGCGGGTGTGCATCATTCATAATAACCTTGGCCTTGCTTTTCATAGCCAGAAGAAATACGAGACAGCGGCTCAGCACTTCTGCAAGGCCATCGAAGCCAAAAAGGAAGACGCTCGTGCGCACAACAATTTGGGCGTTGCGAAGCAAGCAATGGGAAATACGAGGGAGGCAGAGAAATGTTATCGAAAGGCGCACGCGCTTGATCCGCAACATGTTGCAGAACAAAATTTGGGAGCGCTTATCAGCTCCAAAGCTGGCGTGCTGGACAAGGGGGGGACAGAGGGAGCGCTGGTGGAAGAGACACAGTGCCGCATACCAGCAACAAGCGCTGTTAGGTATGAAAGGAGGCAATGCCTGCGCGTGTTCCGGACAGACGTCGGGAAGTGGGCAGAGGGAGAGGTCATCGGCTTCAACGAGGCGAAAGGGGCGCACATGGTGCGATTCACCGATCCAGACGCCCTCGTATCGATTGAGCGTCTTGGTTTGAGGGTGCATGGGCCTTCGGTGAACGAGGAACAGCTGCCAGTGCCGGGAGAACAAGTGCACAAGAGGGACAAACATGGCCAGCCTATAGGCAAACAGGGCACTGTTCTTCAGTCAGGCTGGGGACTCCGAGTCGTTAACATGAAAGAGCTACGGGCTTGGTGCGAATTCGGATTCTGGGGCAGCAAGTTGGGTGAGTGGGGACCACAGTCTCGGCGACGGTGGTTTGAGGTCAGGACCGGGTGTATCTATTATTGGAAGACGCAGGAGGACGTGGCCGCGAAGGTGGAGCCCAAAGGTGTGATGCGAGTGACACGAGTGCGACGGCGGGGGTCAAGTCAAGTGCGACGGCGGGGGTCAAGTGGCAATAATCTCGCGATCGACACAACAACTGGACGGACTTTCTATGTGGTGCCTGAACAGCAGAAAGTGGCGCAGCAGCTGCTTTCGGTCTTCAGTGTCATCGCGCGGGAGGACGGTGGGGATGCGGAGGGCAAAGATAAGGATGAAGAGTACTTCGGCCGTTGGCTGCTGCTGAATCAAGCAGTCACAGAGCGCACGCACCTATCCGGTGGCCGGGTGCAAGCCAGTGAGGGTGGCCGGGTGCAGGCCAGCTTGCTTGTGGAGAGTAATCTGAGCAACGCTACCGAAGTGCAGGCTTCGATAGCATTGCGTGCACTCGTAGACCGTCTGGAGCTGACGTGGACGAATGAGCAGGCGAAGGAACAAATCCACCCCAACTTACCTATGATTCAATTGCAAATTGAATCGAACGCACGTTGGTTGAGGGTGCAGTTCGAACACGAGGCGGTTGTGTTGCCGCATGCCGAAGTGAGATGTGTGCCAACAGTACATTACGAGCGGGGACAGCGTTTGCGGGTATTGGTGCAAGGCAAGTGGTGCTGGTGTACTGTGCTGAAGATTACGCAACAAAGCACCTCGACGCATGAGGTGCAGATGGATACACCACTTCAAGGGGAAATAATGCAGATTCACCTGCACAGACTTAATCATGCCGTCGCGCTGCTCGAGCCTGACGAATATGAGGCAGAGATCACACGGCTGAGGGTGCAGCTGATAGATAAGTATGGCACTGTATACGACATTTTCAGTGGGCAGCAGCTCGACACTCTCACCCAATTGTCCACTCTCAAATTTCGCGAGGCCGGCCGACACCAGGAGCTGTTGAGCGAAACATTTGACCTCGATTCAGAGGAGTATCAGCAAGCACGGAAGGCTTCGCAGCGCATGGAGGAGCAGAGCCGCCGACATGCAGGTGTCGACACTACTGAAATTCTGAAGACAATCAGCACTGTAGGCGATCGTGCAAATAGCATCTGGCCCGACTGTGGTATACTGATGTTGGGAGCAGCGGCCATTGGTAAGTCGACGCAGCTCAAACGGTTCGCACTGCTGGCGCTGGGGATGGGCATGGTGCCGGTGGTGGTCCTGGTGATCGAGCTTGTAAGGCTGAACGAGGCAGCAGGAGGTGGGCTCGTCAACGTGATCGAGCGCTATCTCGAGTCACAGTATGGGCCAAGAGGATCGAAAGTGCATCGGTTGATGCTGCAGGCTGTCCACGAAAGGCAAGCTTTGTTCCTCGTCGACGGCGTCGACGAGGCAGGTAGCGCGAAGGACGAGATCGAGCGCATGATCGCAGAGGAGCTGCTTGATCAGGGGCATCGGACAATTGTGACGAGCCGGCACTCGGGCTTCAGGATGAAGTCATTCGAGCGGTGTACGTTAGTGGAATTGCTGCCGATGTCGCGCGTTCAGCAGGAGGCGATGGTGCATATGAGGCTGGGGCAACATGGGCAGAAGGTTGTGAACAGCTTTCTGCATGAACTGTTCCAAAACTCAGCTTTTGAAGAGATTTCAAGTGTGCCAATGATGCTCTCAATGCTCCTTGCGGTATTTGAATCGCGTGGTCACTCATTTCCTGAGAACCGAAGCGCTTTGTACGAGCAGGCGGTTGAGGCAGTGATGCAGAGCGTGCACCAGGTGCTAAAGGGCATGGGCATGGGTACTGTGAAAGGGCAGGCAGAACTAATGGGATTGCTGCAGAAGCTCTGCTTGTTTTCTCAACGACGCGAGGGGCAGTTCAGGATTTTTAACGAAGGAGATGTTGAAAAGTGGGGGCTGGATGGACAGCTGTGGGAATCTGTCAGACTAATGGTGCATAACGGGAAGCTGCCTCTATTCGTGTCGCTTGGTATGGACGAATATCGGATGAGTCACCTTAGTTTTCAGGAATTCTTTGCCGCCCGTGAGCTTGCAGCTACATGGTGCGACAAGGACCGTGTGGTTGGGGTGCAAACAATCAGAGAGCTATTTTGTAGCCTTGAAGATAGTCCCACGATTCAGGCTTTCATGGACACGCGCTGGCAGATGGTGCTGCAAATGGTCGCCGACCTACTAGAGCTAAAGGGCGATGTTGTATTGGGCGAATTTGCAGATACTATCATCGGCCGTGGGGCGGTGAAGCTGAATCTAGGCACTGAGGGGCTGAGGATCACCGGTGCTCGAGCGTTGGCACCGTATTTGCGTGCGTGCACGTCAGTCGAAGAGCTACGCTTTGTGATTGAAGATGGGCCGTCGGTCAACATTGACGACTCAGCATTTGCGCTTGTGAACGAAGCGATCTGCAAGCCTGGACGAGTGAGGTACGCAGTTGATGTGCTCACGCCAAGAGGGGCAAGATTGCGCTCGGAGACAGTGGGGTCAGTCGTATCAGGCTGCGTTGGGCTGCAGGTGAAGTAGTCGACACCAGGTTAGATGCAAACAATTTCTGATTTTCACTTGTACCGACCACCAGTGCCTGAATATCAGTGAGACGAATATCCTCGAGCTGCCTTCCGTATTGATCGACAGTGCCACGATCCAAGAATTGAATCTGTCAAATAATCACATTAGAAGCTTGCCGGAGGCGCTAGGACAGCTGGTGCATCTCAGATGCCTCTGTCTGAGGGACAATAAATTAAAGATCTTGCCTGATTCCATCGGATCTTTGACCAAGTTGAAGCTCTTGGTGCTCTCCGAGAACAAGTTGACTGAATTGAATCCCGCAATCGGCAATCTCCAATGGCTCACCTTGCTTGACGTCTACTCGAACAAGGTGAGGCTTCTGCCAGAGTCTCTTGGGCGGCTTAGCCGTTTACAGACCCTCGATGTGAGCGTCAACAGTATCAGCGTGCTTCCAGAGTCTATCGGCCGGCTTGAAGCTTTGACCGATTTTTCTCTGTTTCGGAACAAACTCTACGGCTTACCGAAGGCTCTTGGCCAACTGATTGAGCTCAGGTTGCTAAATTTGAGGGAGAACAAGTTGACCGAATTGAATCCCGCAATTGGCAATCTGCAATCGCTCACTCGCCTCGATTTGAGCTGGAACGATTTGAGATTCCTGCCTGAGTCTCTTGGACGGCTTAGCAGTTTGGAGGCTCTCGACGTGAGCGTCAACAGTATCAGCACGCTACCAGGGTCTATTGTTGGTTTGAGAGCGTTGAAGAAGCTTGTAGCCACAAATAACTTGCTCAATGAACTGCCGCTGACCATCTCCAACCTGCGGTCGCTTCAAGAACTTTATCTGACCTCAAACCATCTGGACGAAGCGGAGAAGGCGAGAGCAAAGGGAGCTGTCCCTGCTGCGTGCAGGTGCTCGTTTTAGACTAGATAGGGTGCTGATCTAGCTAAATAGGACAGTATTATCTAATTCCATTGAGCCGAACCTGAGCCGCGCCTAGCTAGAGGCTATCCGAGCCTCCTATCCAAATAGCGCCGCCAGATAGGCTAACTATAGTACTATGCACTATGCCGATTTCTGATTAACTACCTGCTGATTTGTGATTTGGTTGGGCGGTCTTATCCTGACCAACCCGGGTAGAAATCAGCAGGTAATCAGAAATCGGCATAGCCTATCTGGCGCTATTTGGATAGGCCCGGATAGCCCCTAGCTAGGCGCGGCCAACTGGCGCGGCTCAGGTTCGGCTCAGGTCTTGGGCCCCGGGCTTAATGCCCGTGACCCTCTACTACTTCTCCCTGTGCCTACCAGTGACGTGGTACATACACCCACCGTGCTGCTAAGTCCCTGACCTCGAGGAGGAGGGGGGCGAGCGCAGAATTTTCAGCAGCAACAGCAGCCACAACAGATGGCTCAGCAGCAGCAGCAGCAGCAGCAGCAGCAACAGCAGCAGCAAGTGCCGCCCAGTGCCGGCGGCGGCGGCGGATACGTGGATGTGCCGATGGCGCCGCAGCAGCAGCAACAGAGGCCGTTTACGCAGTTCGCTGCGTCCAGCCAGTACCCGAATGGGCCTTTCCGCGGAAATGTGAACAGCAGCAGTGGTAACAACAGTGGTGGCAACAGGAACGACCCGGATTACAAGTGGGATCAGCTGCCGCCAGCCAGCCGCTGAGCGACAGCTACACCCCCGCCCGTCCTCTACTGCTCAGAGGGCGTGCGGAACGCAAATAACGTTATTACAACAGGTCAATGGGCTACAGACGACGACCGCTGAGCGCGGCCGTCGCACGCTTCTTCATGCACATCATTGGCATCGTGGTGTTGAACCGATCGCAACTGCCATCCCGGGCGCCAGGTCGCTCCTCATGAAGCATGGTCGCTTGCTGCTGCTGAGGGCGTTGGGACTCAGCAGATGGTACAATTGTGTGTGGCTGCAGCCATGGCTCTTTGCAAGCCCGCATGAGCCCGCATGAGCCCGCAGCTACGAGGTCTGGCCCCCTTAGCGGGCCCGCGACAGTTCGCGACCTACTACGCCCGCGCTGACGCGACGGTGAAGAATCGCGGGAGCGGCGTGCGGCAGGTGCGCGAGTTCATGGACGTGATGCGCGTGGACGCAAGTGAGGGGGAGTCGGGTCCGGGCGCTCTTCGGCTCGACCCGACGGCGGCACCCACGGCGGCGCCAGCGGCGATGCTGGCGCGCGTGCTGGGGTACCTACAAGTATAACCTATAATTTTAAATATAACATCGCATGGCACAAGCCAGTGACCTCCGGCAGGACACCAGCCACTACGTCATCGCGCTTTGCGCAATTCCGCGTCTGTCTCTCCGCCCGTCGCCAGTGCCCACGCCATGAGATCCTCTACGGAGGTAGTAAGGGATTGGTGGGATATGGTATTGGGGCTGTGCAGCTGCACAGCCGGCGGCAAGCTGGCCGCTGAGGCCCTGCGAGAGATAAAAGATGCAATCCGTTGAGCGCGCGGACACGGAGGCTGGTCTCGGGGGGGGCTTTCCCATTTTTCAATATCCGATAGGGTTTCGTCAAAGTGAGATGCGCCAGCAGCGCCAGCAGCGCCAGCAGCGCCAGCAGCGCCAGCAGCGCCACCACCAGCAACACAGGCAATACAGCAACATGCGCCACCACCAGAAAGGAACCGGTCAGCAGCAGCAGCAGCAGCAGCAGCAGCAGCAGCAGCAGCTGCAGCAGCACAATCACCAGCTGCAGCAGCACAATCACCAGCTGCACCACCACAATCACCATCCCCAGCAGCTGCACCACCACAATCATCAGCCCCAGCAGCTGCATCGCCAGCACAATCGCAAGCCCCAGCAGCGCCAGCACAATTATCAGCGCCAGCTGCAGCGTCAGCACAATCACCAGCGCCAGCAGCATCACCAGCAGCACCTCCGGCAGCTCGAAGCAGGTACGTGGACTTGTCTAAACAATTCTTTTCTTGCCTTTCATCCGTGGCTTTGTGCCGTTTCCTTAGCCTTCGCCAAAACCTCCGCCCAGGGAGTGCCAAACGCCACTCGCACTGCTGTCTGCTGCGACCTACTTGGCCAGATCTGCGCGGACTTTGGCCACTTCGAGAGCCTCACGGGTACTCTTGTGCCCCTTCTCTTCAAGGCCATTTACAAGAACTTCGACAAAAGCTGGAAACGCCCTGAGGTTTTCGTGGACGGCGATGCCCGCTTCGAGGCGGTCAGGGCCCTAGTGGAGCGGCGGCGGACCTTGCATGCGCAGCTGCAGGACTGGGAAACCGAGCTCGCCAAAGTCTCGCAGCAGATGCGCAATCGTGAATTTATGCTCCGGCACGTTGGCGGCCACGTTTCGTCAGTCTCAAAAAAGCAGACGTTTCGTGCTTGGAAGAAGGTGATTGAGTTTAAGCGCAAGGACCAGGAGAAGCTGTCGATGGCCCTCCGGCACTTTGCATCACGCAACCTGAAGTCGCTGCTCCGGGCGTGGAAGTTGGTCGTTGAAAGAAGCAAGAGGCAAAGACTTGATCAAGGACTGGAAGCGCTGAAGCATCAGACAGCCAATTGCGAAGAGGTGAGAAAGGAGCTGGAGGATGAGCTACTCTCAGTGGAAAAGAGCGCTGCTGGGGAGCGGGGGAAGCTGGACAAGAAGCAGGGCGAACTCACGAAGGTATCCCTCGAGCTCGACAAGGTGCGGAAAGAGATAGCACTGAGCAAGGAGCGGGAGCTCCAGGATATCGCAGTGCAGTGGCAGCGATTGAACTGCCAGCTCCTAAACTTTGAGATCAGTGAGATGCAGAAGCAATTGCAAGCGGTTGACTGGCAAACCTTTCAGGACCCGCACGTACTGCTACAGGAAGGAGAGCAGGCACTCAGATCGCAGCCATCTTTCTTGCTCGAAATGCCTCTCGACGAGCTGCTGCTGCGGTGGTTGGCTTTCCAGCTCAGGCGTGCGCAGTACCCGAAATTGGTGCAGAACTTTGGATCCGATCTAAAGAATTCGGAAGCATACTGTGCGTTGCTCCATGTGATAACCGCACGTGCGTCATGGGTACGCGACGCTGATGCTGATGAACAGGTACAGCTTGAGAACCGGCTCTCTAGTGCTGATCCGTTTGCACGGTCTGAGGAGATTATTGAACGTCTCGTCCACGGGATCACTCCGTCGTCGCCGCGTATCTTGCAGCCTCTGGACATTTGCGACGGCGTGGCAGACAAAAACCTAGCGCAAATATGTTTTCTTTTCTGCGAATTCCCATGCCTGCACCCGAGCGCTGGGACGGAGGGAAGCTGCGCTTGGGCAGATGCGCAGCTGGCTGTCGATAACGTGGCGATGGAGTGGAAGGTACTGAATCGAAAGGGTAGCAGGGGTATCGGCACGGAACTCGGACCGAATGGGACCACGCAGCACTCACATACGCAAGCGGAACGAGTCGAGGGAAAGGACCGCCCGCACAGCCACGTGGGTGTCAAATTTGAGCAGCTGGTCTCCGGGTACGAGCAGTTGGAGCGGGCGAAGCAGCTGGTTGGTCGCCGAGTCGAAGAGCGCTGGCGCACAATTCAGCTGTGGGAGGCGCTCCACCGGCGAGTACAGCAGGCGGCGTGGGACCTGCTGCTGCAGCGAGGGTGCGGCGACCCAGTTCAAGTGCCCGACAGAAAGCAGGAGCGCGAACTGCGAATCTACACGCGCGTCGATGACCGCCTTCACTCGCTGCTTGAGGCAGGTGGCCGTGACCCCGCGCTCGAGAAACAGAAAGTGGTGCAATTACTGATCCAACATTTCGAGGACGTGCGACGGATATTTGCGCACTATTCAGCCGTTGAAGATGGCGGTGGTAACAACACGATGGACCTTAAAGAGTTTGTGGCCTTCGTCAAGGATAGTAAGCTCGTCGACAAGCAGACGCTGCCCATGAAAGAGGTGCAGCGAATTTTCATAGAGACGAACCAGGCATCATCCCAACGGCACGAGGAAGTTGAGGACGAGGGCGCAGCAAGGGGATATTCTACGCTCACGCTCAACCCGGAGGTAGAACTCACGGCGGAGGAGTTCGTGGAGGCGTTGCTGCGGCTTGCGCACTCGAAATATCAGCATCAGACACAATTATCCGGACAGATAGACAATGTGAATCCCGTCGATGCCAATCAGGGGTCGCCAGCACCGCTCTCGCTCTCACAACGGTTTACGAGGCTCATCAGACAAGCGATACGCCATGCTTGCCGCTCGGATGCTGAACGCTGGCGGAGGGAGCTTGCTGACACCAACGTCAAAGCCGTGTTGCACCGGCATAGGCGGGGACTAGAGGCGCTTTTCTCGGAGTATGCAGGTACAGAGTCTCTACTTCAAAGCAGTAACTGCTTATGAACTCCGCCGACTTTTGCCCTTTCCAGGCACCGACGGGGATAACTTGATGAGTGCGCACGAATTCGCACTTTTGGTTTCGCACAGGCATCTTTTGAACGGTAGGTGCAGGGGTTTATGCTCCAGTGAGCGACCTAACTGCATTCAACAGATGTGTTCAACAAGCAGGATTTGGATCATGTATTCACTATGATACAGCAAGATGGCCACGATGTGGTGCTTGCTGTGGACGCATCGGCGGCCATTGAAGAAATTCGTCACGCAGAAATCCAGCTTACCTACAGTGAGTATGTTGAGGGACTTGCAGCTATAGCTGTGTACCGCGATCCCGACCCATACAAGCCGCTCGCCGTCAAGATGGAGATGTTTTTGAAGCAGGAGTTGCTCCGATTCGGCAAGAAGAAACGAAAATAGCTGCTCTTGCTGTGTTGCGAAGCATCGTCAACCGCGTCAGCAAGGAGGGTGCTCGATCGCTGGAGGCAAAGCTGAAGCTAGAGTTTGGTCACTCGTCACTCGCGAGCGCAGCTCATCAACGATCGTTTGGGTGTGCAAGAAGCTCTGTAGTTGGCTGTGGACAATCCAGACGGCCCCAGTCTGCATGGAACGCAGATGCACTAACGAGAAACGACTCGCCAGCTGCCAGCCGCTCTCGGCGCTGACAGTCCGAGTCCGGGAGAAGCGGAGAGCGGGGAGGCAGCAGCACTTTGACACAGCGCAGCAGCTGTGACTACAGCAGCAGCAGCAGCAGCAGCAGCAGCAGCAGTGTGTGTGTGGGGGGGATGAGCAAGACAAGCCACTTTGCCCCGGCTGTGTCTGCCTACTGCCTCTACGGCAAGGGAGGGGCTCTGACCACTGATTACACGTACATCCCGGAGATGTGCTAATTAGCCGCCTCGCGCTCCGCTCTATCCCGCTAAAACCCCCTGAAACTCACCGCAGAAGCTGCTATATAGACGTTGCCTTTTTACCAGCTCATATTCACAGCAGCGCCCCGGGCCGCCCTGATCCCGCCAGGGCCGCTGAGCCGCCCCAACGGCCCCCAGGTCTGAGACTTGAGCCAATAAGCCCAGATCCGCGTCGTAGGGCCACCAAGTAGTCGACATGTACCCGACCTCCGTTCAAACGGCAGCGCCAGCGAGCGAGGGGCCCGCGTCAAGCTACTGGCAGCTCTGGGAAATGGTTTGGCTCAAGGCCAGTTGTCGGTTTTTGGACTATTGTTAAAAGTGATCCAGATTATGGACCCCTCGAGCGAGGCCGCTTTGGGACCCTTGCTCGTGGTCCCAAAAAGTCCCAAAGCGGGGAAGGACGTGGTCCCAGATTGTTCCGAAATCCCCATTTGGGGGGCCCTGGAGCGTCGCATGCTGTGAGCGCGCTACATGTACGCCGGCTGCGCCGTGCCCATGCCGGGCGGCCGGCGACTCTCTCGGGCGCTGCCAGATGTGCCCTAGTATGCCGGGAGGATCACACTGGGGCCGACTCTGGGCCGCTCGGGGGGTGCTCGGGGGTGATTTTCAAAAAAGTGCAAAAAATCACCTCGGAGCTCCCAAAAAAGCCAAAAAAAGTACCTACCTACCTTCGTTGTTTCCTTTTTCTTTTTTTTTCGCCCGCCGATTGGAAGCAGCACCCCGAGT
>JACLAD010008991.1_pt1 | contig 10940 bp, 10 predicted proteins | sample 8027901 | NCBI WGS metagenome assembly JACLAD01 (sample SAMN15725071, study PRJNA655200) | protist metagenome | isolation source: fluorescence activated cell sorting (FACS) single amplified genomes of... | place: Spain: Blaines Bay Microbial Observatory, Mediterranean Sea | collected 2016-07-05
CCATTCTGTTTTCTTTTTCTTTTTCTTTTTTTTCTATGTTTGCTGCTGCTGCTGCTGCGCCTGCTTGTTTCGCGGCGGGGGCATTTCCTTTCCAACACCGCCGTCTTGAGGAGCGCTTCTTTACCAGGCGAGTAACAGTTGTCCACCCGTCAGTTTCATGGCTCGCCTGGGGAAACGATGTGTTCCCGTTCGCGGGCTGTTCCTGAAAGTTGCAATAAGTGTTACTGTGCCACCGAGGCACGTTTGCTGCTGCGCGACAACCCTTTATTTTCGCCTCGTCTCTTCTTGGTCTTCTTCATCTGTCTAGGTATCCAACCATTCTCCGTTTTTCGTGTTCCCTTCGGAAGCTCATCCACAAGTGTCGTGGGTATTGTGGTCCTCTCGCCTTTTTTGTGCTCTCTGCGTCTGTCTGCATAACGGACGGTAAAAAAGAAAAAGCTCTTGTCTCTCGTGGTACAAGATTCTTTGCTCCTGCGTTAATCAGCTTCGTAGATTATCATGTTATCATTGTTCAGGGCGCATATCGGTAGGTGAAAGCCCAGGGTTGCGACAAAGAGAGACCAGTTCTGCGACACAATGACGTGCCATTGATCGAGCTTTCAAAAACAAGAAAATATATAGAGTAGCAACGTGACCGAAGAGACAGTACACAAATGGAAAAGATTCGGCGAGGTGGCATGGTCCTCTTCGTGTCCATTGCGCTTGCGCTTGTCTGCGGTAGCTCATCGCGGAACCTTCGAAGCCGTTCAAAGGAACTGCTGCAGAGCCTGGCTAATACTCGCGAGAGTGCATCTCTTTTGCTTGAGGGTCACAACTTCGTCGAGATGGTGGGCCTTCCTATTGTGCAAGACACAATATCAGTGGAGTTCTACATGAGGCCCACGAGCTGCAAAGTGCAAGGTGTTTGGTCCCAGAGCTACTCTTTGTTGACAAGTGTGATCCCAAGAACTCTGGTAAGTTCGCTCTGCGACGATCTGTCCCTCTTTGTTTTTTTTTTTATGTGTGCGCGTGGTTCGTGGACTAACGTGGCCCCTTCCTCTTTCTTTTTTTTTTTATCGCGCTGCTCTCTCTTTTTTTGCGACGTGGCAGACACAAACGGTGCCATCTGCCGCCAGCAGCATCCTTAGAGACAAAAGCGGAAGGGTGGACATGGCGAAGGTCTTGAGCGAGATCGAGGACTGGAGCTCGAGCTACATCAACGAAACGAGCTCTTTCAACTCAACGCAACTTCTTCCGCAGCCAGAGGTAGGAGTCGATCTCGCTGTGGCAGCGGCCAAAGCTTTCGACGAGAAGCTGCACAACAGAAGCGTGCAGCCAAGGTTAGATTCGCCCCCTTATCATGGGCGCGGAGTGATGATCAGCGAGAAGGGAAAGATCGTGGGATGGTCCCGCGACAAGATAGGGCTCTGGCAGGGGATTGAGCTTGGGGACTGCGCGCCGGGCTCGTGGACCCATGTCGCTTTCGTCCAAAATGGAAACACCATTATGGGATACCTCAACGGTGCCAAGGTCTCAATGCTGGATATGAACGGAAACCAGGGAGGGCAGTACCTGGGGTACATGACCCTTGGCAAGCTGACAAACTCTCCCGGCGAGTTGGGCTTTGGCGGTGCGATTGATCAATTCAGGGTTTGGTCGCAGCCGAGAGACCAGTTTGCCATAGGGTGCTCCATCTCAACGGTGACGAACCCAATGTGGGTTGGGCTCCAGATATACTTCAACTCATTTCACGAGGATGCCCAGAACGTGACCAATTTGGCGTCGGACAACTTCTATCTAAAGCTCGCCTCCCCTCCCTCGTACACGGAGCTGCCTCAGTACAAGTCATTTGCGCCGCCAAAGGATGCGATGCATCGATCTTGCACGGAGAACGAAAACGATATGAGCAAGCGGATGAAGACTCCAGGCGCGGAAGTGAAGCCAAACGAGCTAAGGCTGTTTGGAGAGGGATGCCCCAAAGAGTGCAGCGGGCACGGAAGCTGTGACTATGAGACCTCGACGTGCTACTGCTTTAATGGGTTCATTGGAGACGACTGCGGGAAGCCGCACTACTCGGGGTATGCCGCTCGGATATCCGGGGGCTCGCACGTCCTAGTGCCTCCCCTTGGAGCGTACAAGTCCGTGACGTTTGAGATGTGGATATCTGCAGACACGGTAGAAGACGGGAAAAAGCAGACGATCGTGTCTGTCGAAACTTCAACCGGCAACGACGCCACTCCAGTGTTAGAGCTCATAGGTAATAGTATATCGTTCGGCGTCGTTGGGAACCAACCAAACAATGTAGTTTTTGATTATCAGCTGAACAAAACCACCTGGTACTTTGTTGCGGTCACGTACACGACCAAGAAGGGGGATACGAAGGGGACAGGGTCGGCGACTCTGTACGTTGACGGTTTCATGAGAGAAACCAAGAAGTTCGACCGCACTGCCATCGGCGTTACTATGTACGGCTCAATGCGCTTGGGTAGTGACGCGCAAGGGTCAACACCTTTCAGCGGAAGTTTGGACGAGTTTCGCATCTTCAGGCGAGCCTGCACTCCGAAAGAGGAGCTTCTGCATGTTGGGGATAGGCTGAAGGGGACCGAGGCAGGCCTCATCGTTTACTACCGCTTTGACGAAGGTCATGGTACCCTGGCAGTAGATTTGGCCAGAAGTGAGATCGCGCATACGGCTATGAGAAATTCTGCTCCTCATGGTGGCCCCAGCAAGCTTGGATCGCAGAACGAGACAAGCGTTGCCCAAGAGCTAAAGAGCAAGGCGGAAAGCGAAGGTGTTGACAAGGCATTCAAATCTTCAATGGACGACCTTGCGGCTGGGCATGGGATGCATCTTGACGCTTTGATGAAAGGGGCCTCTTACGGGCCCAGTGGAGCTCCTTTCGTGCCCTGCCCCGAGGGTTGCAGCGATAATGGAAGGTGCTGGCTTGGCATTTGCGACTGCCTTCCATCGTGGAACGGAACGGATTGCAGCGTTTCTCTATGCCCAAATGCATGCTCAGGTAACGGAGACTGCGTGTCCTTCAATGGAAACGACAACGTCGACATCTCCAACACAGGGGTGGACGTGTTAGGTCTTGTTAGAAATATTAGTGAAACTATTGGCAATAGCTCCAAAAATCCATTAGAGTCGTCCATGAAAGCGTTGGTTGGTCAGGATAATGCCCCAACAGTAAGTGCAAATGTAGCGTCGAAGCTCGCCGGGATGTCAACCGGAATGCTGCAAAGTGTGCTAACCAACGCGATCACAAGTGTCCTTAGTAAAGGCAATCAGTATGTTTGCCTCTGCGACGAGGGCTTTCTGGCTCCAGACTGCGTCAAGGTTAGGTGCCCTGAGGATTGTAATATGCACGGCACGTGCATGGAAGGTGGGAAGTGCAACTGCACACTGGAATGGAAGGGAGACACCTGCAACGAGAAAAGATGCCCAAAAGATTGCTCTGGCCACGGAAATTGCGTCAATGGGACATGCCTTTGCTATGCCGGATGGGCAGGCGAAGAATGCGAAGAAGAGGAAGAATGCCCAAATGCTTGCAGCGGCCATGGAACATGCGAGATGGGTGGAATATGCCGATGCCGGGGCGACTACACTGGCGCTGATTGTGCCTGGGGGCCAAACTGCTTCAATTTTTGCTCGGGTCGTGGGCATTGCATAAATAACAAGTGCTTCTGTGAAAGCCTGTTCCAGGGACCAGACTGCTCTGAGCCGAGGTGCCCGAAGGATTGCAGCGATCATGGAGATTGTGTGAACGGCGTATGCTTCTGCGAGACCGGGTGGACAGGGGAAGACTGCTCGCAAGAAGCGCTGTGGCCACTACGATGCAGTATGACTCGAAAAGGTTTGACATCCTCCTCACAATGTATGCGCGGATGGCGCCTGGCCGTACCGCCAGGCTCCAAAGTTTTAGAAATAAAGTATGACATAAAGCAGAAAAAAAAGCCGAAGGTAAAGGCTGCGATTATAAAGGAAATCAATCGAAATGATGAAAATGCGAATGCTTGGGACGCGGTGATGCGTCAATTTTCAGAGGCTTCCCACAAAGCTGCACTTAGCAGGCTGGAGTAGCGTAGTATTCTATGAGGAGTACTGATCAGACAAAAAAATAAAATTACTGCATAGACATCTATCAATACTCCACGTACTCTATATTGTTAAATGTATTTTTGGGTAGCGCTCCATATTTGCTTGTGCCCTGAAACTCAGGATTGGCACATTGAAATCAATCAAGGGAAATCGACCACGCCGGCACTTGTGATCCTGAAGCGGTACGCAGAAAAAGGCGCAACAGGCGACTTTGTCTATTCGAACAAATGAAAATTTAACTATATTGATGCACTTTGAAAGACGATAATATGAGTGGTGGAAGAGAGGACTATTCTTACGATAATCAGTTCGCGGACAGAGGCACCGGTGTTGTCCTTTTGTGACTTCATCTCTTGCATCGATATCTGGTGATTGGCAGGCGCGAATGCCAGGAGTTGAAATCAAACATAATAAGAGAAAGAGAAAAATGAGCATAATGTACGGATGAAATCTTAACGGGCAAATTGCGCGCAAGAGCGGCTCTGTACAAACCCTTGTATTCACGCAGTGCGCCCATGTGTTACCCAAAGCGACTTTCAGCGAACCAGAATCGTGCGGAGAGCTATTACTATCGCCCTCTGAAAACTTGACTGCCTGGTTTGTAACCACGACCGGAATATGAAATGTTTCCGCAAGGTATTTCAAAAGAGCCGCCTGCTCGGAGAGGATATTCGATCGCTTATGCAGATCCGACTTTCCTGAAACAAATTCTTTTCTGAACAAGAATTCAATGCTGTCCACTACTATCAACTTAATCCTGTGCTCTATGATGTAAGAGTCAAGCGTTTTCAATCTGTTAAGAAGTGCAGTATTTGATTGCACTTGGAATACTTTTATATTGCTCATCAGAGCCTTGCCCTTTTCGGTCATGTTCATAGATGCTAGTATGTTTGGGTCATTGTCCCCAATGTGAGTTCCACTCTGCGCATACAGATCGGGGTAACGTGCTTTAGCTAACTGAAGAAGCCTTACAGCAGAGAACTTGTTGTCCGTGTCAACGTATATGATGCCCCCCTGGATATCTTGGCACATGCCTATTGCTTCCACGCACATCGTTAAGCAGAACTGGCTCTTGCCGCACCCACTTTCACCCACAAATTCTGTGATGTTCCCGCATCGTATGCCACCTATTTCCAAAAAAACACGCAAAAACAAATGCACAGTTAGCCTTGCGCAGTTAGCACACTTTCGCCCAAATAGGGCGAAAAATTCGGAACGCGCGTAGGCACGCATAGAAAAGGTCGACTTTCGTCAGTACCTCCAAGGGTTTCATCGAGTGTTTTGATCCCTGTGGGCACAAAGCTTGCTACCTTTGTTGTCTTTTCAAATAATTTAAGTGCGTTTGTGCACGTGGGTGTCACCTCCGTGCACAGCTTTTGATATATTTTTTTACTTGTATCAATCGTTTCGTTGATTATTTCCATGATTTGGAATATGTTTAGATCCAGCACGTCCTTGATATTTTTTAAACTACGAACGCGATAATTTTGAAAAGCCAGTTTCTGTTTCTCCGTCAGCGTTCGCGACCTACGCAAACTTCTCGTTTGCATGAGGCCCCCCTTAGCGCGCGATGCAAAGGCGCGGTTTTTTGACGACCTTATTCACAGCAGCCCTTGACGCACTGCCCCAAAAAGTTACAAGCGGGTGGGTTTGCATGAAACTCGCCTGCGTGAAAGCGCGGTGCTAGACAGCAGGATCCCAGGAGCCAGTACGAGAGGCGAGACCAAAGTGTGCCCCTGCGGCGCGCGAACAAGCAGCACATGGTCCTTTCGCGCTCCCAAGCAAGAAAGCGAGAGATAAAGAGATAGATAGGCAGAGAGAGAGAGAGACAAAAGAAGAAAAGAAAGAAAGAAAAAAAGGAAGGAAAAAAATGTTGTTCTTCTTTTTTTTCTTTTCTTAATTTTTTCTTCTTAATTTTTTTTTTTTCGCGCGAGAAGCGGACGATCGACCGGCAGCTGGAGCGTACACGGTCATGTGACCCATAAGCATCAACCTTTGTTTTGGGTCCAGAGATTTTGCCAGCTTTACAGATGTTTGCATGCATTGATTCCGCAGCTGAGATGGTAGCACCTTCGACCATGTTTAACTTCTCATCATGTGACCTATAATTCGCTGATAGATTACCCAAATTCTCAAATTCTGATAAATCGTCCAAATTTTCGAAAAAAAAAAAGCGTTCCATTTTTTTTTTATTTTATGTTCCTTTTTATTTATTTTATTTCACTTTTATTTCACTTTTTTGTCGAGGGCTCGTGTCTCGATCCGACACAAAGACAATCTTCGAGCAGCCCGCGCTGTTCACTGCCTCCTGGTCCGCGAGAACGTGTCCGCGCATGCGGGAGCGCCGATCCTGCTTCTGTAATAACGCAGCTCTTTCCTTCTCTCCTTAAACGCTTCGCTTTACCGATGCACAGCCTTGACGTCGCCGACGGCGGAGTCGTGGAAATTTGCATAAACGCACGGACAAATTATATGCACAAGGATGGAAGCAAAAATTAGTAACGTTGTTGGCTTGTTTGCCCAGCAGGTCGGTAGCAGCTTCACAAACACACGTGCCTCTGGGTGTGAGGGCGCAAAGCAGCTGTTAGTGCCTGGCATAGTGAGCATGGACAAGGGGTTTGGGAACCGAAGAAGGTATAGTTTTGCGTAAATCATCGGTTTAGGGTTTTGCAGAAAGAGGCCCATGATCAACCTCTCCTGCCCCCCCCCCCACATACACACACTCCATTTTGTGCTCGTGTTCTTTTTTTATTTTCCTTATTCTCCTATTTTCTTTGTGTGGCAAACGCAACTGTAGGAGAAGCTTTTCCAAAGGGTTGAACATGAACATAAGCATAGGAACTTGTGAAGATAGCTCTTTGGTAGCGAAACAAAAGGTCGCCGTAAGCTCCAGAACAGCCAAAGAATCAAACATGAGCACGTTGCAAAAGATGTCAAGGAAGGAGATAGTAGAAAAGATCGAAAGCTGCCTCTTGCGCAGGCCGAGCATAGCTGATATAAAAAATGCAGATATAATGAAGCCGAATAAGATATCGAATGACTTTGGTACCAGCAGCCATTTATTTGAAACGTTTCTGATAGATAGCATGAAATCAAAGGAGTGCCGCAGCATACTACTCCCACTTTCAAAGGTAGCGATGCAGCATGGCATTTTGCTCGGCCAAAATGGACACTATTTGTTGAGTGTTAAATGGATTTCACAAGTTGAAAAACTTTTGCAGGATCATGGTTGTGTAAAAGTGCCGAAGGAAATACCTGAGATCCAGCAAGCGCACATGATCTTCAAACTCGCTGCTGATGCACAAAATAACCAAGATTTCACAAAAGCGTCAAACTTTTACAACAGACTTGTCAAAATGCTATACATATTTACAAAAGAAGATCGTTTGGCAATTTTAATGGGCGCAGCAAGTTGCAATTTTCGTTGTAACGAGGTGAAGGCGAAGGGTGCAGCTGCTCTATACGCTCGCATTATCGATGATGTTTACCGGGAAGGAGAAATTGTGTTGTCTGCGGATCAGAGGAAAACAGTTGAACTTATAATCAATGGGAAAGAAATAGTTAGCGATGGGGTGGAGCGTATCTCTGAGTTATCAGAGCGGCAAAGTCTGTTGCACAATGCGATGCGCAAATTACGCAAAGCGAGGGGGCTGCCGCCCACGACAATGGATGGGTATGAAAATAGACAAACCGTTACAACAGAATTAGAAACTATAGAGAGGCTTAAGAACCGAATCGCGAGCCTCGAAGCGAAACTTCAGAAGAAAGATGATCAGCTAGAGAACATGAAATGGCAGAATGACATGTCCAAAAAAAAGATCAAGCTTTGCTCGAGACACGCCAAGAAGATTCATGACAGATACAAGAAGCTGAAAGAATCAGTTCGCAATAAGGACCTCACCACGCAACCTAAATCTGGTCATTCTAATTAGTATTATTTTCAGCGCACATTACCTCCTACGTCTATCTACCCCGACTATAGTGTCTATGTTGAAAATCTCATGTGTAGTACTGTACTGCCCACGCGCGAACTGCACAGCAAAGGCTACTTAGTTTACGAGGAGTCTCATTGGTTATTGGCGCCATTCTTGCACAATTCATTCAAGAAAGGAGACTCCAAGCTGTACACAACACGGGAACCGTCCAATGAGGTACATCCAAGATGACCTCTGCACGATGATCGAAGCTGCGTAATGTTGTCATCGTAGCCCCCCTTGAAAATCACCGGCGCATTGAGATCATTTCCATTCACACCTTTTCCAAGAATGGGCATGTCGTTGTACAGGTAAAGGTCATCGCCAGACGCTACAACGATGCACTCGGAAGTTTGACCTGGCGACGTCCAAAAATCACACGTGTTTACGCAGTTGTCAAGAGTCAACTTCCTCAATTCTTTATTTTTCCTCAAATCAAAGACACGGCATGTAAAGTCATCGCTGCCTGCGACAAGTCGTAATCCGCTCATGTGGAACTTCACCTCGTTGACATCTGACGTGAAGCCGCCAAATGAGGCGACAACAGATTGCGATCTCGTATCGTGCAGCTTAACCGTGCAGTCACTGCTGGCCGTCGCAAACACATTGTGCGACAAGGACAGCGTCGCAATTCCATTGACATCCGCATGATGCGTACTGATCGTGTTTATAGTCGTCTGCGTCTGGACATCCCAAACCTTAGCGGTGCAATCGCCACTGCATGAAACAAATCTTCGATCACAAGGCAAGAACGCAACACCACGTACGTACGCGTCATGCCCAAGATATTTCAGTACATCGTGGACAGACGAGCCCCATTGCCCCCTAAAGCAACGGAACAAAGTGACGTTAGAGGAGAATTCACTCCCTACGGCTATCATTCTCTCGTGTGTGAAACTCATACAAGCGCCCTTGGGCCGCTCAAAATCAAGATCTAGGTCGAGTATCAGTTTAGGCTACACGCACACAAGAATATATTGTTACTCAGCAAATATGAAGAATGAATATTGATCAAATTTTAGTTTGCAACACATGCGCCGTGCCGTGAGAGCAGGTGATGCTTACCTCATTCAAGGGAAACCCTGAAAACTGCCAAACCTGGCCCATGCCTTTCGCGTCGCATGTAAAGAGCATCTCGCCAGTGTGGCCATCCCACGCGCAATCCATGATTTTTTTGTCTTTCATTTTTGAAACCTTCTTTCCCCCAACTTTCCAAGACTGAGTAACCTGATGCTTCCCTATTTTACTTCTTTTGTTATTCCGAAATGCAACGGATTTAAACACAGTCCCGAGATGTGGCTGGATGTCAACACGCCAGATTTTTCGATCAATTTGGTCAAAATAATCTTTGGGGATCTTGCACTGCTCTTGCAGCTCTTTTCGGGTTATGTCCAGAGAGTCATACTGGCTAAGCTGTTCCAATATCCTTATCACCTCTTCCTTTTTATTTGAACGCTCTAGCCCCACCAGCAGATCGTGGGTAGTCCATGCGTCATTGTGGTAGTCAGCGTCGAAAAGGCGGAATATCCACAGATCACCAAGCGCCACGCATCCTTCCTCGCGTTGCAGCATACTCATCATGTTTGTATTACCATCTAGCAACTGGATGTTTGAGAGGCGGTGAACTATTTCGCGTTTTCCCATGACGTAAACCGTTCTGCTGACCATGATGGCTTGCAACAATGAGTGCGTGTGCAAGAAGGACAAGACGTTAATCCAGTCTACGGTGAAAAAACGGCCGAGCATAGGCGGTAGTCCGTGGCTATATCTGAAGCTATTTCGATCGCGAGTACTATTGTCGCCCCATTTGAAGGAATGCGGGCGCTTCCTGACCTTCCCATATTTTGGCGATCGGCATCCTTCAAGAGCATTTTTAGTTTTTATCCAAGGACCTATTTCATATTCATGTTTATATACAATCATAAGAAACGCTGCACAACGTCGCAAGATATAAAGAAGTCGGAGGCGTGCATATTTGCGCGCATGTGCGCATGTGTGCAAGAGCGTTCAAAGAAAAAAATGCGTTGTGGGTAATAAGGTATTAAAAACATACCGCGTATGGTAGCAGGATAGCTGGCCAAATTCATGTATCTTATGAGCTTTTTTCTGATGGCACTTGACGCCCTACGATGTCCGTTTGCGCTTTTTACTTTTCCATTCTTTTTCTTTGCGCCGATCCCAAGCCTCACGGACTTGCGCCTGCCAGACATTGAAGCACACCAGATCCCTAGAGTACTACAACTAACACCGTGGCGCAACTAGGTATCGATAAAGAAACACATTCCCTGTCCCCCCCTTTTTTTTTTTCAGACCTCTTCTTCTATTTTCGTGAATCCAGAGAGATATGTTGTATCGTTGTACATAGCTTCCCAGTCAAAACAACAGATGTGCATGGTACCTACATGCGGTTGGCGTTAAAAGGTTCACACGCCTCACACAAAGCAGTGTAGCGTGGGTTTCATATGATTAGAACATAAGGCGTTCAGGGAGTGCATTGATCGCAGGCGGGTGAGAAGGAAGGTAAGGACGACCAAACTCAACAACTGAAAAACAGAAGAAGAAGAAGAAGAAGAAGAAGTAGTAGTAGTAGTAGTAGCAGCAGAGGAGCGATGAAAAAAGAGGGAGGATGATGATGTTGAACGAGAAGAGCACACGACGATGATGATAAAAGATAAAAGAAGGGTAACGCACGGACGGATATACGCAGACAGGAGAGAAGAAGAGCAAAGGAGGAGAATGACAGGAAAGCGCGCGCGCGAAAAAAGAGAGAAGAGAAAGAGATCAGAACGAGCGTCACCGCGTTTATGGTTCGCAGAGAGCGAAGGGAAAGGAGAGCGACGACGGAGAGAAAAGAATGAAGAGAAAGAGAAGATAGCAACACTCGAA
>JACLAD010004356.1_pt1 | contig 10936 bp, 3 predicted proteins | sample 8027901 | NCBI WGS metagenome assembly JACLAD01 (sample SAMN15725071, study PRJNA655200) | protist metagenome | isolation source: fluorescence activated cell sorting (FACS) single amplified genomes of... | place: Spain: Blaines Bay Microbial Observatory, Mediterranean Sea | collected 2016-07-05
TAATGCTCTATTGTTCTCGAATGGGTTGTCAGTCCCATTATTCGAGAGGACAGAGATATTGTTGCCACTCAAATTCAATTTCTCCAAATACATCAAGGTATGTATATTCTCTACTTTCTCAATGAAATTCTCTGACAAATTCAAGTTTCGGAGATTGGGCAATACATGTAAGTTCTCAATCTTCTCGATGTTATTATAACTCAAATTCAAAGACAATAGATTGAAGCAAGAGTGTAAGTTGTCGATGGTCTTGATCTTGGGATAGCTGTCGTCACGAATGTGCAAATTCAAGTGACGCAGCGTAGAAAGCTGGGAAACCTCCGTTTGAGAGATCAGCGACAGCAGCTGGTCATTGATCTTCAAGTATTGCGTATAGGCCGTCTTCTGCTCGTCCAAATGACCTATGTCTTCATCGTCTACTTCCAACATGCCACTATCTCCCATATAGGCGGAATTACCGGTCCAAGCGGCCAAAATTTGTTTTAAATCGTGATCGTGAGTTCCGACCCGGTTCTGTCACTTGCTGGCTTGCATTGAGCGGGTATCCAAAAACATAATTGCCAATATGGTTCGTTCTCTAGTTTTGATTTTATCCTTGGTCGCAGGTACGTCGTTATGTTCCGTGGCGCTTCACTAAATTCTAGATTGCTGTCTTCTGGGTCTGTGATACGCAACAGTAGAAGCAAAGCAAGTTTGCCTACGCGGTATATCTGACGTGACGGATGGTTAATATGGCGTATTGCTTGTCTAGGGATGCTTTGCATATCCAGAACAACAATAGGAAGGAAGTGGATGCCCATGTACATGTCAGACAGATAATACTAACCTCTATCCGCTCTCTTCAATCTTTGCCTCATACGTTCGTCATTTCTTTGTTTCGTGTTTAGCTTCTGCTTTCGCCCCTTCTTCTCGCAGAGTGGCTTCCACTTCCTTGAAGATGGCCTTCGAGAACGAGGTTGGTGCTCAACCTCCTCTAGGCTTCTGGGATCCTCTTGGTCTATTGACCGATGCTGATCAAGAGCGTTTCGATAGATTGAGATTTGTAGAATTAAAGCACGGTCGTATTGCAATGCTTGCTGTCTTGGGTCACATCACCACCACTGCTGGTATCCACTTGCCTGGTACCATCGATCTAGATGGTACCACTTTCGATTCTATCCCTAATGGCCTTGCAGGTCTTGCTGCTGTTCCTGCTTTTGGTCTATTACAAATGTTCTTATCTGTTGGTTGGTGGGAACTACGAGTATGGGAACAAGTTGAAGGTTCCACTCCTGGTGACTTCGGTATTCCATATGTATCCTTCTATAACACTGAGGAGAAGCAAGCTGCTGCTCGTGCTAAAGAATTGAATAATGGACGTGCTGCTCAAATGGGTATCCTTGCCTTGATGGTACACGAGAAGCTTGATGGTAACCCATACATGATTAATAGTCTTTTGGGTGCTCCTGTTGACTTTAACGCTGGTTTCTAAATCTATTCCTAGAATCCACCCACAAAGAGGGAACACATAATTGTCATGCTCATTTATACGTGATGTAGATCCAGATCATAATATGAATTTTTCAACTCTAATACTCTAAGGTTTTCGCTATAAACCAACTTTAATATAATATTAATTAAGACATTGCTTGTCATCTTAAGCTACAAATCTACCTAATGAAAATATTGTTTTCTACATATCTAATTAAGCTTGAGCTGTTCTTTCTGTTCTCTTTCATCTCAATCATTATAAACTACTTGGCTATCCTCCGATTATTACTCTAAGCAAGCGATGCAGTGTATTCCTTGGCCTTTGTCAGCACTGATTCGACGGTGGCTTCGGTGCCCTCACTCTTCTCGAATTCCAGGTATTTCTTGAAGATGGCTCTCATGTTCTTCACGTTATGTTTACTACTAATCATCCTTTCAAACAAGTTACGCGCTTGTTCGATATGCCCACATTTCACCTCTTTATCTACGTAAATATGCATCAAGTCAGTCTTTTTGGGGTAATTGCTGATCAATTCTTCGAACAATACTCTTGCCCGATCCGCACTCCCGATTTCAAATTCCTTGAGAGCATACTTACTCATCACTTCGATATGTTTGTGTTTGGACAGAGATTGCATGCTTCTCGCTAACAATTTTTTGGCAGCACTAATATCACCACTTTTCAAAGTCCAGTGTTGGTATGCCATCCACACCTTCTTGCTGTACTTATACTTCTTCAACGCCTTTTCAAACAATGCAGTGCAGCCTTCATTGTCTCCATTGCTAGCGTATTGTTGACATAAGTGCAAATACAAATATTTGCCTTTAGACTCTTTCACACCTTGGTCGAAGATACTTTGCAGAGAAGAAGCATCACCATATTGGTACTCCAAGTTCACAAAGGCTACCCAGATATTATACTTTTCATCTTCCATTCGGTAAGAGATCTGCTTAAGTGCTCTCTTACATACCGCTCTGGCTGCATCGATATCTGCATTACCGATACAAAAAGACATGTATTGGATCCATAGAAAGCTACTGTTGGGCTCTGCTAGCAGTAAACGTTCATAGTCACTGCTCGATTCAGGCTTGAAGTCTCCGTCTGCATACCTATCCTCTTTACTGCGGATATCTGCTTCGGCCCTACGACGCAATGCCGTCTTGGAACGAGCCTTCTTGCCTTTGCTGGTTTCCTTCTCGTCGCCACTATCATCGCTATCGTCCTCATCATCACTATCATCAGAATCCATCATACCTTTGCTAGAAGTGGAGGTTGTGGGCTTGAAGTCGTCCCATTGAATAAGAGCATTGGCGTCCACAGCTGGGATGTTGTTGGAGTCGAACATAGATGCCTTGTGTATGTCTCCATCACTATCCTCCTCACTATCCTCCTCGCTGTCCTCGCTGTCTCCATTGCTCTTATCCTTGCCCTTCTCGGTCTTGTTGCTCTGCTTGATGGGGCCGGAATCACTATCACTGTCGCTCTCATTGTCCTCTTCGCTCTCATCCATAGAGTCGATATCTTGGGCTCTATTGGCCTGAATCAAAGCTTGCAAGCTAGCATCATCGTCGCTATCAGCATCGCTGTCTAACATGTTGACCATATTGCCATCATCCTCCTCCTCCTCATCTTCATCTTCATCACTGTCAGCAGACTCCTTCAAGGCATGGGAGGAGAGGAGATCCTGCAGTTCGGAATCATCTTCGCTCATATCACTGTTGTCGTCGTCGAGCATTTGTACGAAGTTGCCTCCATCTCCGTCTTCTTCCTCTTCTTCGTTGCTTTCCTCATCCTCTCCTTGAGACATTACTTCGGAATCAGAATTAGACTCATCTTCATCATCCTCGCTATTGCCACTGCTATCACTGCTATGGCCATCTTCATCGTTGTCATCACTATCAAAAGAATTTTCCTCATCTTCTTCCATTGATCTCTGTTTATCGTCATCGTCGTCATCGTCGTCATCGTCGTCTGAGTCCTCGTTGTCTGCTTTGAAAAAACTGGCCTTCAGACCGAGACTAATCTTCCGGCTTGCAGCATTGACTTGTAGTACCTTTGCCCGAACCTTACTGCCGATCTCATACGCTTCTTCTAGGTCGCTTACTTGGTTAGAGATAGCATTGATACGACGAGCAAGACCGACGACTGTAGAATCACCCTTCTTACCCTTCTTATTGGAAGGCCCATCGATGGCTACAAAGACGCCATGTTTGTTATCCAGAGACTTAACAGTGCCACTTACCGTCTTGCCTACCTCGATATTGCGCTCAGTACACATCTTAACGAAGGCAGTACTGCCAGAGCCGTCGATGCTACTGTCCTTTAGGCTCAATTTGATACTCAATCCTGCCAAGCCCTCCTTCTCTGTCGCTTCTCTGTTGTGTGCAGCAGCCAAGTCTAACATATCTCTATCCTTATCTTTGATGGATAATAGTTTTGGTTGCACTAGAGCGCCTATTTTGAAGCGAGATGCAATATCATCGACGAATTCGTCGCTTAAATTACGGATTTCAATTTGTCCAGTAACGTGTCTGCTGAGACGAATAAATACACCCTTGCTAGAGACATTAGCCACATAGCCCTGCATCATATCCTCCGCCTCCTCGGAGTCTGTAAGGATGCTATCATTCCCAATAGCTTCTTTTCTTGCCTTCTTATTGTCAGAAATGGCAGCTAGAGACAGACGTTTGGGACGCAAGGATAATTGCAAAGGCTGTATAGACAGTACAACACACTGCACCATGGCTCCATGCTCTAGCACACCTTTATCCTTGCCTTTCTTCTCGGTATTACCGATAGAGAACGGGATACTGTTGGTGGCTTTAGAGAGGATAGACAAATCAGCCCAACAATCTCTATCCATGATCTCAGTGAAGTCCACTTGACCTACCACACAGCCGGGCAAGTGTACGATGACATATGGTTGGGCAGGACCGCGACAGCTCTTGAGATCCAATATACCATTGGTGATAGAACCGGGCTTAAGCGCTTGCATGGCATCTTGGTTCAATGCTTCTAGGTCTGATGGTAAGGATGAGTCAGTATCAGTAGCGATGTTCTCAACCAACTTACGGCTCACAATCAATCTAGGTGACTTACTATTGGTATCTTCGTTGATGGCAACTACTCCCACCGTCACAGGCATACCTACAAAGCTGTATTTCTTGGCGTTGCTCACGATCTTAGCATTATTAGAGATATCTAAATAATTTAGGAAAGCGGAAACATAAGGAGACAAGGCCACGGTAACACCTGTCGCGTCAACACGTGTGACTACTGTGCGGTGCACTTGGTTGCATTGTACGCCTCCATTGCCTCTCCAGTTTACTAAAGGAGGAGACTTCGTGTTAATATCAATAACATCCTCATCGTCACTGGAATCATCATCATCTGAGTCCTGGCTACTTTCACCATCACCCTCATCAGTGTCATTGTCCCCATCATTACGTGCCTTCTTGTTGCTTTTAGAAGATATTTTGTTTCCTCTCTTGGTATTCTTCCGGTTATCATTCGGGACCATTGCTAGGTGGATCAATTTGACACTGGTATCACTCTTCTTCTTGTCCTTCTTCGAAGATGGAGAAGCATCTTTACCGTTTTTATTCCCACCAGCATCCTCTGTAATGGTGCGTACTTGCTTCACCACTGCCTTGATTTCATCTCCTACCTCTAATGTAGCAAAAGGATGGCCCTCCGGAATCATTCTAACATCTTCTCGATCACTATTTTTAAAACTTTGCAATGATTGTTCCAACCTATCCACATTACTCTGCTTATCTATAGCCAAGCTCACATGCACAGAAGCATCAATTGTGAACTTACTGACATTACCATCTTCAATACCTTGCTGCTCTGCATAATGAACATATTGTGGCACGACTTTTAAAGATGTAGCAGTGATTTCAGATACGAACCAAGTGAGAACGCTGTCTAACCGAAGATTGCTCAGACAATAATTTTTCATCTGTCTATACACCTTTTCCTTATCCACTTCCTTTCTTATCCCATCATTACCAGCTTTATCCATGGATGTAGAAACGGCGGAAGGCTGGGTGAATGGAGAAACAATGGGTAGTGCATGGTAAGGGAAGACTCTTTCTTTGAAGAGCATATCCTCTACTGAATTGGCGAAACTAGAAGGAACATGACACACAACTGCTTTGATATAGCTATGTATTGCTACTGTCGCATTTGCAGGGGGTATAGGAGAGTGATATTCTACCAGACTACAGTACGCTAGCACGTCTTCGTTGATAGAAACGATGTAATACTTGTCAGTGACTACTTCAACACGAGCAGTCACTATCTGGTTCACATTCAAGTTATTCATAGATAGAGATCGACTGCGACTACGCTTCTTCGTTTTCTCTTTTTCTTTCTTGTCGTTACCATCGTCTGTATTGTCTGCAATCAGGCCCTCGTCTAAGGAAGCTGTCAAACAGCCATATTCGGCATCAATATCTAAGAGTCGACAGTTTACTTTGTCCCCTTCTAACACGACTAACGTACGACCATCTAAGACCTCGTTCTCCTTTTTGCTCTTCTTTTTGGGAGATTTGCCGCCATTAATATGAGGTGGGGTGGTATGTTCACTGCCTCGACAGATTGCATTGAGTTTATTACCATTACCAGTACGAATTGATAATAATACTTCATTTTCACCAACAGACTTGACCTTTGCACTCACCACCTGACCTAACTCATAATTACATGCCTTCATGGTGGCAAGGAGAGCACTGGTGTTGGAATTAGAACGAATCAGAGACTCACGCAGATAAGCAAGAAGGTAAGAGGTCACTCCTTTACTCGGATGCATCACAGATGGCTTGCAGGTCACCAACACTCGTTCTCTGTCCAAGTCCACACTGAGCACTCTAACAATGATACTATCACCTTCACTTAGCCCTCCAGAAGTAGTACTTGCAATAAACTTATCTGTAATGTCTCCTTTTCGAATCAGAGCGGTGAAAGCGTTGGCAAACCGTACCAGGATACCAAAGTTCTCCACTTTGTGAACGTATCCTGCTATCATCTGACCCTTGGCCAATTGCTTAATATGGCTAGGAATAAAGTATGGCACATCTACACTGTTACTATTGATGGATTCCTTATGATTGATCGTACCAGGAGACAAGCCATGCTTGTTGACATAGGTTAATAGATTCTTTTGAGACAAGGTCAATTGCCCTCGAATGTTACTAATCACCATCAGATCCGATACACTTTGGCCTGCTTGCAAATAGGGGGTATCCTCTTTGTTGCCTTCCACCATATCTTCACCTTTCATGTCCAAGATGGCACTGGTAGCGGATAGATCAAAGCATTGAGTAATGGGTAGCGTGCCGAGACGACCATCACTCAAGCGGACATGGTAAGCATTCTCTTCCCTTCGGATGACGACTCCACTCACAATGGGCAACCCTCCCACGGGTAATGGGATACTGCTCTCACCTGCAGCACTACTCTCTTCCATGTTCACTCCGGTGCCATTAAGATCGGAAGCGAGGTCATCTTGGACTAGAGAATTCGATCTCGAGGCCGGTCGAGAAGTTACAATCTCTACACCACTGCTCACTACCAATTCCCTATACGCTTTGAACAGCTCTGCATGTTCCTCCGAGCAATCATCGCCGTCTCCTTCTTCTTCTCCTTCTTCTCCGGAGATCCATCGATCACTGACTGCTACAAGCTTGGCAGCATTGCCAATATTGAGAGCACCAAACACAGTGATCTTACCTCCGTGAGTGCCTTTGTGTAATGCTTCTCCACTGCCAGTCAACCCTTTTCGTACACTTTGCTTCTGACGTATTGCTAATACAACTACAGAACATAGTTGACCTATTCTGTAGTCAGATACCACATCACTCACTCCTTGAGTAATCAATATTTCCATTGGAATTGTAATTTTTACTTTATTGAATAGAGACAAGACTAGACCACTGGTATTGGACAATGCATTGATAATTCCTACACAACATACAGATTTATTTAATTGCGTGTAACTCGTGATGGCACATTCATTGCCTTGAAAAGAAGACAAAGGATCATATGCAGGCAATTTCAGCAAGGTCTTCTTATGTGTTAAAATGATGGCACTGCCTTTCAACTCCCACACTCGCATGTCCATGATTTGACCTTTCTTGTACTGTTTCAGTGCAGCCTTGACAGCTTTAGCGTTGACATTACTCGAACTATTATCACTACCACCTGTTGCAGCATCTGATAGGTGCAACACAGGACACACACCTTGTACATTTTTACCCAGATTCATGACCAATCCGAAGTCATTCACCGATTGCACAGTGCACTTGTAGCTAGTGCCCACAATCACTTGAGAAGAATGTAAGATAGATGTAGCGGCAAGACTAGTGGACAAATTACTGCAACTAGCGAAACCCTCTACCAAGTGATACCCTAATACTCGCACGGAACCCATTGGCATATACGGCTTATACATCTTATCAATACGATCTGGAGCAATGACCTCTGCACTGCCTAATGTCTTCTCGACCACCTTGGTAGTAGAAATAGAAGAAAAGTCCCTGGAGCTCTTGTCTTTGGCTGCTCTCATGGAAGGGGAGCTCTTGCTGCTCTTCTCTTTCTCCTTATCGCCATCACTACTTTCGTCGTCACTAGAATCCGAATTAGATGAGTCATCGCTATCGCTATCACTCTTGCTCTCTTCCTTTTCTTCCTCGTCTTTATTACTACTAGCATCACTCTCGTTACCGCTATCATTACCGCTATCGCTATCATCGCTATCGTCTAGGTCTAGATAGGGAATCGAGGCCAAATTGTTCTTTGGCACCAAGATGCCCAACACTTTGCTGTCCTTCTCTCTCTGTTTCTTTTCCTTTTGTTTGCGCGCTTTTTTGTTGATCTTCTTGCGAGGCTGTTCATCACCATCTGGTCCTTTCTCTATATCTTCATCTTCATCCTCATCAGACTCATCGACATCCATACCATTCTCATGAACAGGAGAGCGACTGCACAACACTCCCATTTTATTGATACTCAGCACTACATCTGCATCGGTAATGATCTCTCCTAGAGCAGGCAAATTATGAGGTTCTCTCCATTCGATGATATGAGGCTTAAGAGATAATCGGATGCTCTTACTGTGGGGATCCACAAATATGACTCGCGCTTCAATTAGCTCTCCTTCAGTGTACATGTCTTTCAAATCTTGTTGAGCACAAGGACGTTGCAAAGAAAAATAATCTATCGTGCCATACAAATTATCAAGAAACTGGATGGTAATACCATTACTGACCACTGTATCAATAACACCCGTGACCATCATACCAGGCAGCATGACATTATATGGTACGGGAGTACGGATGAGGGCTGCCGCGACAGAACGCTGCATCGCACGGAGTACCCATGTACGACCGTTTTGAGAGGAGATAACTGCTTCGACAGGTTGACCTATAACAATGATAGTGATGAGAATGGTCACAACAGTGACATGATTATGATGATATTGGTAATGATATTCAGATAAAATAGAAAGGTTACGGAATGGGACATACACAAAGAATGTCAGCAAATCTCGTCTATCAGATGAAGGATATCAATGTCTGTTTACATGGAACTGTAATGATATGTGTGACAGGATGAAAAGGAAAGATGTCCTGCAACTGCTCAGAGCGTATACTAATGAAGCAACATCGGCAAGGCGTTTGTTAGACGCCTCACCTTCATACTTCGAAAAGTTGTCCATCATAGCAGCAAGTGCAGTAACCCCTAAAATAACCTGCAAACAGAAGAACAACAAGTTTCTGTCGAAAGAGGTACTTGGATCAATTGTTTTGATCCTCTCCCTTGTTATCTCTCATACCCCACATCCTCTCCACATTACCAGACCATACACAATCTTTCATATGACAACGACTTACCTTTAATCATCTCTTTGCCGTCTTCTGGACAGCTATTAAAAGGTAGGAAACACTTGGTATCAGGTATGCCTACCCCAATCACATATCCATGGTCCTCTTTACTGGTGACACATCCACTGATGGCAATGCCTTCACCTAAATACTTGTCTTGCATGTACTTATTAACCACAGAGCTGCGCATAGTCAAATGCATACTTTTCTTCTTAGAATCACTCATTTCCTCAATTTGTAGCACGGCTACACGTACGCACTGATGTATTTTCAGATATTTGCGAATACTTGTCTGCTGTTTGCTCTTGGAAACTCTGCTTTGCGAATCTCTCAAGTGTTGAGCATATAGAACATCACTCACTTCATGAAAGGCAACAGTACCCACAGACCCGCCGGGCAGAGAAATGATCGCTTTCTCATTCGTCAAGCGTAATACATAACCAAGCGCAGAACATCCTATATTGTATTTGCCGAATACCAGAGGCTCGATGCGCTTGCCTTGCTTACCCGACATTTCTTTCAACATACCAAGACCAGGCTTACTAACGCCCATTGCTAGCTGCAATTCAGCTGCACTTTTGGCGCTTCCTTTACCTTTGCGTTTGCTGCCGTCTTCCATGCGCTGTAATCGTTTACTTCCACCGAACAATACATCTTTCTCACTACTTGGAGCAGAACTACTCGATTTAGAACCACCACCTCGTGGAAAGGCCGACATCGCAAACAATTCACGTTCTCTCTCCTTTTGGTTTGGCGCACTTCGATGCGACGTGAGTGCCAAAACTCGGGTCGGAGCGAAAGTCAAAAGTCTGCAATTTGTGTTCTCTCTGATGACCGAGGATGAGGAGATGGTCAAGTTCTTTTTACCGCTGGACGAAGACTGTATTTCAGTGATAATGGCGTTTTTGTCCTTTGATGACATCAAGAAGTTGGATCTCAGTATTCTGAACCACAGTCTGCGTATCTCTTTCTTGGCTTTCTGCAAAGACATCGCACAAGAGACATTCACACAGAGAACCTTTCTATCCACCAAGTGCATCACCTATTTTGCCAAGAGAGGCCTCCGACAAATAGACTTACTCAAATTGAGCATTGTCATCCCTTGTGTTGGTGAACGCAGCAATGATTTCAACATGACACCATCCGAGTTTTTGGGAAGCATACCGTTTCATCTGTTGCCATTCATAAGACAAGACACAATTATCAAGAGTAATCAGAAGACGGATGCGGTTAACAATCTACACCTTTGCTGCCTCAGCAACGACACCCTGTCGGGCAAGATACTGCTTATGCAAGGTGCCGACCCCTTTCAAGCGATCAAAACTGCGATTCCTATTGAGTACCAACTAAACCCGTGCCCTTACAACTGCTTCCATTTGTGTGTGTTTTCGAAAGACATCTCTTTCTTCAAAATGATGTATACCTATTGCATGAGGCGTGAGACTTCATTGAATTGTGGTTATCGCATTACACACACTCGCGTAGACAAAAAACAAACAATTTTGCATCTATTGTGCAATTATGGTCACTATGAATTACTAAAGTTCATATGTGACAATATTCCTTTGGAAAGAGA
>JACLAD010006037.1_pt1 | contig 10933 bp, 13 predicted proteins | sample 8027901 | NCBI WGS metagenome assembly JACLAD01 (sample SAMN15725071, study PRJNA655200) | protist metagenome | isolation source: fluorescence activated cell sorting (FACS) single amplified genomes of... | place: Spain: Blaines Bay Microbial Observatory, Mediterranean Sea | collected 2016-07-05
GTGATGAGGAGGCAAAGAGGGAAGAAATCACTAAGCAACACACCTGGCGTGCCATTTTCTCGTCGAATGATTCACGAACCTGCTCTCCCTTTTGCACAGCCAGTTTGGCCTCCACGCTCTTCTCGTTGATGCGATGCTGCACCGAGATCACATGTTGCGCGACCTGTCGGTCCTGCAGTCCATCAAGCCACTCCTCAGCTAGCCAGACAGAGAGAGAGAGAACGAGGCCGATCCTCACCTTGAAAGTGACGAAGCCGAAGCCGCGAGACACTCCGGCGGTGCGGTTATACACGACCATCACATCTGTGACCTGTGACACGAGGGGGGTGAGTGGGAAGTACGCGAAGGAGGCTAGCAAGAGTGAGAAGCTCAGGCACAGCAGCAGCACGGGGGAGATGAAGTGTGGTCGTGTGTGGGCGTGCACCTCTCCGAATCGCTCGAAGTGGGTGGTCAACGCCTGAAGGCCGGGTCAACATCCCAAGGGGCCACTGCCAGTCCGTTTCGTGGGGTGGGGGGTCACCTGTTCGTCGGTCTCCCAAGAAAGACCCCCAATGAAGAGTTTGCATTGGCATTGGTTCATTGACTGGTCCTCCTCGTCGTTCTCAGCGTCCATGAGCTGCATATACTCCATCTGTTCCTCTATGCTTAGCGCTGGGGCCTCAAGAGTGCTGTGGTTGGCGGTCGTAGTGTCAGACACCCCTGGGCCATCAGAGCCGGTAGCATCCAGGAAATTCGTCCCACCAGCGGTCATTGGTGTATTTGACCCTGCATCGGGTGACTCGTCTATCATTGGAGCGTGAGCGCCCTGCTGTATCGTGATTTTAATGTGTGATCTTGTAGTTGTCGGTTGATGATATGAAAGGGAAGATTGGCGCTACAGGGCGCTCCGTAGGTGAAGGGTACTCTGGCCTCCACAGAGATCAATGTCGTCGGCCGAGGACAAATAACTAAAGAAATCCCTAAAACCTTGGCGAGTGTTCCCACTCTAAGCGTTGATTAACAGAACACCACTTGAGGCAACCGAGCCAGTAGACACGCCCGGCGAGGGCGGCAGTTGGTGCTAGGGAGCTACCCTAGAGTTTCGGTCGGGAGAAGGAAACTCCCATCTTTTTTTGTTGAAGAGAAAAAAATGGCATGCTGCACGGCTGCACTCTACTTTTAGGGTTGCCACACCACCATAGGGGCATTACACATCGATATTGAGCGCCCTGTCCAGCTGTGACTGCACTCTCAATTTCTTGGGTTGGTTCCTTTGTAGGTTATTGGGTGGAGCAAGGAGGACATTGGATCCGTCTGTATGCACTATTGAACAGGAAAGGGCCAATATCTGTGCAGAGAGGAATTTCGAGTCTTGCTCTTTCCTGCCATCACGGTCTCTTGAAGCCACTTCAATGTCCTGCAAAATGCCACGTACATTGTTTTTTCAGTTGTTGATGCTGGCACCGTGGCGCACAGAGGCACTCAACGTGACCTCCTTCCAGTATGTGGCTGGTGGTCCACAGTACATTGCTGGACCACAGTGTTTCGCCCGCAGGCCGCCAACCCCTGGAATAATGTGATTGTGGAAAAATCGCCAAAGCCATGGTGTGGGGATATCGATGATGATGGAGACAAGGACTGCATTGTCGGCACTGGTGAGGGCTACATCCAGTATTTCCTGAACACAGGCAGTGCCAGCCGCCCGGTATTTCAGGAGGTGACGTGAGCCAGAAGCCCCTTCAATGGCATTGATAAGAATAAAAGGGCATCACCGTGGTGTGGTGATATGGATGATGACGGAGACAAGGACTGCTTTGTGGGTGGTGGTGGTGGCAAAATCAAGTATTTGCAGAACACAGGCAATGCCAGTAGCCCTTCATTTCAGGAGGTGACTGGAGCGGGGAACCCATTCAATGGTGTCGATGTCGGGGGTAGGGCCGCGCCGTGGTGCGGTGATATGGATGAGGATGGAGACAAGGACTGCTTCGTGGGCAGTGATGATGGTAAAGTCGAGTATTTCCGGAACACAGGCACTGCCAGTAGCCCTACATTTCAGGAGGTGACAGGAGCGGGGAATCCTCTCGAATCAATTCAAGTCAATTTGGGCTTTGATGTATCACCTTGGTGCGGTGATATGGATAACGATGGAGACAAGGACTGTATCATCGGCAATGGTGGAGGTCTACTTCACTTCTTTCTGAACACAGGCCACGCCAGCCGCCCGGTGTTCCAGGAGGTGACGGGAGCGGGGAACCCCTTTGATGGTTTCGATGTCAGCGGTAGGGCTGCGCCGTGGTGTGGTGATATGGATGGAGACGGAGAAGTGCGCTGCTATGTAGGAGCCTATCTGCAGAGTATCCAATACTTCAAAAAGTCTGCGAGTAGTCCTGTGCTGCAGGAGGTGACGGGAGCGGGGAATCCATTTGATGCTGTCAATGTGGGGGGCAAGCATCACCGTGGTGTGGTGGTATGGATGATGATGGAGACAAGGACTGCTTTTTGGGGAATCACGATGGCAATGTCATATACTTTCAAAACATAGCCATCGCCAATAGCCCGGTTCTTCAGCAGGTGACGGGTGCAGGCAACCCTCTCGATGGTGTGAATGTGGGTAGGAAGGTATCACCACATCCCTAACCCTATAACCCTAGCCCTGATTGTCGATGTATGATGGTATGAAGGTATCACCTTGGTGTGGTGATCTGGATGATGACGGAGACAAGGACTGCCTCATAGGTAACGAAGACGGTAACATCAAGTGTTTCCGGAACACAGGCAGTGCCAGTAGCCGTACATTTCAGGAGGCGACGGGAGCGGGGAATCCTCTCGATGCTGTGAATGTTGGAGGGCAAGGAGCGCCTTGGTGCGGTGATATGGATGATGACGGAGACAAGGACTGTATCATCGGCAATGGTTCTGGGGATATTTATTATTTTCAGAACACGGGCAACGCCAGCCGCCCGGTATTTCAGGAGGTGACGGGAGCGGGGAACCCTCTCGATGCTGTGGATGTTGGAGCTAGGGCAAAACCGTGGTGTGGCAATCTAGATGGGGATGGAGACAACGACTGCTTTGTGGGCAATGTTGATGGCACTATCATATACTTTCAAAACACAGGCTCTGTCAGTAGCCCTACATTTCAGGAGGTGACAGGGGCGCCAAGCCCTTTTAACGGTGTCGTTTTGAACACCAATAGGGCCGCGCCATGGTGCGGTGATATGGATAATGATGGAGACGAGGACTGCTTCGTGGGCAATTATCAGGGCTCCTTAATCTACGTGCGGAATTGGGGGGGTCCTGAGTCCTTCTGTAACTTTGAAGGCAGTTTTGCCCTTGCATCGGAGCGGTGCCTCTGTACGCCTGGGTATGCAGGTGTCCAGTGCCGCACGGTGTGTCCAGGTGGAGCGGCGAGCCCATGCTATGGCCACGGCCTCTGTTACGATCTCGACACGCAATGGAGCACGAGTATGCTAACCGGCTCATGCTTGTGCAAACCGACATTTGCAGGCACCGACTCGACTGGAAAGACTACGTGTGGAGATTGCGTCACAGGCACTGTGGTCAATGGCCACTTGACAAATTCCAGCTACTTTGGAGCCAATAGCACAGTCGACAACCCAGCTCTGAGCTGTCGAGCATGCCCAGGAGGGGGAACGTGCTCTACCCATGGCACTTGCAGCGACGGCGCCGCAGGTTTAGGCACCTGCAACTGTACGTCAGGGTACAACGGTTTGGATTGCTCGAAAGTCGTTCCCTGCCGCGCAAACCACTTCAAGCACTCTGCAGGGTCATGCACCACATGTCTGGGCGGGAGGCAGAATCCCAATGGACAGGTGAATTGTGAACTGTTTTTTTTTAACCATGCGTTCTTGAAATCGAGTAGAACTCTACTACACTTGCCCTCTCGTTTCCTTGCCTTTCTGTCGAGCTTCGTGATCAGCGTGCTGCAGGGAGAAGTTTGTGAGGAATGCTCAGTGGGTCAGTTCAGCACACCGGGGGCGGCGTGTGCAGCCTGCGGTGCTGGACAGTTTGCGTTCGCTGTGGGCCAGAGCTCGTGCCTGAGTTGCGAAACAGGCCGATATCAACCTGCCAGCAGCCAAAGCACATGCTTGGCATGCGAGAAAGGGTATACTGCCTTTAACGGTTCCACCCATTGCTTACCATGCCCATCTGGGAGCTCAATAATGGAGCCACGTACTTCCTTAACAGACTGCCGATGCGATGGTCAGCAGTACTTGGCCATTCCATGTGGAGATGCGAACGACGCTTCACGTTCGTGTGCCGCCTCAAGCACCTGTCTTCCGTGCCCTGATGGTGCGGTTTGCGAGGGCACAGAGCGTGTCGTGGCAAAATCAGGGTGGTATGCGCTGGCTCCGGATCGCTTTCAGCAGTGCCTGTACGATGGCGCATGCCCAGGTGGACACCAAAGAGACTTGTGTGCCCCGCATTATCATGGTGTTTTGTGCTCAACCTGTGTCGATGGTTTTTCGAGCGACCAGGACTTTCGATGCCAGAAATGTTGCTCAGATCAGGAGCAGCTTGGTGCTTTTGTGGGCGGTCTGTTGCTTGTCTGCGTCGTAGCAGGAGTCCTATCCTTGAAAACGCTTCGGGACTCGGCCAGCGGCTCTGCTCGCCAGAGTAAAAGCGAGATCGCCATCGTACTGACTGCAATCACTCTGATGCAGTCCATCGGCTTCATCAAAGACTTTCGATTCGAATGGCCTGGGGCCGTGAAAGGGCTGCTGGGTGCCATGAGTTGGGCGTCAGGAGGCGCGGCACAAGTCGTGAGCCTGGACTGTGTAACCAAGCGTGCCGTGTACGTGCAGCTGTTGGTCGCCACCCTCCTTGCGCCCGTCCTCATCGTACTGTCCTTGGCTGTCATGCTGCTTCTATGGTCCCAAGACGCCCGGCACGACGCGGCGCAAGTCCTTCGCATTCGCTTCCACATTGTGACGCTGGTATTGGTGTTCCTATTGCAGCCACAGGCCGTCAAAAGTGCCCTGCAGCTCTTTGTTTGCTTTGACGTGGATGGCGAGAGCTTGTTGTACTCGGATGGGTCGATCAACTGCTCGTCTGCAAACCACAAGTGAGCGCCACATGCGACACCTAACGACTTTTTCAACTAACGAGCCAGTGTGTCAACATGCTGTGGTCCTCCTTAGTAGCGATGCCCATGTTGGTTTTTAAATTCAACAGGCTGTGGTCCTATTAGTAGCAATGCCCATGCTCTTACTTTTTGCTTTCACAACAGGCTGTGGTCCTACTTAGTAGCAATGCCCATGCTCTTGATCTATGTCATCTTTATCCCACTGGCCGTGGTGGCCTACCAATACAAGGTGAGGATTCTGCTCCCAACCAGCTGACATCTCTTGTCCTCACCCTATCTACGCCCCTCCAGTTCTCACCGTGTCTGTGCTGCACAGTATTTCGGAGATGGGGTTCAAGAGGATCAAGACTATGAAGCGCTAAGGCAGATGGGGCACCTGATGAATACCGTCAAAGAGGAATACTACTGGTGTTCTTTTTTAAAATGAGCACTTGGGAGGTTCGTGGTCGTTCACGACTGCTGTCATGTGTGTGCGAAGGTGGGAACAATTTCGCACGATTCGAAAATTGTCCACTGCAGCAATCATCACAATGGCCAGGCTGCTTGCTCACCCTATTCGCGATGCTCACACGAAATTGCAGGCCGTTGGGAGTGGTGATTCAGGCCCATATGGTGCTGTTACTGTACTGTGGTGCTCTGGCTGTGCAGGTGCGATGCGAACCGTATAAAGCCAGCGTGCTGAACCGTGTGGAGCTTTTGGCGATCGTCGTCATCATCCTTACGACATGGATGGGGGTACTGCTGTCGCAGAGCGAAGTCGGCGACGCAATGAAACAGGCAATGAGCATCATGATCATTCTCGTGAATGTCGGGGCTCTTTTGGTGATGCTTTTAGCTGCTGGCCGTGAAGTGTTGCTTCGTCACACTGCAGCCAGAGCATCCCTGGAAGACAAAGAGGGTGCAGCAGACGATTCGGTTGCATCCGCTGGAGTGGACCTGGTGCAGGTGCAATTGACTCATTTAGGGGAGGACGTCGATAGAATAGAAGCACCACAAGATGCACAACCAAGGGATAAACAACACGGAGAGACTCAGATCGCGATAGGGGGCATGGCAGTGGATGTGTCTGCCGGTATGATCGAGGAATTCGACAAGGATGGAGCGCATGATGCGCCAAGGGAGCCAACTGACGAAGATACAAAGGCAGAAGCGGATGATCCAGTAACCGCGAAGGAGGAAGCGCTAGTCCAGGAGGAGGGGTTCGTGTAGAGAAACGGCTGTCTAGGTCAGGGAGGCGGAAGCCCCCTAGAGGCGGCCTCCGCCGCCGTTGGGTCGGGGAAGGAAGCGGAGGGCGCGTGGGCCGTTCCCGATGCGCCCGGCAGCCGGGCTGCGTGGGCTGGGGTGCGCGGGCTGTGGCCCCGCTGCCGGCAAGCGCACTGCTTGGGTTGTCATGTGTAGTGAGTTTTGAATTTAGCATCGATCCAGCTTCAGTGGATCATTGAATAATTAAGCATGGAAAAAAGAGTTACAACACGTATTAGCCACCCCGTAAGTACCGCACCGGCTAGCTAGCTCACACAGTTTTTGCGAGGCGTTGCCGCAATCGTTTAGGCACGGTTGGGGGCAAACGTGCAGTGCTCCAGCTGCTGGCGCTCCTCGCTTGAAACTCATGGCACCTAGTAGCACCTAGCCACCTCCTTGCGATCGATCGTCGACCACCTCGCGGCGGTTTGGGTGTTATCGCGAATGGGCCATGCTGCTGCTCGGGCCTAACGCGCGCATGGGCGGTGAGGTACTTATGCGCAAGCATGCTTCGGCCCAAAGCGGGGCCGCATCCCTGCAGCCTGGGAAGTTGGGATCTATCAGCGATTGTACCGTGCAAAGAGCACGAAGATATTTGTACATGCCAACATCACCGTCGTTCGGCGCTGACTGGGCCCTCCGCTCCGCCATCGCTTACCTATTGCCACCTTGATGTATCTGTGACTGCCGCTGCGCCCTACACCCACGCCCCAACTATAAGACATTTCAGCTAACATTTCAGCTATAACAATTACTAAAGACAGGCTAGGCTGATGACGTTCTTGTTTCTCCACTTTCTGTACTACTACGGTGAGGCTATGACTGACACCTCCACTGTGCAGATGAGCAGCAACTCTGACTCTGCATCGATCGAAGCCCCCATCACTCAGGACCTGACATTTTGTCAGTGAGATGGGTAAGTTCTTCTCTGTACATTTTGAAGGAGTTGGCTACTAAGTTGGCTACTCTGATGGGCCGCATTCCCGGGTGGTGCAAGTGCGGGAGTGGTACTCCGGGGCGGCGCCACTTGTTGACCCAATACATCAACAGAATTTTCCACAGCTCCCTCCTGAGCTGCATCATGTGCAATTGCTGGTCCTACCCCAGCAATTGCTGCACCTGCCCTACCGCAAGATGCATCATGTGACCCAGCTTTAGCAAGCTGCCCACCTGCTCTCACCACGGCTACCTCCTGAGCTGTGGCAAGTTTGGTCCCAGGTTTTTCACTCGTTGACGGTGATCTTCGCACAGTCCTGGACCAAGTGGGACCCCGCGAATCGTCGTTGGTGAAGTTCTTTTCACCCAACAGCCGTGCCTGTGTACTGTCAGTCCATTCCGCAGAATGAGGTCCTTGAACAAACTCTTGAGGTGTGCTTGTTTGCGCCCGTATAGTCATCTCGGTATAGTCACACGGGTCCGGATGTGCACTGTGCACACTGCGTGCCGCTTGTGTCACTGACACTTTTGTCAGAGCGCAACTCAGAGGGCATGCGGAAAGAGCGTGGAAAGAAAAGCAGAGGAGAGCAAACTGAGAATGAAGCACAGAAGCAGGAGTAAAGCGTCGCCGAGGGGGCGACATGATCGATCGGGAGATGCTCAAGGTTAGCAAGAGGTGCAGACCGAGAACAGAGGAGAGAAGTGTTGCGCTGCTGACTCAGACTGCCCCGGCCGAAAATCCGCGGTGGCAGGCGGAAGATCTGCGGGTCAAGGGCGCATGGGAGGAAAAGAACCCCGACCGCAATGAGCTCGAGCTCGGCCCCATGTCGCAGAACTCGGTCAAGTTTCCCTCGGGATCTGCGCTCTCCGGATGGGGTGCAGCGGGCGAATGTAGGGCGAATGGCCCGGCGCCGACGATCCCCCGGGGGGCCTTCAGGAGGGGAGGCAGGCCGTTCTCGACAAAGGCAAGCGTTCCCTCCGCGCGCGCGCACCAAACTCGCGGTCTGATATTCTGTGTTGTGCACGGCACACGTGTTTTTCGCAGAGGCGCACGATGAGGAGAGCAGGGAGGCAGATGCAAGAAGGAGACTTACACTGTCGGTCCAGATGTTGACATGGATAAAAACCCTCCTGAGGCTGGAGACCAGGTACACTCGATATATTCACATCGTCTTAGCTATCACCATGGTTGTGTATGCAGGTTGCAGTTGTCCACAAGTTCTGGGACTATGATGCCAAGATCCGGCCTGCGCGTCTCCTGTCTATTGCTGACTACGAAGGCAGGTTCAGAGTGGCAATTTACCACATAATTACTCAACGGTACATCGGCGGCGTTGTTTGTTTTGTCACCAGCATGGTGCCCGTGCTATTCTTAGCCCGGCCCGAGCGGCTGCATCAGTGTATAGGTGTAGTCCAGGCCGGCCGTGAGCTTACACCAGCAGCACCACCCCTGCCCCAGCGGACCACCGCCACAGCTGTTGCACGGGTACACAGGTGACACGCCATTGATGAGGTGAGTGGGCACCCCATGCTCGTTGAACACCAATTTGGGCCGCTCCACTGTGGCAAACGTCTGCTCCGTGCCGTCAGCGTAGCGCACAATGTTGGAGTAGGGCTCCACAGGCGAAACTGTCCACGGGCCATGCACATCCCGAGCAAAGAGGTGGCCGCTGATGGAGTTGAGCGGGCCCGCGCCCTGCTCTGTGTAGGTGTGAGACAGGATGTGCCAGTTATCGCGCTCATCTTGGAACAGAAAGGGATCTTCCCAGCACCTACCACTGGCCTGACCACAACCCGAATTGGTATTCAATTTGCTGAGCGTATTTCCGTGCTGTGGCAGCAAAGTATACGGGCCTTCTGGCTTGGGTGCAGAGTAGATTATTCCCCAAGGTCCATCGCAGAGCAGCAGGATTGTCTTGTTCGCGAGTACCCAGGGCGATGGGTTGTTACAGTTGACGCCTTGATAGCCAGCAACCGGGGTCCATGGTCCGTAGGGCGATGAAGCCGAATGCAACCCACTGCCGTTGTGTTGGCCGTGTGCTGGAGGTGGCCACACACCATTTCCAATGTGATAGATCAGCCACCGATCTACAGAGTACCGCACCGCCTGCGGGTTGTGTGACTCGATCCCCACTGCGTCGCCCAGCTTGGTGTAAGGCCCCTCGATGGTGGATGAGACCGCGTGGGCGACCTGTGACTTGTCAACGAACTTTGTAAGCCCGCCATCGATCTCACTGGCGTAGAGATGAAATGTTCCATTGTCATCGCGCAGGACATTTCCGCCCCAGGTTGAAGTAATGTTTGGCGAGAAACCGAAAATGCCTCGACTTGCAGCTGCTGTGCGGTTGAGGAGCGCGCATGTGGGTCCCATCCATGGTACTGCGCATGAGCAGCTCCCTCCATTACACACACCATTCAGAGAGCATTCCAGGTCGCCCAAGCATGTACTGGCCCTCAATACCTGCGCGCTTGCCAATAACAATGTGACGAGAAGCTGCATAGGCATCTTGTGAGGTGACTGGAGCAAGGTCTCGTCAGCTTTTACTGTGCAGCTCGCCAATCATCGTTACCGCCACCGTTACATGTAGATCTACGAGTCGCGTCGCCTGCCCAAGGTTGCCAACCGCCGGCCCTTGCCGTCAGCCAGCCGCGTCAGCCGGGCTCGGTTGCGACTTCGCGCCGCCGAGGGCCTCGATCTAAATCAGGCTGCCGAACGCGCTTCCGGGAATCCAAATCAGGCTGCCGAGCGCGCTTCCGGGAATCTAAATCAGGCTGCCGAGCGCGCCCGGGGCCGCCGGCATCCGGCCCTGGTCAGAGCTGGCTTTTGAACCCCGCCATATGCAATGTCTTGAGCTCTTGGTAGTCCTCCAGACCCTGCAACCCACCTTCCTTCAGTTTCCCGAAGCAAACACCCATCTGACACCCTTCTGACACCCATCTGACCCTCATCTGACACCCATCTGACCCCCATCTGACATCCATCTAACACCCATCTGGCAGGCAAATCCCCAAATCTTGTGTTTGCCGATCTGGGTGATCAACTAAAGAAGAGGGTGGAGGAATCCATCGGTATTCTTTATTTTATTTTATTTTTGTTTCATTGTTTTTATGCAGTGTTTCTTTTCTCGCGTGGTGGAGACACGTCTTGTTATGTTGTATTCTCAGCCACCAATGTGGTCCACGAGCGACAGTGATCCCACCAAAAGAGGTTCACCTGAGCTCCCATTCCCCAGGCGAAGTCTTTTACAACTCAGGCCAGACATGCGATGCGCCCACTCGGCTGCTCGTGGAGCGACGATGCTACCCTGAAGGCATCTGACCCCGATCTGACACCTACCTGAAGCCTATCTGACGCCCATCTGACACTTCGGCTGCCTCGAAGTGCTGCGCATCGCTAGAGGCTTCGGTGAGGCCCAAACAGTGGGAGCCCCGTCAGAACCAGGCGTCTGACACCCATCCGACACCCATCTCACACGCATCTGAGAGGTGCACACATTGGGCCGCTAGCTTTCGCGCACCACTTCCAACGAGTCCAAGCATTCATCCAAATCGGTATCGACGAAAACGCACTTTTAGTCTGCGGTGGTCTCGGCAAGCCAACAAACTACGAGACCGGGTAATCTTTTTTTTTAAGCAAAAAGCACTGTGCCGAGCTGAGAAAAGCATCTC
>JACLAD010001943.1_pt1 | contig 10932 bp, 6 predicted proteins | sample 8027901 | NCBI WGS metagenome assembly JACLAD01 (sample SAMN15725071, study PRJNA655200) | protist metagenome | isolation source: fluorescence activated cell sorting (FACS) single amplified genomes of... | place: Spain: Blaines Bay Microbial Observatory, Mediterranean Sea | collected 2016-07-05
TACTAAAATAGTCGTAGTGTTTAACCCTACACGTATTGGATATTGGATATAAGATATAGTGTCAATGGTACGCACGTACAGTACTGTAGGGATCATCAACACACACATTTCCTAATAGACGACAGCAAAACACCGGTTTGAAAGTAGTTAATCTTGATCAATAGACAATAGTCCGTCTTTCGCTTAAATATAGCTTTGCATTTTTGCATTTTTGGCGGCACATTGGCGGAGACCCAGGAGGACACCCAGGAGGCCACCCAGGACAACACCGAAGACACTGCTAGGAGATCATGCTCGGGGAGGCCCACATCCTGGGACTTGTAAACCACTACCTGTCCTTGCACCAGTACCCGACAGCGATTTTCTTGTGTGAAAGGCTCCATGCCCAATCCAAGGCAGCCCACATCGTCCACAAACTAGGTATGTGCTACTACAGGGCAGGGCAGGTGCGAAGTGCCTACGCACTGCTGCGAAGTTCCTCGGAGCCCGAAAATCGGTACCTCTACGCCGTATGCGCATCGGAACTTAATCAGCTTGAGGAGGCGGAGAGAGCTCTTCTCTCGGGGTCGAGTGGCTATCTTGGTCCACTACTTACGCAATACGAGAGGGAGTGCAACTCTCGCGATCCAGTTGGTGCCAGAAATTTTGTGCAGAAGGTCATGTGTGTTCCTAACGGTGCTGCGGGTCTAGCCCTGCTTGGTACGCTTTGCCGCAAAGCAAACAGGAAGGAACATGCCAGGATCTGCTTCGAGATGAGTCTTTTGCTGGATCCTTTTTTGTGGTCCTCTTTCCAAGAGCTGTGCGAGATGGGCTTCGAATCGCACGCGCGATCTTTTTTTCAAGCAGAGTCAGCCCTCATTGAATCTGAACCTGCAGCTACCGAGAACATGGAAGCTGAGCATATGGGATCAACTGCTGGGCTAGGGGTCGACCGCGGGACCGATCAGGCAGCCCATCGCGACAATTTGCAAGGGATGGAGAATTCTTCAGCGTTTAAAACACCAGCTCCGCATGGGCAAGGCAAGGGGATACAGTCGCGTGATCAAGCGAATTTCGTCACCCCCGGAAAATCTGCGGCAACTGCTGCGGGAGGGAGCGTGCACGGAAAAACGCTCCACGCTTCGGAGGATGGGCCGACTGCAGCCGGTAGCGGGGAGAATGCGTACTCTGGAATCCCGACTCCGAGAAATCCGGTTGGGCGTCCACGGGCCCACCGACCAGACAGGCAGAAAGCGGGTTGGATGGCGGATCCTGTTGCGGCGAGGGCACTCTTACGCTTGCTGCAGACACTTGGCGACGCATACTGGAAAATATGCCAGTATCGTTGCCACCAGGCGCTACATGCATTCCAATCACTGGCGCAGAATGACTACCGGTCGGGCTGGGTTCTTCATCAAGTTGCACGTTGTCACTTCGAAATTACCGACTACCGTCGTGCATGTGAAGTATTCGAACAACTACGGAAGCTAGAGCCGTACAGGATGGCAGGAATGGAGCTTTATTCCACCACCCTTTGGCATCTCAAGAAAGAAGTTGAGCTTAGCTACCTTGCACAGCAACTTGTAGAATATGGCAGGCACTCGCCGGAAGTTTGGTGCGCCATCGGGAACTGTTTTTCTCTGCAGAAGGAACACGAGGTCGCTTTAAAATTTTTTCAGAGGGCCATTCAGCTTGACGAGACATACACCTATGCATATACGCTGTCAGGCCACGAGTATGTGTCCAATGAGGACTTCGAGAAGGCAATTGAATGTTACCGGCACGCGATCCGCACCAATGATAGGCATTACAACGCATGGTATGGGCTGGGAACTATATACTACCGCCAGGAGAAGTTCCGTGTTGCAGAGTTCCACTTTCAGCGCGCGCTTTCCATCAACCCCAACTCTTCCGTGCTTCACTGCTATCTCGGGATGGTACTCAATGCGCAGGGGCACATGAATAAGGCACTGGCTGTGCTCCAGAAAGCCACAATTGCCCAACCCGCCAACCCCCAGGCAAAATTTACGCGGGCCAATGTCCTTTTAAAGATGGGTCTGCACGAGGAGGCGCTTGAGCAGCTGTCAGCTGTGCGGGACTTCATCCCCAAGGAGGCCTCGGTGAGGTTCCTCATGGGCAAGGTATGCAAACAACTCGGCAGAACGGAAGAGGCCATACAACACTTCACCACTGCCCTGGACCTGGATCCGAAGGACAGCAACCAAATCAAAACTGCCCTCGACAAGCTGGATAGTCAAGGGGAGCAAGACGATGACGCGCTGTGATTTTTCTCACATCTTCAAATTCTGAGTCTGAGTTCTGATTTCATCTTGATTTTACAATTTTTTAATTTTTTAATTTTTTCGCTTTTTTCCAGTGTTACATGTAGGCCCTAGGCCCTAGTGTCACAGACTTGGGAATATTTGAAGCTGAAACGCTGACACGTGTGTGTCGAGGTGTGTGGTGTGTGTGTGTGTGGACGCTCTCTCGCTCTCTCTCTCTCCTCTCTCTCTCTCTCGCCGAAATCCTCCACATTCACGGGTCGCCGGCCCATCTTCACCACGATGCTCAACGAAGTCGACGAAGGCCAGAGTGACGGCTCCAGCGACAGAGATGAAAGCGCACGACAACCCGCTAGAAATGCGCACGACATAGAAGCTTCATATAGCGACACAGTCGCCAGTGACGCTGGGATTGGGGAGAATTCTCTAATAGAGCCAGATCTTGGGCATGAGGAGACGAGTCTCCTAGAGTCCGGTAACGGTGCAGCAGTTGCTGACCATGACCCTTACGCGTACCCATCACATCCCCACCAGGATGACTTGGCCTGTGTTCCGGAGCTCCCATGTGGGCAGTACCAGAAAATTGGCAAGCTTTACGTTTTTTCTTACCGCACGAATGCGAAAGGGAATGAAATTCCACACCGAGTTGTTGGCCCTTGCTGGCCTATGCTGCTTGTGACAAACTGTCTGATTATTGGCATTACTCTGCTCGCAATATTTTCATATATTCGCGTGCTTCATTGGTTTGTCCCGGTTCTCGGTGTAGTTGTACTCACTATTGTTGTTTGGGCACTTTTTAAAACATCGTGCTCCAACCCGGGAATTATCCCTCGCTGTGACAAGCCCGAGAACTCGTCGTGGCGCTGGTCTGAACAGAGTCAGAGCTACTATCCCCCGGGTGCGACCTACTGCACAGAGAGTCAAGTTATCGTCACAGGCTATGATCATTTTTGCCCATGGACAGGCACAACCATTGCCGGCGGAAACATGCGCTATTTTACTTGTTTTGTGAGTACACTGGGGGTCCTTTGCATGTATGTTATTTTTGTGGTCGTGATTGGATCAGCTGCTGTTGCCAGCAAACTTTGACAATCCCTACCAAGCTCTTGCAAGTGGAAATGTTAAAAATTAGAGGACAAAATTCCAGAAGTTTCATTTAATATTATACATTGCGTGTTTCAATTTCACTGGACGGATCCCGAAAAAGGGTTGCAAGTTGCCCCGTCTTGAAATTCAGCAACTTGGCTATTGTATACTGTAGCACTAAACTACCACACTTCGCTAAATGAGCGAATAAACAAAACAGGTTCGATGTAAAGAGTATGGGGGGAGCTGTGAAAGAAATCGCCTTGCAATTTCAAGCTTCGTGGCACGTCCATGGATTTTCATAAGACGAAGATTTCACCGTTTTACTGAAGAGGAGCCAACTGACCCCCTCTCGATCCAGTGGGTGGCTGAAATTCTAAGGCGGACTGTGAATGCTTTAGTCGCTCTCGCGAGCTGCGTTCATATTCAGGATCCATTCGTGGCAAAGATCGACTTCCCATCATATTTTCATCCATCCCAACATCCATCTGCATGTCGTAACCGTCATCAGGATATTCCATCTGGGAACGTCTACCCCGCCGGCGCATCGACCTTCCTGCTCGTAACACGAAGGGGTTTTCACAAATATTACGAAGCCATTTCTCGTTTTGCCTCCGATCCTCCTCCCACACTTGCCGGTTCAGTGAGGGTTCACATGCCTGAATTCGACGAAGAATTGCTTGGTTCTCCCTCGTTATCCGCTGCAGCTCCCTCTTACGATAAGTTTTGTTCATAGAAGAACCTACATTTTTTGGCTTCCGCAGTTTATTATCTATCCCGTGGTTGCCTTGCATGATAGACGACATTTTCTCCAAGAGAAGCCGATTTTCTCTTTCGATGGTGGCATAGCGCTCCTCCATCATCTGCTCGCGCTTTAGGTTTTTCCGAAGGTGTGAAGGCCGCTTCGGCGCCTTGTTATCGATGGCTGCCTTGATCGAACGCAGCCTTTTCTGGTGCAGGCGCTGACAGTACTCGTCATACTTGCGCTGCGCTACCTGATTCCCTCTCCTGTGCGCGCGGTACATCTCTCACGGCGGTCAACTCCCGATATTCCGCTTTGCCCAGTCCAACGATCATATCCCGCTAAATTGCGATTTAGATAAGAAAAAAAATGCCTCGATGTGAAGAAACGCCTCTAAAATACATAAAGTAACTCCTCAAGTCCGCATCTGAGTGGAATTCGAAATATTGTGTATCTTCCGAACAAAAAAATATTTTTGAGTAACCACATTTAATGAATTTATAAAATGAAAAATAGAAAATATAATTTAAAGTATAGTAATGTTCATATAAGTTATATGCGATGAAAATAGAAAATCATAAATGAAAGAGAGCAACAAATATTCACATGAAAATATGGACCTCGCCTCTCCCGCACAATACTCTAGCTAGAACTATTTCACTACAATTTACCCGTAAGCTCCACTACGCGAGAGGCGAGAAGAGTGTGTGACAAACAAACGGTGACGCCCATCTCTCGCACGAAGTGGTATTTCTGTCGTCTGTATGTGGTCTATGGCGCTTCTCTAAAAATCTAAATCTAAATCTAATATAAATCTAAAACAAAACCTGAACCAAAGTAAAACTCGTAGTCCTAATTCAACTTTGTTCAAACTATACATGGCACGACTCACTAATGTACAGCGACAGTCAACCCACAACCCACAAGGAACGACCCCAGGAGGAGAGGAACGCTAAGGAGGAGGAGGAGAGAAGCCGACAGAAGGATGCTGTCACGCCAAACCTGCTGGAGAATAATTTTCTCTGACTATTCCGTTTTCCCCACACTGCCTCATTCTTGTTCATGTTTGATTTTGGCGGTCATAACTGCAGCCTCCGCAAACCCTTCCAAAATGCATTGGAGAAAATTACTGGAGCCATCGAAAGAGTCTGGCCAGAGGACATGTCCTCCCTCATCAGTGACCGCCACAACCAATTTCCTTGACGGTTCGGGACCATGGACAGCTTCGATGGCCCTCTCAAGACCGATAAGACCTGGCTCGTGCAATGGGTCATCCACTGCAGTCAGAAAAAGCGTCGGGCGGTCGATTTTGCGGAGATCATAGCTGGTGACGTTTCCTTCAGCCGCAAATGCCTCGTAATCCTCGCTGCGACCAGTGATGGGCTGTAAGCCTCCTAGCACAAGTTCCCTATAAGACGTCGCCCTGGCAAGGCGAGGCAGAAGGCTGGAATCTAAGCGTTGTGCATACTGGTTCATAATTTGCAATGCCATATCAGGCACAATAGCCTTTTGGAACGTTTCCTTGTATCTCCACCACTCGCTGAATGCCATGTCGAATGCCCCCGACACCAACATAGATCCGACTACACTCTTTGGCACGGCAGTCCCGCGACACATGAATTTTCCCAGTTGAATTGCTCCCAGGCTAAATCCTACAAGAATGACCGGAGCCTGGCCACTTGTACTGGATGAGATAAAACTTACCAGGTCTGCTAGATCGCTCGAATCATTTGGGTCGAAGAAATTCTTCAAATCATGCACAGGAGGGGCTGATCCCATACCCCTCGCCTGTAGGCAACATATACTCCACCCAGCCACATTGTGCATCCTTTCCACAACATTTTGAATGTAAAGGGCATCTTTTCCACCAGCTACACCGGGAAGCACTACACAAACACCTTTGCATTTTGCGGCACGGTTGGGAGGAAATAGCCAGTCGGTGCAAACGAATTCGCCTGTAGTTGTGCTTGGAAGCATGGTACGACACCACTGGCTCCTTGGCGCTTGCGATCCACAGCCGACGAAGCGGGAAAATTTATTGACAACAACCGGTAAAATTGTCGACCAGTCTCCATTCAGGAAAAAAGAGCGAAACAAACTACAGCGTTTGCTGAGATTTAATTTTTCACAGAGAAATTTCGATTGTTCTGATCCAGAGTGGTACACGCCGGACTTGACGGACATTGAGGAGTTTGGAAACCCCGCAAGTCTCCAAAATTTCGCCGGAGCTAAAATCATCATCGTAATAATCGCAACACCACACCGGCGCACCCATTTGGGCAAACATGACTCCTTCAGGCGGCGGCTAGCGAGCAAAAACCACGCTACCGTAGCCACGATGGCTGGCCTTGCCACCAGGAGAGAAAGTAGTTTTAATCTTCCGAAAAGTAAGTTTCTCCGCGCAACCATTCTGTGAACCGTCAAATCATGAGCGTGCCTCACTTCTTTTATCTGGGTCTCCTTGGTCTCCTCTGCACCAGCATCCCTCCGTCGCTCCGTCTCTAGGTCTGTGCGCAGCGCGTGGCTCCAATGTATGCCTCGGCTGACCATGAGACCGATGAAAGCTCTCTTGCTCTCTCTCTCTCTCTCTTCTCTGAGAGATTGGACACGACGACACGGAGTGAACATTACCATGACCCACGTATGAGTATGAATGCACTTTTGCTCTCTTCTCATCTCTCATCTCTCTCTTCTCTCTCTCGAGAGACCCCTGTCGAGAGATCTCTTCTCTCTCTCTAATCTAAATCACAGCTCTCTCAGGCCATCTCGTCTCTGGCCATCTCTCTCTCTGGAGATAGCCACTCTGCCACCCCACATCTCGAGACACTTCCTCTCCCCGAGACTCCTCCTAGAGACCGCAACGCACCTATCGGCGCTAAAGTTGTCCTCGACACACACTGGTCTTTATGAGCAGCGAGTCCGACGAGGATGTGGGACCCGCTCTTCCCACCACGATGCTTGCTGAGAAAAGCCACACGGTATCTGGCCGTGAGCAAGGAGTCTCGTCCACAGAGGCTGAAGCAGGCAGCAGGGAACGCCTCCTGGGTGGCGTGAAACGCCCACGCGAAGAAAATCAGACTGGGCAGGGAACACAGCAACAAAATGGGACCCGACCAGGGGATAGGCCCGGCAAAGTTAGGAGAGTGACACCTCGGGTTAAGGAGAAGTCCCTGAGTGAAAGTCTCCTTGCATCTCTTCCCATGGCAGAGATGTACGAAAAGAGCTACATGCACAAAGATGTAGTGTCCCACGTGTGCGTCTCTTCCGAAACACACTTTCTTCTCACAGCTAGTGCTGACGGCTCATTGAAATTTTGGCGAAAGAACCCGGAGAGTATTGAATTTGTGAAAAGTCTCACCGCACACAGTGGTGCGATTGTGGATATGAAACTATCTCGCGATGGAAAAAATCTATGTTCGATCGGTGCAGATCACTTCGTGAAGTTTTATGATGTACTGAATTTTGACATGGTTTTTATGCGGAAGCTGTTATTCACTCCAAAATTCTGTGCATGGGCATCTCTCCCAGGCACCGCAAGGCAAATTGTTGCTGTATCGGAATCAAGCACCGGCACAATACATATAGTTTCAAGTTCCTCGACTTTTCCCACTGAGATGTCTGGAAAAGATGCGGTGCAAGTCAAGGTCCACGGCGACATACCTGTCGCTGCCATGGCGATGAATCCCACCTCTGGTGTCATGATAAGCATCGACGAGAAAGGCATAATCGAATACTGGTCTTCTGCTGCAGGATTGTTTCCCAGCCAATCTGTGCATTTCAGCAGCAAGCTGGACACTGATCTCTTTGCAGTCACGAGGTCACAATCTCTACCTGTGGCACTCTGTGTCTCCCCGAAGGGAACGCAGTTTGCAGTGGCTGCTGAAGATGAAACAATTTGGGTTTTCAAGTTTCGAAATGGGAGACTACGTCGTCGCTTCGACAGCAAGTCACGGGCAGATTTTCCTGGACGCGGGCGTATTTCCAAAGGGGTCGTGTACTCTGCTGACTGCGTGTGCTTCGACGCCAGCGGTGAGTGTGTACTGCATGCCACTGATACAGGTGTCAAAATTTGGCATGTCAGTAGCCGTCGTCTCCTTCACACCATTGGCGCAGTCGAGTCGACGGAGCGCTTCATGCAAATCGCTCTGTACCAAGGAATTCCAGTTTTAGATAGTCAGCGGAGAGCCGCGGGAAGCGAGTTCTCGAAAGCGATCAACGAGAATATAATTCCAAAACTCGATCCCACTCTTTTTTGCACCTCTGTAGACAAGCCCCGTTTCTTTATCTTTTCGACACGTGAACCAGATGACGAAGACGGAGCCCAACGTGACGTATTCAACGAAAAAGTTAATGCACTTGTCCCCGCAGGGGCTACCGACACTCGAGAAACCGCGCCGCAAGAAAACGCGAAAATTTCTCGGGCTAGCCAGATAGTTATGCACACGACGAGAGGGGATATTGGGCTACAACTTTTCCCCGAGCACTGTCCTCGAACGGTTGAGAATTTTTGCACTCACGCTGTTAAGGGATATTATGATCAGTGTGTTTTCCACCGTGTCATTAAAAACTTCATGATCCAAACCGGGGACCCACAGGGGGATGGTACAGGGGGAGAAAGCATATGGGGAGGGGAGTTTGAGGACGAAATTCACCCTTTCCTTAAACACGATCGTGCGGGAACACTTTCTATGGCCAACTCGGGCAAGAATACGAATGGTTCACAGTTCTTCATCACTACAAATGTCTGTAACTGGTTGGATTCTAAGCACACAGTTTTTGGCCGAGTAACGGATGGAATGGATGTTGTCAAAAACATCGAATCTGTGCAAACAGATGGAGGCGACAGGCCTTGTGAGGACATACGAATTGTTAGTTTTTCTCTATGACTATGACTATGACTATGACTAAGACTAAGACTATGACACTATGACTATGACTATGAAGACTGGATGACTGTGTCTATTGCTATTGCGAGCCCCCTTGATCACAGATTCAATGAATCACTAACTACTGCTGTGTCAATGTGCCGATCAAATACATTATTTGGATACTACTACTACTACTACTAGTAACAACCATCGCGCCGACACTACACGAACTAGTCACCATCTACCCTCCTAGTTCTTCAGTCGACGTGTGCGTTTTAACGGGATTAGTATTACATAACTTAGTAACAGCTCTTTAAATCGGAACCGTTGTTCGTGTAACCAGGCTGCAAGCAGGCAGCCTGGCCATTACAAGTCCACTTGCGAATAGGGTTAGTGCTAGTACTAGTGAATCACTGACACTGACACTGACACTGACACTGACTATTAAAATTTATAGACTTGATTATAACTTATAACTTGTACTTGTACTTGGTACTGATACTGATACGCTGATACTGATACAGATACTGAGCGGATACGTGATAGTGATACGTATACGCGATACTAGGCCCTAGTGATACGTGATACGATACGTCAAAAGTTTTGCTTTTTTTGTTTTCTGGTTTTTGATAATTGATGATTGATGATGATAGCGGATAGGTGATAGTGATAGTGATAGTGATAAAAAAACCGAGGTCATGAGTAGTAGTTTCGGCTTCCACTTGAATCGTTAAGGGGGCGTGTGACAGCATGGACGACGCGAAATGGGCGCTGATTTAGCTTAGAATTAGACCATTCCTGTCCCTCCGGTTGAAGCTCACTGTCACGCAGGACCTCACGCTCACCTGGCTGCCCATGATCTGTTTTCCATCGTTTTATGAAACTATTGTATTGCCTCTGATTGTAGTTAAGTCGATTTTGCATACTGGAAGACGAAACAGTTTGTTCTTCGGTGATGCGATCTGATGTTCCCCGCTGCTGTGACACAGCCTTGTTGTCCGCTCTCCCTCCTACTGACGCCATGATCCTTTGCGTCAGAGCCTGAATGGATATCAAACCGACACATCCTGGGTCCATGATATCCGCAACGGCCTCAACGCGATCTGCATCAAAGATCGAGTCCATTTGCACAAGCGCTTGCCCTAGCTCTTTACGAGTGATATTACCATCGGAGTCTGCATCAACATTTCGGAAAACGTGGTTGAGATAACTCTCGCAGCTACTCAGATTCTGCGGCGCTATCTTGCGGATTCGCGCGAAAGAGTCCACGGCAAGCGTCTGGGCATTCATCCTCCCGTGCAAACCACTTACATCCAACCCGTATGCTCCCCTACCACGACTTTGCACAGGTATGCCAAATGCATCATACTTTACTAATTTCTCGCCAATATTCTCAGTCTGGAAGCGTATGCCCAACGACTCACCATTTATTCGCGCGCGCTTTCGGTCAAGGATCAGGGCAACGAAATCATGGAAGTTGATCACACCCGAACGCGGCTGGGTGAAGCGGTTGAATATTGTCTTGCAATCTTTCATGGAGAGCTGTACGCCGAGTTCGGACAATCCGCGTTGGAAGACGTTCATTCGAATATTTCCGTTACCCCCCCTGTCAAGTCTATGAAATATATCCGAGAGAGTGTTGCTCGTAGTGAGCTTATCTGTTATTTTTCGAAGAATATTTTCTTCAGCTATTTGCTCTTGGCGCTTGCTGGTATCCCAGGCTGACCATTTCTGCGCAGCTGCCTGTTTTTGGGCACCAGGGGAAAATTCGCCCCCCCCCGCCGGGGGGGGCGTAATGGTGATTGTACGAGTTCACGCTACCCACTGCTGTGATCGGCATCGCCTCGTCCACGCCTCCAGATTCCCGGTAGACAGGCCGATCGGCGTGCCGGCGTGCCCTGGTCTCAAACGCGCTCGCTTCAAGTGAATTCAAGAAAGCATGGGGATGAAGTGTCCCGCTTTCCGCGTCCGCGAG
>JACLAD010003502.1_pt1 | contig 10932 bp, 2 predicted proteins | sample 8027901 | NCBI WGS metagenome assembly JACLAD01 (sample SAMN15725071, study PRJNA655200) | protist metagenome | isolation source: fluorescence activated cell sorting (FACS) single amplified genomes of... | place: Spain: Blaines Bay Microbial Observatory, Mediterranean Sea | collected 2016-07-05
ACACTGACGTACGTCTACCTCTTTATGTACGCGGGCCTGGAGTCAAGCCCAACAGCACGCTACCACACCCAACCAACTTACTCGATATTACAGCCACTATCATGGATCTGGCTGGCGCCACGTCGCCGCTTGGGTTGGACGGAAAGTCATTTGCAGGTGAAATGATGATCCGGGCCGAGGGTGCTGCCCCACCCGACGCCGATACGTGGCGGCAGTATTCATTTTCCGAGTTTTTTTGCGGACCGAATACGTGGCGTCTTGTGCGTCTCGTCAATAGCACGCATAAAATGTCGTATATGCACTGGTGCAGTGACGACGAAGAGCTCTTTGACATGAACGCCGATAGGTGGCAGTCACACAACTTGATTAATCAATCAAGCCTCGCCCATACCGCCACAGTTTTCCGCCCGCTTGCTGCCCTTATGGGTGACTGCGCGGGCCCCTCTTGCCATCAATCTGTCGAGTCAATAGTCAGTGGTGCTGGAAATACCATGGGTGGGGCAAGTGGTGGGAATAGAAGGACTCTGCCGCCATCGGCAGTAAAACAACCCTGCCACAATGTCATCCCGGGCAAAAACCAGTACCAGGGCTCCCTTAACATTATTGGGGACGGAAAAGGTCTGGTGGTTGGTATAAGGGGTTGGGCCGTCAATTTTGGCACAGATCCGTCGGCCCAAATCAAAACAAAACCTCGCGGATGGTGGCCTAGCTACGTTAAGTTGCTTCAAGGCGGTAAACCCGTTGCCGGAATGGCCCCTCTTCTGGCCAATATCACTCGACCAGATCTGCCAAAGGCCAACCCACTTATTCCCAACAGCCAGCATGGTTTCGTCTTTAATACATTGCCACCGGAGCTTCTCAAGGCTCCAAAGGTGACTTTGGGCGTGGGAGTGGTCAAGTGGGGCTCCGGGGGTGCGCACCCCGGCATGGTGCCCCTCAAAGCCAATGTGTGTCTCTGCCACGGCAAAGTTTGTCCCTGTTAAAGAGGAAAAAGTACCAAGCGAGCACTCAGTACGGTACCGTAATGTACGTACGGTCTCTGGTAGCCAGTGCTCTTATTAGAAAGAAAATGAGGAGTTGCGAGGCAAGAAGTCCTGGGAGTTAGTTGCCGCCATTGAAAAAAGAACTACGCCATTGTGTGATCGATCATACGCCAAGGTCAGCCTTTATCTCAGTAGCAGTATGCATGAGCATGGCATATTTTAAGTAAGAAAAGTACAACTAACTATTATGTTTTTTGCTTACATACTTTTTTTATTTTCTTACTTTAGCACATACAGTATGCTCTCACAAATGCGTGCTATTCCGTTGTTTATTACATCACTTAACTTTTAGTATGGGTATTGCATATCACTTATTATTATTATTTTTTTCCTTCTTTTATTTTGGCGTACTTTCTTTTGCCTTTGATTTTCGCTGTGATTTTTGTGGTATGTTCTTGATTGCATGTTTATTTTTATTTTTATTTTTTGTCCCGAAGGGAAGGCGGCCGGGATGTTCTTTTCTTCACTCCAGGCTGGGGTCGCGTATGACCTGAGGCTCAAAGTCGGGCTGGATATATTCACAGAGCAGCTGTGCGTAGTCTGGGTAGCGAGCCGTCATACGCAAACACCACGAGTCCTTGACCTGCTGTACAAGGTTCAAGTCGGCCTCGGCTATAGTGACACCATCGCGAACGCGACTGAGTCCAGGCGCACGTGACGCATCGGGCGCCGCAATGTAGGACGAGCCGTAGAAATGGCCAAAATCCTTGTGAGCAGGTTTGGCGTTACCGCTGGTAAACTCATTCGGGAAAGACTCTGTGCCCACACGGTTATTACCGGCCACGAAATAAGAGTTGGCAATGGCGGCGTTCCGTGCCTCAATGGCCCACATGGGTTCAGACAACGCACCAACCGTTGCGCTCGGATTGAAGACAATTTCGGCCCCGTTTAGACCAAAGCCCATCCAGTTGAGCGGGTGGTGACGACCGTAGCAAATGTTAATGGCAACTTTACCAAAGGCCGTTTCAAAAACAGGCCAGCCAGTATCACCCTCCATATAGTACGTGCTCTCGTTGAAGTCACCCACGCGAGGAATGTGATTCTTACGATGTTTGCCAATGACGTTGCCGTTGTTGCCAATTACAACTGCAGTGTTCCATATTGTATCGCCATGGTTTGTGTCACGCTCCAAAATGGGCGAGACCAGCACCATGTTGTGCTTAAGGGCTTGTCGCTTCAAAAATTGTGTCGAAGGACCCTCCTCTGCCGACTCGGCAAACTGGGTCCAGGGTAACTTTTCGCGCGTGCAAAAAGCAAAAGGCATCGTCCAGGCCTCCTGGAAACAGAGTACATTGCAGCCAGCCGCCGCGGAAGCCTCAATCATTTCTTCGTGGCGCGCCTCCAGTGCCGTATACTGTTCTGCTACAGGGGCATCTGTGGGCGCCACAGTTGCATTTTGCGTCACACCAAAGCGAACAATGCGAGGTTCACGACGTGACTCAGGCGCTGCCCCAAACTTGTGCAACTGCACATCTAAATCATATTCTTGGGCAAGGGCGGTAGCCTTGGGTGGCAGAGGAATCTCAGATACGGTCGCGCCCTGATTCAAGCCATACAATACGCGCTTGACATTAGCAAGATCTTCCGGCTCAAGATTCTCCTCAAGCGTTTGCTCAACACTATGAAACTCTCCAGCTGTCCATCCCTTGCTGCCTCGTCCACCACTACCGTCACTGCACACCACAGCGGCAGAGTGTACCCTTCGTACGTAGTAATGGTGGCCCGGGCTCCTAGCTGCTGTTTTCACTGCCGTTAATGCGCGCACGCCCAACGCCGTGCGCAGTGAAGAGGTGGCAAACGACAAAGACAAAGGCATTTTGCTTTTTGTGTGTATTTGTGCGCGAGTGCGTACGTGTATGCGCGCGTGAGTGTGGTATGTCTTCTTGTTTGGGAAAGAGGGAAGTGGATGGGGTTGGTTGGATGGTTTGGTGGGAATAAATGATGGCAGATGCCATTCCGAGAGAACGACCGACGACCAGCCGAGAGAGCCAAACTCCAACTTCTTTACAGACTTACTTGTTGGGCTTATTAGATTGTAAACAATAAACAAATTCTCTTCTGTCTTTTCGATTAATTAATTTTCTATTTTGTATTTCAAGAATCAAGACCGAAGGAAGGAAGACCAGACATGTAAAATTTAAATTTTGTGTTTTGTTAATAAGTACATTCTAGCAAAGACCCAAGACCTAGTAGAACCTTATCTATCTACTACCTGACCTTGCCTCCTTCTTTGGTTTTACGTTACCTTCGGTACCGTACCGGAACCGTTACGGTATGTTCGGTACCGTATATTAAGCTTCACTGCTGTTGCTAGTTCCACGGCTTGTGATGACATGGGCAATGGCCTCTACCCACATCTCACGTTGTTCAGTACTTGCAGCGCGCAGGAGCCAGTTACGTCGTCGGGTCAGGAGCTCAAGATATGGAGCCTCGTTGCCGCCATACTGATCAAGTGCCCTTACCTGCGTGACCAAGTCAAGATAAATGACACCTTTAAGTTCAGTGTTGGTAGGTGGCCGGTAGTACCGAATTTGGCGCAAGACGGCGTCCAGAAAGCACCAGCGTAGCTTCCAGGTACGAATAATGCCCCCTTGCTTGTAAAGTAGACCCGTGGTGCCATGATACTCGGGGGCGTGTGTACTGTTGCTGTTGCTGCTGCCGCTACCCGCACTGCTGCCATCGCTGGTGTACTTTTTGCTGGCTCGTCGCGCCGCAGCCACAAAGGTTGAGCGTCCAAACACCTCAGTGGTAGCTGTTCGAGCCCGAACGCCCTGCACTTTACCAGGTGATGCCGCAGCCATGACCACCTTGGCTGCATCGTGGGCTGGAGATGGTGAAAGTAATGACTGAGGCGACAACGGGGGCGGAGATCGCACAGGACGGTAGTGTTGTTCCCCGTCTACTTCGGTCATAATTGTCTCGCCGCCCTTCCCGCCACGGCCACCATCACCACTTGTACTGCTGCTGCTGCTGTTGCTGCTACCAATGTTTTGTTGTCGTGCTGCAGCCACATTCGAGCGCACCTCGGCTGCAGAAAGGCCTGACGGCTCTGCAGCATAACCGCGCATATCGCCGCCACCGCCACCACTACCACCACCACCAAGAACATTGGCGATGGCAGGGACTGCAGTACCTGTACTAGCATTATAGCCACCAACGCCGCTGATACTGCCACTGCAGTTCGGGGGCACGTGAGGTCGACATCGTTCGTGCACTGTAAGGCTGCAGTCGACGCATGTCCATCCTGTAGCAATGCCCCAAATAGTGGACCCGCAGTGGTCGCATAATGGCACGCGTAATCGCTGGTGTTCAAAACGGTGTGGTTGCATAAATGGTAGACCACTGGCGTCGAGAAGCTGCGCTGGCAGGCGCCCTTTCAACTCAACAGGTAGTACACGGTGAACACGCAGAGAGCGCCCACGTGTAATCGAAGAGGTGGCACCCTTTGTTCGCTTGCGACCGACCGACCGTTCCGCACCATCACCAGGGGCCGCGCTATCGGCGCGAGTACTACCGCCAGCGTCTACGACCGTCGCGGATTGTGTAGTAGAAATGGTAGTCGTAGCAGCAGCAGTGGCCGACGCCTTTGCCGTTGTTGATAGGCTCGCGGCCTGTTTCCACACCTCCTGCCACCCGCCATTTAAATCGGACAACGACGAAGACGACAATACAGTTTGCCCAGCTGCTGCTGCTGCTGCTGCTTCTGCTGCTGCTGCTGTCGTTACTGCGGTCGCGTGGCGTAAAAGCGACACTCGCACGGAGGCCTGCGCATCGCCTGCAATGTATCCTGTGTAAGGGGCGTCATAGAGCATGCCGTCGCGCACAAATCCATTGGTGTAGAAAGACCATACAATAAACCGCGGCACAAAAACGTGTGGTCGCACTTTGGCCGTGGTGGCGCGGTAGTAGAAGTTGTAGTAGTTGGGTGAGCGCACGTTGCAGTACTCCAGAAAGCGCCACATGCTTGCCATAGAGTGTGTTTTCGCGGCTGCGGCACGTTCGCGCTCTGAGGCGTGTAAAAATGTGCCAAATCGTCGCGCCATTGTGTGATACGCCAGCGTCTCCAGATACAGGTTGCCAAATTCAAATAGTGAAGGAAACTGTGCAGCCAACTGGCTCACGGCGTCCAAAAACTGTACAAAGGCACGACTGCCAGCCCCGCCCCCAAAATCGTGCCCGAACGCCAGCCACTCTTTGCGCACGAGCGCGCCAAACCCTTCCATGCTACGCGTGTGAGGATCAACGAGGATCTGTATAAGCGAAACGAGTTGCGCAGTTTGAACACTTCCCGTCTCCAGGCACACCAGCACCGTTGCACCGCGCAGCTGCAGCAAGTCGGCAGCTAGGGACGACCAGTGCAGCAGTGCAGCAACTTGCGAGAGCCAACCTGACTTTTCAAGCACCGGCAGCGACAATTCCGGTTGGCCCAAACAAGCGCGTGTCAGTCCTGTTGAAGCAGGCGATTCATTGGCAGCAGTAGCAGCAGCAGCAGCAGCAGTAGTAGTAGCAGTGCCGCTGGGAGACGCGGAGGCGGCCACCACCACCATCCCCGAACGACCGCCACCGCTTGCCACCCTGCCACCATGAGCACTTTGGTCACTGGCATCAATAGGCGCGAGTTGAAGCGGATACGTTCCTTCCTCTACGCACAAGCAGTCCCAGCGAACGGCCAAACCAGAAGCCTGGACCTCGTGACGCACAACTGCATCGCATAGTAGATATAAATGTCGCGAAGCCTCAGACGATTGCCCGGCCTCTACCCTAGGGCGATGGCGTGCATCGGCGTCGGCAATGGCCAAGAGGCGATCATGCCATCGCATTTTTGGGGTCCTGAGGGTAGCAGGCGCTACATTATTGTACCAGGTTGACGACGCCGCTTGCGATACGGAGGAGGACGAGGAAGGCGAGTTTTCTTCTCTGGAGTTAGGGTTAGGGTCAGGTTTAGGGTCAGGAATCGAAGTTGTTATAGGGGTAATAGTAGGAGAAAAGGCGGTGGTGTCGGTAGTGGTAGCACCAGCAACAGAATCGTTGGATACGAATAAGCCCGTTTCAGCCGTGTTTGTTGCAAGGGCATCTGCACCTGAAGTGGCCATATGAGCAAGTTTCATATCATTGGCGGTGGGGCGACGCATGGGCGTGCTTGCATCGTCACTTTCTTTTCCAGCTCCATCAAGACTCCTACTACTAGTAGTAGGGACATCTCCTCCTTCTCGGGATGATGCTCCGTTGGTGGCAGCAGCAGCAGCAGCGGCAGCAGCAGCAGCAGAAACGAGGCTACTGGCGGGCCCTGTAAGCACCGGTGCTGCTGAGCGAATGAGACAGGCATATCCAGTGCGTGAGACCCATGTCACAGCTGGAAGGCGCCGCTGACGAAAGAGCGCAGCCGCTTGAACCATACCGTCCATCTCAGAGGCCGACCAAGGTAGACAAAGCACAGAAGGATAGCTAGGAGATATGCTAAAATTGGAGTTGTCTAGGGACACGGTCCAGCGCTCGTGGGCGCGATTGCTGGCCCCAATGGTACTCCACCGGCCTGAACTCACGTTGCCTGCTGTAGAAAGACCCATTCTTCTAAAAGCTGACATGACGGCAATGGCATTCTCGCTCGACTCGAAAGCCGCGCTAGTGGCATCATTACCGGTACCATATCGATCGAATCCGCCACCAATACTGCTGCCGCTGTTGACCATCGACGCCGGGCCTGATGTGGCTGTTGGTGCCGCTGCCGACGCCGCTGCCACTGTGGCATCGATTGAATGGTCTACCCATGGCACGGCTGACTCATTTCGATCTTCTGGCAATGCCATTAGCAAAGGGGTCACCCTGTTATTCTTATCACCGCCAGTGTCACCACCACCACCACCGGCGATTCCGTAGTCTATGTTGTCTTCGCCACCCACGCTATCATGCTCACTCTCGATGAGCGAACTGCGAGAGTTGTTGGTACGGACACTGAGGGCGCGCCGCACAGCACTTGTCAATTTCATCTTTGTAGCGCCATCGTTGCTGTTGCTGCCGCGCTGCTGTAGACGTTCCGCAGTATGCATGGCGAATGTATTCGACAAGCCACCCGTACGCAATGTGCGCACAGCTGCGCCCAAAGCAGTCGAGATTGCTGCCACTCGCTTATTGCCATCATGCTGTCGGCACATGAACCACATGCGCTGAAAGGTGGCAACTGATGTCACCACTACACCCTGCGAATGCCAGCCGGGCGGGGCTACCGCCTCGGAACCATCAACAGCAAGTGTCTCGATACGCGATAATGCAGCGACCGGTACAGCGCGCACAGTGACACTACTAGCAGTAGCAGTTGCAGTAATAGACGTAGCCGCAGGTATTTTTGCATCAAGTATTGAGCCAACAAAGACTACACGATAATTTGTAAGGTGCAGCCACCCCACTAAAAGATCCTGCTGTGCATCAAGTGGACTGTCGCCGCGCGGTAGGACAAGCATAACGTCCTGAAATGACTCAATGCGCACTTCTGAGGGCACAAAAACGCCAGTTGTCAGTGCAGTAGGATCAGTGGACGCGGCACCTTTAGTGGCAGCCGCGGCAGCGGTAGAGCTAGTGGTATCTAGCTGCGGCCGACCACGCTGATTACGATGTACGCTAAGAGAAGCCTCGTGGTGGAGGGCAACTTGTCCTTGGATGGACTGGAGTAAGGCATGGATGCTACGCCTCTCAATGCCTAGTACGCCGCCGGCGCGCCGCAAGAAACCTCGTATTGAATTCTCGGCCACACCAAGATATATCTGGTAGCGCATTAGTAGGCCCAGTTGCTGAAAGACAATGGCCTGCTCCTCTTGATCTAGGCGAAATTGCTCCTCGTCAGATGTCCCGAGAAAGTCGCCTCGCAATGCCGCGGTGAGCAGGGACGACGACGACGGTGGCAATGAGGGCGCCGCCGACGACGCCGGTGCTTGGGACTTACCATAATAAAACGTGACCAGAGCGCTTTCTGCAGCGTGAAGCATGGCACTATCCCAAAATGCGGGCATTTGCCATAGGGGTAGCGACTCCAGGTCATGACACAGATACATACGAGCCGGTCCTGCTTGGGTGTAGCAGCCACAAAGAACGGGCAAAAGTGCAGCAGCTGTTCGATCTACATGCTCCGTGCCGTGGCTAATGGCTGCAGGTTTTGCGTGCAAGAGTGTGGCTCTAACAACCTTGAGTACTACTTCAAAAGTAAGCGCAGGCAGTGGCTCCTTTTGCCGTCGGTACACGCCAGCTAATGCACGCGCCATCTCAAAGGCCACGGGCTCAGCACGCAACGCCTCTCTGGCTGACTCGTACTCTGTGCGAAACCATGCCATGGCGGCTTGACCAGACTTGCTTAGCGCCTCCACCAACAATGAGACGCACGCTACTGAACTTGCATCAGTGGCTGCAGCAGCGGCGATGGCGGCAGCGCTGGTAACATCGGTGTCATTGATGATGACAGCAGTGGAGACTGCGGTAGAGGCAGCAGTGACTTTGGTGGTGGTGGTAGTGGTTGTGCCTGTAGGGGCGGAGGAGGCACTGCCATCAGCCGAACGTAATCGCGAGCGTCGACGCGGTGCTGCAATCGGCAAATCAATATCCAAAGTAGCGCCAGAGGTCGGTGCTGTTGCTGTTGCTGTTGCTGTTTCTACTGTGCTGGCATCGTCCCCCTTACCATCGCCGCCGCTGCTCCTTTTGTCCGCCTCGGTGGTCTCTACTACTACGGCGGCTTTCATATCCGAAGATGTTGCTGCTGCGACCACTTCCGCCTCTTCGGCAACTGCAGCCTTTGCCATGGCCGCCAGTGCATCGGTATCAACTGGCGCCGCATTGATCCATGACAAAGAGTCAAAGCTTGCGTTAAAACCGTCTACAGATAGCGCGGAAGATAATTCATTGTTGCCTATATCAAGGCCACGCATAACGTCCAATTTGTAAATTTTTGTTCCGGCTGGAGGGGGTGAATTTTGATCACAGTGATGGCGATGGGAAGAAGGATAAGAAGGAGGTGAAAGTAGGTCTAATGTGCGGTCAAACATTGATGGTGGGGGCATTTTGTCCATCCCCGACGCGCGTTTTTGGCGCATCAGCAGAGCCTGCTCGAAGCGCTCCATGCTTGCAGCATGAGACGAAACAGCTGCTGTCTGCACAAAGCGTGAAAATGCCATAGTGTTAACAAGCTTACGAATAAATGTAGCATTCGGATAGTTGCTGTCGCCGTGCTTGGTACCACAGCCGTTAGAATCGGCAGCGCCTGTCGTGGCAGTCTTTGTCCTGGTGGCCGCCAACTCATCCGTGTCCAATATCTCGGTAGCCCTTCCGTTGCCATCACACGAATAAGAGCGTGATAAGGCGTGGAAAAATGCTGCTTTATCAAATTGCACCAACGTGTCCGGGTTGACACGAGCAACAACAAGAAAACGACGGTAGCCATTTAGCAAAGATGCGAAGAAATCCAAAAAGGCGGCTCTAACTGCGTTCTCCTGCTGCTGCACGTAAGTGTCATAATCATTATTATTGCTGTTGTTTCTCTCACTTTCACTTCTTTCAGCAGCATTTGCATCTCGTGCGTGCTTTTGCGAGTGTGTAGGCAGTTCCAGCAGGTCACCAGTCACTGTGAGCGGTCGTAAAATTGCTCGCAGGCGGGTACGGAGAGTCTGGCCCTCGACACTTGGCAAATCTGGAATCGTTGTGGTGCCGATGTAGTAATGGCTGCTATTACCGTCTCGTCCTTCTTTCTTTCCTTCTTCTTTTCTCCCCACCTGGCCACCAAGATTCCCCAGAGACGATGATGCTATGCGATTAACATCGAGATCAACAAGAACAATATCATCGGCAAGTTCTGTGATGTGCGGCACGGTACACGACTGCATGCCAATAAGGAAGGGCGTGGGCGCGTCAAGGAAATCTGACAGGGTCGCGGGAAGATCAGGCACGAAAACATACGGGTATTGAAGCGGGTAGAGCAACTGAACGAGACCATGACAAGCGTCTGTACATAGCGATCGCTGTGCCGAATGCACCAACACCTTGCCCTCGCATGCCAGCACACGAAAGATGGTGAGAAGGGTCTCGGGGTCGAGCAGCTGCAGTAGACGCCCTAGACAGCCGTGCGGCAATGAGGGCTCACATGCTGTCGGTCGTCGAACCAAAAGGGAATGTGGCAGCGGAGGCAACACTGGGCCGAAAGATAGGCGGAGAGCCTGGCCCGGTTGCAGGCGCGGTGCACTCAGTATGGTACGCCACACAATAGAGTCAATTGCATGTGAAAACGCGGCCGCATCGGGCACGCGAGCACCCAAGTGCAGCATGAAGCGTAAGAAAATTCGCATCTCGTTGTACACGGGAAGGCGTGATACCAGACAGACGGAGAGTGCCACATGGCGGCTGCTGTTGCTCTTATTACCACTACTACCAGCTCTACTGGTAACGAGGGTTGACGGTGATGGTGGATCCTGTGACAAAAATTCTTTTTTTTGCTCGCAGTCAATCACCAAGCAACCCACATATGCTCGAGACCCGTCCTCTCGGGTTAGTATAGACGGGAAAAAGCGTGCCGGACGGCGCGAAGATGACAGGGGCTCCGCAGCCTCACAAAACGTTGCCAGTCCCGGGGGTAATTGGAAATCATGATAGTCTGTCACTGGAATCCGCCGAACTACACTAGCTGCTGCATTAATGGCGCTGGCGCCCCCCGCTTCTGCTGCTGATGCGATGGCCACTGCTGGCGAAACCACTGCAAAATATTCAATGAATCTACGTGCCTCTTCATCCCCATCGTTGCCCATTGTGTTGTCAAAGAAGGTCGCAAAAAAGCTCCACAAGATTTTGCATTAAGCAGCTAAAGTAACCCCAAGCCTTTGTGCTACACACTAGCAGCAAGGTCCTCTCAGGAAGATAG
>JACLAD010003503.1_pt1 | contig 10932 bp, 1 predicted proteins | sample 8027901 | NCBI WGS metagenome assembly JACLAD01 (sample SAMN15725071, study PRJNA655200) | protist metagenome | isolation source: fluorescence activated cell sorting (FACS) single amplified genomes of... | place: Spain: Blaines Bay Microbial Observatory, Mediterranean Sea | collected 2016-07-05
CTGGACACAACCAACATTTCTATATGCTTCTATACATTATCATAGCCACGTGTGTATGTATGTAATGTACATGCATGTGCACCAATTCGTGTTGGAGGTGGTTAATTGTGTTTATGGTGCGTGTGCGTCGGCAGGCAGCTAGGTGGTGACCCATAGAAAATGCGGCAATGAACTTGGGTATCAATCAAAATCCACTTTCCCCCGTCATTCATTCCAGCCAGCACTTTTTCTCTCGTAGTAAAAGAGTTTCGGTTAGCCAGGGTTTAAAACAAAACATAAAATATAATTATATTATATATTATTTATTTATTCATCTCTCTCTACAACATCTCTCTCTTAAGGATACCATGATGCTGCTCATATACAACTACGACTACTAGCTACTAGCTAGTAGCTAGTGGTAGTAGTAGTAGTAGTAGTAGTAGTAGTAGTAGTAGTAGTAGTAGTAGCAGCAGTAGTAGTACAGTAGTGGCTTAAGTACTACTACTACTACTAGAGAGAATTGCTCCTGCGCCGTATCTGGCTGGCGCGCGCAAGAACAGCCCCTGCGGCGCGTCCAGGGAGCAAACCAGGTGTCGTGCTAGTGTTGCTTCCGCGCTGACGAGCATTCCAGCAAGCTACTAAACCGTTGGCGTGTGCTACAACCAGGCTCTGGTGGTCAGGCGAGAGCAAAAGCGCTGTGATGGACAATGTCCCATGTCCTCCTGCCCCTGCTGCCCCGGGTGTAGCCAAGGATGCCAATGGCATCATTTCGACGGCATCCCATATGCGTACTTCGCCTGAACTGAGACCAGCAATGACGATATTGCGGTGCACGCCCAGTGGAAAAGATGAAAGATGTAGGCCTGTGACCGTATGTGTGGTCGTGACCATGGACACTAAACTACCATTGGGGGTCCATAAGTGTATGCGGCTACCCTCGCGTTGCTTGCCATCGCGACACACTGTCACAATCTCAGCCGAGACTCGACTCACGGCAACATGATGGACAGGTCCTTCGTGTCGTGGCTGCAGAGTACGAACGGGGGTCAACGTGGCCAGGTCCCATACCACAGCTGTGGCATCGAGACTACCAGAGACGACAACACCAAAGGAGTCGCAAGCGTCCACGCATGTTACTGCAGCCGTGTGTGCCCAAAGACCACCAGCAGAAGTCAGTGAGCCCCAGTCTCCACGCGGGGTGCGTCCAAGCTCGCCCAAGTGGATCTGACCGCTGGAGGCCCCAATGAAGACAAGTGCACGCGAAGCAACTACACACGCACAGGTAGCATGTTCTGCAGACGGGAGCTCAAGACGCGCTACTTGTTGACGACCATTGGCGCCGCAAAGATAGACTGCTCCGTCCCAGTGGCCCCATTGAATGACAGCAGTGGCACCACCACCACTACCACCACCACTACCACTACCACCACCACTACCACCACCACTACCACCGCCACCGCCACCGCAGACACCGACAACACCGTTGATAGAATTAGTACTGCTTGAGCTGCCTCTCATGAAGATTATACCGCTACCATTGCCACTACCAACTCCGCCTACTCCACCGCCGCCACCAACGGCACCACTACTGCCGACACCACCACCGCTCAAAGTGCTGTCATCACCACCATTGCCACCAATACCATTATCACCACCAATACCGCCACTAATACCATCCCCATTGACGCTTCTGCGAGGCCGATCACTTCGATATTGTTTCCGACTCGCTCCCTCTGTGACGTCCACCCTTACCGTGTTGGCTGGTAAGCACGCAACACCATTGCGTTTGTGCTCCCATACCAACGCGTGCGCAACATGCTGCTCGCGTCGTGTCCACTGCACCGTCAGCTCACCTGCGCCGGGTGACAATATTGTTTTCACCGGTCGTGTACGCTGTTGTCGTGGCGGGTGCGGCTTGGTAAATAGCTGCTTGGGTGTCTGACCAAAGTTGCGCACTTTTGACCAGTAGGCCTGACGCTCCACCTCCGTTTCCAGGGCGTCGACATTGGAGTTGGCCTCATAGCTATCGGGCTCAAAGACATTGTCAGCCCGGCGTGCCGGCATACCCGTCTGATTGTGCCCAAAGATTAGGTCAATCCAGTGATGCAAATGCGCCGAAACATACTCACTCTCCAGGGCTTCACGATGCAGGACAACAAAGCGGCGTGGATCTCCGCGGGCCCAGGGCGGCAGACGCACGTCATCAATCAGAGTACCGTCTTGCTTGCGTCCAAAATTGATGCGATTGGCATTGACAAACATGGCTGGGAGCGTGAAAAATTCTGGGATCATCTCCTTGACATCAGACATGCTCAGCTCCGAGGAAAGACGCCATGTTTGCTCAAGGCTGTGGAAAGTGCGGTCGGCCAGGTCTAGTGTACCGCCTTGCAGCTCGAGAAAAAGCTGTGTAAACGGCTCAACACGCACCATGAAATGTAATACGCCGCCCGCATTGCTGTAGTGGCTTCCATAGTGAAATGGGGTGGTGTCACCTAGCTCCTCAAGCGCCTCGTACCGAGCACGAAACTTGGCGGCCCGAGCGGGTGTCTGTGCCCCCATAGGTTTGGTCAAATCGCGGAAGGTAGCCCGCGAACGCAGATCTAACTCACGACTCGTATAGTCGGCTAGCACCATTGGGAAAACGGGGTACTGCGTCAAGTCACTAAAAGTACGTCCAGCATACTTGTTGAGCTGCATGAGATACTCAAAGTTGGTTGAGTGACCCTGTACCCACGCTGCTGTCAACCGTTCAATGCCGGCAGAGCCTACGGTGCGCAGAGGACGCATTAAGGGGAAATAGCCACGCTTAAATAGACGCAGTGCCTCGTCTCGCCCGCGCTGCGTGCGACAGGCAAACAACAGTGTTCGTCCGTTAGAAAGGAAAACTTCGAGAGCACGGTGCTGCAGCAAGTGGCGACGCGGGTGTACCTCAACAACGAGATGATTGGGCCAGTGCGGGAGGCATCCTGGGTCGCGCTCAATGGAACTAAAAGCCACCACACTCCCAAGGTGTTGCTTAGTGATACCGCTACCATCGGGTGCCGCAGCGGCCTTCCCAGGATCTTCCTTGAAGTACAAATTGTCGGCTCCAATCAAAAGCTCGCCCGGAACATTGAGAAAGGGGGTGATAATATCGCACTGTACCGGCAGCAAAAGACGTTCCCCTGGCTGCAATGTCTCGCCTTCGGTAGTGGCAGTTTCATAGAGGTAGGCCAGCGGATCGTCGTTATTAGTACCACCGTGGTGGCCCATGACGACACCACTACCGCCAGCCGCTCCACAGATACGACACGCAGTTTCGCCCTCCACACACGGATGGCAAAGAGCGTGACCGCAGGGTAAAACAAGTGCGGCTAGACGCAACGAGCAAGCTGCGCACACGCGTTCTGTTGCAGTACCAAAGCTCCCATTTCCACCACCGTGATTGGCTCTACTGCCGCTGCCGCCACAACCGGTGGCGCCCATGACTCTCATAGCCCATGCCGGTGCACGCCGAAACAGGCCGGTTTTGACCATTGAATCGAGTTCATCAGGCAATGACGCTAGTTCAGATACCAATGTCGAGCCCGTCTCTGCTAGAACGAGACGGCAGGCCTTGATCCGATCGCGCCAAGGCAGTGTAAGCAAACCGGGATGCTCGTGCGACTGCAAATATGAATCAACAAGTTCCCACAGTGCCTCATACCGCCGTTGAATACCGATTGATGTCGATCCTGCCGCGCCAGCGACACTACTAGCAGCAGCAGAACCAAGGCCGGAGCTATTCCAACCACTGCCACCAACGCCTTCAGTGGTCATGGCACTCTCGTGCCCCGGCTCCTTGTCCTCCTCTTCTTCTTCCCCACTTGAGAGCTCTGGTAACAAAGATTCCCTAAAGTGAAAATCAGTCAAGGGTACAATAGAAGTTGCCGCGGAGGCCGCCACAGATGTGGCTTTCAACATGCCTCCTCCTCCTCCTTCTCCTCCTCCTCCTCCTCCCCCTACCAGTGTCTCCTTCTGCAATAGGGATTGTTGCGATGTTGATGATGAATGAAGTGCCGTTGATTCATTGGCCTTTGGACTGCGCGCTTTGATGAGGCGCACGCTGCTACGCTGCAATCGCACACGCTCGCCATGCGGCCCCACGGTGGGATCTAGTATCCAAATGCCTCGATTAGGTCTATCAGCTCCCCATGCTGCGTGCGGTTGTGTGACAACCAAAGCCAGACGCTTCCAACGGGTCTGCGCCAATGGATGATCAGCCATGCGCGAACGCATCTGCAGTAAGCCCTTATGTTTCTCGTGATCGCGTTGGGCCATACTGACCGATACAACGCGAGACACGGCCTTTTGTGTCTGTGCACGATGCGTAGCCACACCTTCGGCGCTCGTGTCGGCAAATAGACGCTGCTCCTTTTGCCAGTCTGCTCGTTCGTGTCGCGCTGCCTCGTCCCAGCTGGCCTTGTCCACATCAATGTTACCGTAAAAAGTGAGATACCAGCGTGGATGAGCGTCACTGGCTCCGTTACCACTACCGCCGCCATCACGTCTGCCCATTATGCTCGCAGCAGAATCAGCAGTAGTGATTGCGGTGGAAACAGTAGCGTTGACGTCGCCAAAAGATGATCCCTCAACGTCGATAATAGTGTGGACGAGTCGCTTATGTGCCGTGGCAATATGTGTCATGATAAGTTCGGCAGCATTGGCCACATCGCGCAGCTGATCAACGCCTAGCATGTCAGCCGGTCGTGCTGTCCCACGCTCACCGCCCAAGTCAGCAAAGAGTGAACCAACCTCACACTCACGCAGTAGCCGTTCGATAATGGTAAAAAAAGAGTAAACGGCAAGGAAAATGCGCGCGCCTGTGTAAAAATTGTAGTAGTCGGGGCTGACGTGTTCACATAGCACGCTGACAAGGTCGAGCGCCGATGCAAGATTTTGCATGAGAAATCCACCACGAGAAATAGGCTGAGTGGGCGAGAGTAGATGCAGGCAGAGGCGTCCAAGAGTCTCCACCACGCGTTGACGCTGTGATCCTACAATCGATTCGACGGCATCCGGGGCCCGACAGCGCGCGAGCAGGCCCTTGACCACATGAAAGACGTGGCATATAAAGGCAAATTCGCCACCACGAGCTTCTTCACAGGCATCGTGAAAAACAACATGGTCTACAGCAAGTTGACACACAGTAGCAGCTGCGATCATGGTGTGCCTGAGTAAGGCAGAATCGTCGGCTGGTGCGCCATGCACATCAACCAACACACGGTCTAAAGCGTTTGTTAACACACATCGTTGCAGTTGCAGGCGGTGTGGCACCGGTACTGCACTGACAACTTCAATTGTGTCAAGTGTATCGCGCAGAAGAGCTAGTCCGCGTGCATTGTCGCGTCCATGCATAATGTAACCACAAATGTGCAGCGCTGTCACGTCTTGACAAAAAGCTTCAATCGCCCGTGCCAGGTCTGCCGGTGAGGTAGCGGTAGCAAAGTAAATAGATGGGCACGGTGAGGTAGATATACCGTCGCCGCCAGTCGAAGTTGCAGTCGCAGTCGTACTGGGAGTAGAAGTAGGAGTAGTCACGTTCGTATTCTTGGCACTGCTGGCTGTATCTGATTTCTTAATACTTGCGACACCAGCATCTCCGCTAGCCTCTGCAGCATTCGATGCACCCCCGTCAGTGCCAATACTACCTACAACAACAACACCGTCGATGTCACGATCCTCCCCAGCTGCTTCCGATTCTACTGTTGCTGTCGAGCTTGTGCTTGTCGTGCCCGCTGTAACTTCAGAAAGAATATTGCAGAGTGTTACAATAAGCTCCCCGTCGTCCATGAACGCCTGCCTCAAGTCAGAACGCCGCTGGAAAATACGGTGAAGTGTGCCAAGAATCCGGCAACCAAGTGTCACGTCCCCGTCTTCCATCACACTAGTCCGCAACATAGACGTCAGCACAATAGCAGCAGCAGATTCTCCCGGGTATTCACCGCGAGGACGCACGGGGTAGCCTAAGTGCTCAGTAATGTCAGCAGCTCCTACCGCCATGTCGGCTAGGACTGAAGCGTTAGTGCTCTCGCTGAGCAAATCAAACCGGCTTGTATCAGCGTCAGACTGCACACCCGTGTCCTGACCTGTCAACAAATCGCAACATGTCACTACCAACTCAGGTGTGACGGCATGCCGCGAGAGCTGCGCAGCCAAAACATCAAATCCGTCTGCACGAACAAACGCCGACCGAAAGAGTGGCTCACGAGTACGAAGTGCCCAGTTGATGAGCTGCACTACACAGAGACGCGTTGCAGCCTGTGGGTGGTCGACCATTGCCAGGAGTCCCTCGACCGACAGAGCCTTGCAAAGAGGTTTCTCAAGCGTGGTTGGTGCAAGCAGTAACTTATCCAATGCCAAAGCGAGAACACCCAGGCGCACATTAGTGGCTTCGTGCCGCTGTTCTTCAGCCCGTCGCCACCAGCTGGCAAAAGTTCGGTCGTCTACGGGCGCACTGAGAAGTGCACCATTACCACCGTCGCCGCCGTCGTCGCCAAAGAGATTTGTGGACAAGCCTGCTGATGCTACTGCTAGGCTACGCAATGCACCGCCACTGCCCGCATCAGCATTCTCAGACAATTGAATTGGACTCACTGGTGGTCCTGACATCATGGTGATGGGAGAAGTAGGTGATTGTGGTCCTATTTGTGCACTTAAAACCCCTGATCGGCTACCGACCTTGATGGGACTGCTGGCAGCCGCGGGAGCAGTGAATTCCTCAACTGTTGCTGATGTTAATGCTAACAATGTGTCTGAAGGAGCGGAAGGTATCTCCTTAGCCATGGCCCGGCGCCGCAGAGTCGGACTTGGGTTGAGCGTGCCTGGCGGCACGGCTACTACTACATTTGATGATGATACTGAAGATGAAGAAGGTACTAAATCCGGCATGGTTGTGCGCTCAACTTGCGGTTCCCGCTGCTGTTCTTGTTGTCGTCGTTTTTGTTGTTGTCGTCGTTGTCGTTTTTGTTGTTGTTGTTGTTGTTGTTGTTGTTGTCGAAAAGCTTGTGCGGGCGCCGAGGCTCGCGAAGAGATCACAGGTGGTGGGTGCGAGGCAATAGCATAGGACATGAGCAAACGAACGTCTTCGGTCTGGTCACGCACTGTCTGTTCCAGCACAAGGTGAACACATCGCACGAAAAAAAGTGTTACCATCCCCGGGTAGGTGGCCCTCTGTTCTTGCCAGGCAAAAAGCAGCTGCTTCAGCATACCAGCACGTCGAATCTCAGCGGCATTGAGGCGAGAGAAACGATTGAGCGCTGGGTCTACGAGGGCTGACATGCTAGCTGCTAGCTGTTGCCACACAGCGACTGGAGCACGCTGCCAAACCCGCCAGTCTAGCAGCATTTCGAGCACATTGTGATCACGGATAATGGCCGTCTCGTCCAGTGAAAGAGGCATGCTTAAATTGTTGTTGGATCCGTCCTTCGTACGCGGCGCCCCATGAACATTTTCACTGGCACACAAGGCGCAAAAGAGCGTCTCAAGAAGGGTAGCGCCTAGTACGCAGCGTGATGAGCGCAAAAAGTGGTGCACAAGACGATAGCCCTCCACACGGTACATGTCACGCATGTTGACAGCCGAGGCGTGCGCAGCGCGAAAGAGCAGTCGTAGTGAAGTAGCTTGGCAAGACTCCTTAGGCGGTGTCCGCGCGAGAAGATAAAGAAGTACAGAGACGCCGCCCACTCCACTCAAGACATGATCCACACGTAAACGGGTTTCCATTTGGCGCGGTGCAATATCAGAAGACACATTGCTATTAAGATTACTACTACCACCAAAGGTATCATCGGTTCCGACGGCGGGCCTCGGCGGTCCAAAAGTTCGGCGACGCGCTACCGGTGTGCTAATACGTAGCGGCAGTTGAGTCTCGCTATTTGGCCCGGTGGCACCAAAAGATGTATCTTTGCTGTTCAATATGCTGCTGCTGCTGCTGCTGCTGCTGCTGTTGATGTTGTTGTTTTTGTTGTTGCTACTGGTAGCATTGCCATTACTGCCGCCACGGTTTGTATCGCTGGTCGTTGACACAGTAGCAGCGAGTCCATCATGCGCCGATTTAAGCATATTACCACCACCACCATTTTCAGTTATAGGATTGTTGCCCCCGAACAACTTTGTTATTTTCGCCTTGTTTGCCTTCCCGCTAGGCTTTGAAGGCGATGACGAGCGATCACGGCGACGAAAAGAGGGCACGCGGGCTACCAAAGTACTCAGCACGTCCGTTATCTGAGACAATGGTCGACCAAAAGAGCTACTGCTGTTTCTTTGTGAACCATTACCGCTGCTTTTATCGTCAGTCTCACTCACGACCACCACGGTGGGTTTCTTGCGTCGTATTTGGATGCCATCGGTCGCCGCGCCTGCGGATGCCCCTCTTTCGATCGAAGAGCCAACACTAGCGAGAGAGCTAGAAGTTGAGTGCCTCTCTTGTCCACTGCGCGTCGCGGGGTGACTAAAGATACAGCCGTCGGCTGCGCGGAAAAAGCAGAGTAGCCGCTCGTTTAGCACTGTCGAAGTAGGAGCAGTATCAATGGCCTCAAAGGGGTTGCACCAGCCACTATTCTCCTTCGTTGTTGACGCCGCCGTCCATGCCTCTACTATGGCTGTGCTCACGGCACCGCGGCGAGCCGATGCACGCGGGTCGTCTGGCAGCCGGCTGCGGTCAGGTCCAGCTAGATAGAGACTCAGAGCGTCAAAGGCTGACGTCGGACCACGTACTAAATGAAGATTCCCCATGCTCCAGGGCGGCACAAAAAATCCGCCGCCTGCCGGAGGTACATTAAAACTAATCTGCAGTTTAGCTGCCGCTTCGCCTGTCGGGTAGGGGAGTGGCCGCTTTCCGCAGGACACACCATCGACAAATAGAGTTGATGTGCCGGTGCTGCTGACACCACCGCTATCACTAACGCTACCACCACTTGAGGAGAGACCGGCTAGATTATGAACAATTACAAGATGATGCCACGCGCCACGCGTCACATTAGCGTTAGGAAAGGTGGCAGAAAGTCTGTAGGCTCCGTTGCGTGATCTGTAGACGCCAGTTAGACCGAAACCGCCTTCAGAGTCTATGCGCCCTTCGAGCGCCACCAGGCTATCGTTAGCGCCTAAACTCATACCATTACCACCGCTAGTATTACCGCCTCTGCCACCACTACCTCCAACATTGCGCTTCAGCAGGCCACGAAGACCACCCTGACCCGTACTGCCCAGTGGAGCAACGCGAAATAGGCCAACACTATCCTCATCCATGTCCATATTTTCTGATCGCGACACAACCGGATGGTGCACACATACCCAAACAGATACAAAGTAGCCTTCAGAAGGTGGCCACACGGCGCCAAAATTCGTGCTTAAGCGCACAATATTTGTTGCAGTATTATCCGTGCCACTCCGGGCACTCGGGCTGTTGGTGTATCCACCCGGTGGCGTTGCCAACTCTGGAAAGCTAGTGTAGTTTGCGGGTGCATTCGGTTGATGCTGAGTGCTGCTCTTACCCATGTTGCCGTTGTCCCCACTTATACTACCGCTGTCGTCACAACGCACTATCCGATCCAGTAGCGTAATGAGATGTTCCGGTAGCCATTCAGCGTGCAATAGACGTGTATAAGCGCGAAGGGCCGCGCCATCAATTGTGTAGCCCGCCAGTCGTGCCACCAATGAAGCCAAAGTATTGTGGCTAGGATGCAGTTCATCCTTTAACACACGTCCCCAGCGACGAAGCAGCGTATGTAAAGTGTCAGCCTCGGTCAGTGCGCGCACAGCTGAGGTAGCCAATGTGTCAGCACTACCATCATCTCCAAGATAATGTGCAGATGTGGCGATGGTAGTGGCGGTGGTGGTCCAGTCCGCGACGCGCTGTAAGGCAGCGTGAGCTACAGTACGTGCCTCTGCATCAACACCCGAAGCGTGTGTGCCAAGAGCCGAAAGGAGCATGGCTGCAATGTGGGGTCGAAGCACACGATATGATTCACCAGTATTGAGTATGCCATCAGGATACTGTGCTGCCTCCTCTTCCTCCTCCTCCTCACGCTCCTCCTCACACTCCCTCCTTTTGTCCTCCTCCTCATATTTTTGCAGTTTTTTTGTTATCCGTCCAAGAGCTAGCGACAACCAATCATTGGCTGCTTCGGTGGCAATATCTACATTAGTGGCCGATAAAAGACCAGCCTTGCGGCAAGCACTTGATAGACGCGACAAGCGAAAGCCTTTGATGGCAGCATATGCGCTGGCTGTATCGTGTGTGTGTAGCACTTCACCGACAATGGTAAGTAGCATTCGAGCACACGCACGTAATGCTGCAATATCGGCCGGAACAGCCCCTATGTCAGTAATGGGTGGCATTGTGGTTACACCAACTGCTTGTTGCGATGCTTGCGAAGTTGACGTCGTCCGCCCTCTCCCTTCTCTTCCTTCTCCTCCTTCTCCTCCTTCTCTTCCTTCCCCTCCTTCTCCTCCTTCTCCTCCTCCTCCTCTTCCAGTTCCGCCTTCGCCTACAGAAGTCGTGGGTGATGCAATTGTGAGTGATGCTTGACACTGTGCAAACAAGTGGCCAACAGCTACATATGCAACCAAAAGAGGTGTCATAAGGTCGTGGGCCTCAAGCGTAATATTGACTTCTTTGCGACGTCTTTGCAGCAGGCGCGCCGTTGTGTGTAGTAGTACCAATAAGGCATTACATGACAGTGGTGGCGCAAAGCCACCCATTTTGCCCCGTGCTGTTAGTGGAGCACACCCACTCAAAGGTCCGTCGTCTAGCGGCAACGAATTGCCATCTGTGGCATACTCTGCGCCAAACTCTTTGTCACTTTCATCACTACTGGCCAAGTCGCCGCCGTATGCAGATGCGTTGGTTGAGTTACCAACAGTAACGGACAATGAACCGTCACTTCCACAACCACCACCACCAACAGCACTTCTAGCTCTAGTGCCACC
>JACLAD010006660.1_pt1 | contig 10931 bp, 9 predicted proteins | sample 8027901 | NCBI WGS metagenome assembly JACLAD01 (sample SAMN15725071, study PRJNA655200) | protist metagenome | isolation source: fluorescence activated cell sorting (FACS) single amplified genomes of... | place: Spain: Blaines Bay Microbial Observatory, Mediterranean Sea | collected 2016-07-05
GAACTAGGATTTAAAGCGAACTTGACTTCAAAGATGGTGATGGGAATGGAGTTTGGCCGCTTCCCGGCTTTTCCCGGAAATAAGAGGGCAAGTGGAATGGAAATCGGAAGCTTTGAAGTTGTGTCCAGGAATTTTTGAATGAAGCGTATTTCACGCAATGAAGCTTTTTATGCGGAATGGAGGGGAATGTGCTGAAGTGGTCATGAAAAAGCCGAAATTCTATTCTTTGCAGGATTTAAAGCTGACTTGACATTAAAGATAGAGGTTGGGAATGTTGCGTTCCTGCCTTTTTCGGCAGGGATAGCGAAATGGAAATCGGAAGCTTTGAAGTTCTGTACAAGATTTTTTGAATGAAGTATATTTCCAGTAATGGAGCTTTTTCTGCGGAATGAAGGGGAATGGGCTGATTGGGTTGTAAAAAAAGGATTATGTTCTTGAAGTAGGATTGAAGTAGATTCGACTTCAAAGATGTTGATGGTAATGGATTTTGGCCACTTCCCAAATTTACCACAGAAAGGATTAACTTCAGAATTAAACCCTCAATCCATCAAGAATAAAAAATCCCGAAATTTTACTTTCGGGATTCTTAAAAATTACTCTTGAGTATTAAAGTTTCTTAGTAACAAGATCATAAACACAAGGGATTACGACTAGGTTCAGAATGGTTGCCGAGAGTAACCCCCCAAGGATCACCACAGCCATCGGACTCTGAATCTCACTTCCCGGCTCACCACCTTTTAAGGCGAGCGGAATAAGCGCCAGACCTGTGGTAAAGGCCGTCATTAGGATCGGATTGAACCGGTCCAATGCACCCGATTTGATCAATTCAAAACCTCTAAAGCCTTTCTTCCGTAATTTTGTACACACAGACTATAAAAGTAGTAATTTATCACAGAGATTTGAGAAATAATAGTAAACCACAAGAACCTTAGCTCCTATGGTTTATACTTCAACTAATTAATTGCTAACTACTTAAGTTATACACTTAAATAAAATTTCTTTTGAGTTAGAAAATCATGTGAAATACCAATTTCCACTACTTCGAGTTCTTCGAGGATATCATCTTTAATGACTTGAACTTTTTGAAAGAAAAGCCGCAGATGATGATTAAGCTTAAAATCTTATGTAACAATTGTTACTGAAAGTCTCTTTATATAAATTTATCTTCATGAGTTAATCATTTAAAAAGAAAAATGTATGAAATATTATTTTGCCAAAACGGTGTCGGGAGAATTTGAAGAAGTAATTAGAAAAGTTACCAATGAATTGGAAAAGGAAGGTTTTGGGGTGCTCACCCAAATAGATATAGCAGCTACCCTAAAGAAGAAACTGGATGTTGATTTTAAAAAATATCAAATCCTGGGTGCCTGCAATGCTCCCTACGCACACAAAGCACTAAAAGCCGAAGATAAGATCGGTACTATGTTGCCTTGTAATGTAATTGTTCAGGAAGTGGCAAAGGGTAAAATTGAGATCGCTGCAGTAAACCCTTCGGCATCTATGCAGGCGGTAGGAAACAAAGATTTAGAAGAGATCGCCACAGAAATTGGAAATAAACTACAAAAAATAGTGGATAACGTTTAAATTAAACAACTTCGGAGTATTTAAATCTCGGTTATCGAGTAAATTTTCCAGAATTTGGAGAAAGAAAAACGAACTCAAAAAACTAAAACTCAGAATTATACTGAAAGCCGGAAAACCGTATCGATTTGGAATTCTATCAAAGAAGGTATAATTGACGAAGGATGGCAGGATACGGTTTTATTAATGCCCGGAATGAAAATTCGTTTGATAATGGAATTCAACGATTTAAAGGTCTTTTGTATATCATTGCCATAATCTCTGGAACATGAGGATATGGCAATGATGAGAAATTTCCTCATAAAATAAAGCCTTTCATAAGAAAAGGGATAGATATTATATAAACTACTTTTATAAAAGCTCCTTAATATCCTTAATGAGTTGAACAGGACCAGAAAAAATAAACTTTTTATAAATTTAAATAACGATTTAATAATTTTTAAAACTAGAATATGAGAACAATAGTAAAAACTTTAATGATTATTGGAGTAGCAAGCACTTTACTTAGCTGTAAATCAACCTTCAATGCTGCCGAAACGATGGATGTAAAGGAAAATCGATATGCGGTCTATCAGGAAATTATATCGAATCCGAATAATTTTAAGGAATTTATTGGCCAGGCTCAGCAAAGTGAAGAGGCTAAAAAAATCATGATACAGGAACACATGCAAATGATGGAATCGGGAAAAATGAAAGGTATGATGGCCAATAATCCCGAAATGAAAGAAAAAATGAAATCGCATATGCAAAAAATGATGGAGGAAAATCCTGAAATGCAGGAAATGATGATAAAAAAAATGATGGATAAGCAGGAAATGCGTCAGAAGATGATGGATAAAATGCAGGAAAATCCGCAAATGCGTAAGCAAATAATGGAAAAAATGCACGGAATGATGCGAAAAAATCCGGAAATGCGTGAACAGATGACACAAAGTATGCAAAAAAATGATGCAGGAAAACCCCGAGATGATGGAAAAAATGATGCAGAAGATGATGGAAAATCCAGAGATGATGCAAAAAATGAAAGATAAGATGAAACAAAAACCAGGAAATCGTAAAAACTAGAATTCTAACCGCATAAAATATTCAAATACATACATTGAAAAATTAACTCCTAAATCAGAGGTAGAAGGATATTTAAAAACATTTGTGTCCGGTTAAATTTTTAAAAGCGGGATTCCCTTGATGGGTTTCCCGCTTTAGAGTAATTTGGTTTTTACCACAAAATCAAATACTATGAACAAAAGTACTCACTTTAGCGGACATCCAATAAATAAAAAATTAGGACTATCTCATAAACTGTGTAAATGTAAAACATGTAGGTTTGCCAACCTCCAAGTCTTTTAAATCTTGCCTGCAAATTCCAGACAATAATATTTACACAATGAAAAAAGATTTATTCGATGATGAATTTTTAAAAGAGTTTAAATCAGGAGAAGAACTTGGAATTTTTTAATCAACTTTAAAAACGTGGATTGGAGAAAATGCTTGAGTGTGAATTGGATGGCCATTTCGATTATGATAAGCACTAGAAGTCTGGATCTGGAGTTCTTTTGGTGAAGGCACTGTAAAGGTTCCTGAGACCGGGGTGGATCCTTTGTTCCCAAGGGACAGAACATGGTTGATGCCATCGAAAATATCAAGGAATGAGCAATAGCGATTTTGAGGAACACATCTCTGAGGTTAATGGTTTTGATGTCTCTACCCCAGAATTACAGACCGAATCAGCAGTGATATCGTTACCGGGTAAAATCATCCTTTAAATACCTGTAGATATGTAGTTTGGAAATATAAAAAAGTCTTTACCAAAGAAATTAAGCTCATTTATGATGCACTTCCCCAACAAGCAGCAGAAGCTGCTCTGGAGGATTTTGTCAACAAATGGAACTCCATATACTCTTATGCTAATAAAGCTGGAGAGACAACTGGAATGACCTTACCGTCTTCTATGAGTTCCGCTGGAGATCAGACGAATTATTTATTCCACCAATCGTTTTGAGAACCTGAACGGGAAGATCAGAAAGTACACCAACAACCAATTATCCTCACCAACCGATGATGCTGTAATCAAATCTGTATATTTAGCTCTGAAGGAAGCAATTAAAAAATGGTCAACGCCTATTAGAAACTCGGGAATCGTCCTCAATCAGTTCTTGACTATCTACGAAGAAAGAGTTCAGTTTTAGATTTTAAAGTAAAACACTTTTATTTTAAATTTCCACGCTTTAAGGGATAGTGTCTAAAATCATTTTTTTAAACTTTCACACGTTACGGGAAAGTCTCACCTAATCAAAAATTTATCACACTATCCAAAGCTTCATCAGCATCTCGATGAATGAAATTGGCCTGATAATTCAGAGTAGTCTTTAGATTACTATGTCGATAGAGCTTTTGCAGCATCAAAGGATGAATTTTATCACCTGCAATATTCCCAAAGCTGTGTCTTGCAATGTGATTGGATAAATTTTTATCTATACCACATTCCTCTGCAATTCGTTTTAGATATTTATTGAGAAGTTTGGTAGCATTTTTTGTTTTAATATAAATTTCTTCAGCATCTTTAGGATGGACATTTTTTAGAAAAGGAAATACATATCCATTATAAAGTATCTTGTCCTTTCTGTAATAGCTTAATATTTTTTCGGCTTTATCAGGAATTTTTAAACTCAACGCCTTTTCATTCTTATTCATGACATAATAAAGACGATTATCTTTAAAATCAGACCATTTCAGTTTAACCACATCAGAAATACGTATGCCTGCAAAATAGAAAGCAAACAACCATACATTATGAGTATGCCAAATTGAAGCACCTTCTTCAAATTTTAGAGCTTCTATTTTTTCAACCTCTTCTATAGTTAGTCCGATTTTATTACCAGAACCAATTCGAATTTTCTCTTTTTCCCCTGCAAAAGGATAATACTTTTGATCAATAATACCTTCTTTTATTGCTAAGTTAAAAAGTGTTCTAATAAAAATAAGCTGATTAGTAACAGTTCTGGTTGTTTGGTTTAAATAAGAAAGACAAAAAGTTTTATATTTATTTATAAATGCCTCATCAATTTCCTGAAATCGTAAAGTTGTACTTTTTCGGAAATAGTTCACTCCATCCATCCACATATATTCGGCCCTTTTTGCCCTACTTATACGCTCTCTACGCCGTTCTTTGATCTCTTTGATAACTGTAGATTTGTTTTTAGATTTTTTAAGATGTAAAAATTCTTCTAAATTATAGAGGATTGACAATTCGGATTTGGCTACAGAGAATGTCCCCCTTTCATATTTGTCCTTTATACGTTCAGCTGCTAATGCAAAAAAAGATTTTAAGCCTCCAGGACCTTTTAATTTTTGTTTGATTTGTTTGGGAGTAATACGATCTTTCGACTCAAAATAAATATCATTGACCTCGGTCAACTTTTTCATCAAAAAATTGTTCAATTTTTTATAATTGGGATGAGTTCTCTTAACTTTTCCAGCAGTTTTATCCCAGTCCTTTTCAAAAACATATTGTCCAAGCCAATGATAATTTGTTTTATAATTTTCACTAATCCTCAATGCAAGGGGAATTGTGCCATCCTTTCTTATCATGTTCTTCCGTAAAACAATCTTTACATTAGCCATAATGATCTGATTTAAAACTTAGTAAAGATAGTGAAATGTTTAGGCAGTTAGTACAGAATAAGTACAGAATAGTACAGAATGAGTACAGAATAATTTGATTTTAATACCTTCTAATTAAGATCAGGTATTATATAAAGCACTGGAAATCAAATATTTTGCATGGTTTTAGTTGAAATTGCATAGATAAAACATCAAGTTCATAACCCGGAGGTCACGAGTTCAAATCTCGTTCTCGCTACTAAAAAAGGCTTTCGAATTTTCGGAAGCCTTTTTATTTTTACTTATACAAACTTCCTATGAAAACCACTTTTTAGGAAGTTCTTGCTGGAGCATTTAATAAAAAAACCGGAATCTACCTTTGGCAGTTCCGGTTTTTAATTAATTTTCAGTAAAGTTGATGATTACATCATGATTCACTACAGTCAATTTCATCTATGCTTTCAATAGCTTCCTCGTATTGACCACCCCAAAAATCACAATCCTGGAAATCATCGTAGAATTCCCTTAATGCAGATTTATAGTTTTCACAGTTTTCCTCACTGGGATTAGTAGAATAAGTTGTGAGGGCATTCATCACATCATCCCATTGAGCATCATAAGTACCACATACCCCTGCTACTTCATCATCTCCCGAATCATCTCCGGAACATGACAAGAAGCCAAAAAAGCTTACAGCAAGGATTAGTGCAAGTAATTGTTTCTTAAAAATCATAATTCAGATTTTAATAGTTATTTTTTTGTCATCAGGCGGAAGATGAAAAATCGGTAGAAGTTGGGTAGAAAAAATTTATCTACCCTCCTCTTACCGACTGGCTCCCCCTGCCAGTATCTTTCTATTTTTTCTTTGTTCTTATTAGAGAACAGAGAGGTTAAATATTAAACCTTACTCCTGCCCCAATCACCAGTTGAGAACCGTCTATAATTACATATTTTGCTTCAGCAAAAGGCACTATACTCCTACCAATGTCGAAATTAGCACCGGCACCCAGGTTAAGACCAAATCTGCCGTCGCTGGCACTCATTGAACCCAGGCTGCTACCACTGTCGTAATCCACCTTCACACTGGAATAATTAAGACCTCCCAGGGCGTAAAAGCCAAAACTTTCGCCGTTTAACAGATAATAATTTGCATTTCCATTTATTTCCCACCAGTTTACACTTACACCAAATTCATCCTTCGGAAAGTAATAGATGAACCCCGGAGAAATCGTTAGATTTTCCATAATTGGAAACTCTGCGTTTACACCTATCCCCACATTTTCTATTTCAGTGCCATAGGCCACCATGGCACCCAGGCGTGTGTCGGTTTGAGCTGAGGAAATAAAAAGTCCGCCGAAAAAAAATAATGTGCTGATAAAAAGTAGTCTTGCTTCCATGTTTTTATGTTTATGGTTAAAATTTTGAATGCCATTGCAATCTTGTTAAACAATTAATCAATAAAACTTAGGTGCTTAAATTATATAGTATAAATATCTTATAGACATGCTATTTTTTCAACAGCCAATGAGTAAAGGGCCGTTTTGGATTAGGGAAATGCTCATATTCTTCTCAAAAACCACAGGATTACAAAACTAGCTCCCGAAGGGGTAAAAACTCATTCAAAAGGAATATATACTCATGAAAAACAGCATTTTACAAGGTTTTCTTTAAAAATTTTCTTAAGAAATGGTATTTTTAAGTTCCTTCTTTTAACAGGAGGATAAAATCAACTTTAGAAAATGAGAATAGCTATTATAGATGATGAAGTGCATTGTGTGGAAGGATTGATCCTTCACCTAAAAAGCAAGTTTCCTGAAATGGAAATTGTTTACAAGGGCACACGCCCCGAAGATGCCCTAATTTCTTTAGCTAACGCAAAGCCCGATTTACTTTTTCTGGATGTGGAAATGCCGGGCATGAACGGTTTTGAATTGCTGGACCAGGTCGATGACGATTCATTTGATGTAATTTTTACGACAGCTTACAGCCAGTATGCCGCCCAGGCCTTTAAAGCTAAAGCTGTCAATTACCTCCTCAAACCTATTGATGAAAATGAACTTGAGGAAGCCGTTCTTCATTGGAAAGAGGAAAAAGAAATGAAAAAAAATGTATCTTCTGAAAGAATGGAGGAGCTGTTAACGTACCTAAAGCGTGAAGGCATCCTAAAAAACAAAATTGCTGTTCCCGTTTCAGAAGGATATGAGTTCGTTGAAACCAACGAAATTCTTTACTGCCAAAGCCAGAACAATTATACGCTGCTGTTTACCGTCGACAATAGAAAACTGGTTTTAAGCAAAACTTTAAAGGAATTTCAGAAACTATTGGAGAAATATTTCTTCATCCGCATCCATAAATCCTACCTCATCAATCCCAATTTCATGAAAAAATATTACCGCAATGACGGCGGATATCTTGTAATGCAGGATGGAAAATCCATACCGGTAAGTAAAAATAAAAAAGAGCTCATAACTACCCTTTTTGACGCCATTACCAAAACACCCTCAAGTTAAATCTTTTATCTTTTGAACAAGAATCCGGCCTTATCTTACCTCCATACCATCGGCATACGATTGCTGTGCACACTCCTGATTCCTTCTCTATTTTTTTCTTCGTTTTCCGTAGCAGGCCAGTCTACTGTTGACAGTCTCAAAATCCTTTTCAGAAATGAGACAAATGATTCCCTGAAAATCATCTACGGAATTGAACTCGCACGGCAACTGCATCGGGATTCACATGATGAAGAACAGGAGTATCATTATTCACAGCAGGCCATTGAAACCGCCCTTAAAACAGGAAACCCGCTATTATATGCCAGAGCCCTTGATAATCTTGGGCTGCTTTACCGGTACCACCAGCGTTATGGGGAAGCAATTCCTTTACATACTAAAGCTTTTGACCTTATTGAGCATGAAGAGGTAGAGCCAATCTATAAGATGATCTTTGCCAACAATGCAGGCGTAGCAGGGCGCTACAACCAAAGATACGACCTGGCAGTCGCCTACTACATGAAAGCACTTAAAATAGCAGAAAAGACAAATGATATTAAAAACATCGCAATTTCCAACAATGGTATTGGAAATGCCCTTGGGAATATCCCGGGACGGGGAGAGGAAGCGCTACCTTATTTCCAGCGTTCCCTTAAAGCTGAAAAACAGCGAAACAACAGCCTGGGCGTAGCGATGAATTATCTATCCATCAGCGACTACTATATCGATAAAAAGGAATTTGAAACCGCACGAAAATACCTTCAGGAGCTTCTGGAGATTAATCAGGAACGGGAGGATGCCTACGGCCTGGCAATTACGAATGAGTTCTACGGAATCTCTTATCTGGAAGAGGGCCAGAACCTGGGAAGAGCTACATTCTACTTTAGAAACGCATTAGATCGTTTCAAGAGACTTGAGGACAAACATAAACAAGCCGAAATTCTCTTGAGCCTTGGTGATATAAAGACCAGGCAAAATGCCCTTTTTGAAGCACAGGAATATTACCAAAGGTCTCTGGAAATTTCTGAGGAACTCAATCAGCATGGTTTAATTATGGAGAACTCGCTTCGGCTTTCAGAAATACTTGAACAACAAAATAATCCTCAAGCGGCGCTGCAATATCTAAGGCAGGCGAATATCTATGAAGACAGCATAAAACTTGCAGAACAAAATATTGAGATTGCAGCCCTCATGCGACAATACAATCTTGAACAAAAAGAAAACCACATTCAACTGCTGGAAAAAGACAAGGCCCTCCAGGAAACGCTGTTGGTAAACCAAAGGCAAAAGCTTGAACGCCGCAAGATCCTCATGGTACTAATGGGTATAGGTTTGTTATTTATTCTCATTGTTCTGCTCCTCCAATACCGCCTTTCCCGGACAAAGAAGAAAACAACTATCAGGATTCAACAGGAAGAAAAAGAGAAGATGAAGGCCATCTACGAACGAAACCTTGCCAGGGCAGAGATTCTCGTCACCCGCCTGCGAATCAATCCGCATTTTCTCTTCAACAGCCTTAATGCTATTACCTATTTAATTCAGAGTGAGCAAAACGCCAAGGCAATGAAATATCTGGTGGTTTTTAGTCGCTACACGAGGCTGGTACTGGAAACTTCTCAGAAACACGTGGTTCCTGTTGCTGAAGAACTCAAACTTACACGTTATTATCTCACTCTTGAGGAAAACCGATTTGAAAAAGATTTTAGTTACGAAATCACCGGCGACGATTTACCCGAAGTGGAAAAAGTGTATATTCCACCACTCCTCCTGCAGCCGTTTATAGAAAATGCGATATGGCATGGCCTGCTCCCGAGTAAAAAAGATAAAAAAATGCTGCATCTTAAAGTCATTTCTGAACAGGAAAACATAAGAATCATTATTGATGATAACGGCGTTGGAAGAAAGCCTAGAGGATCAAAAAATGGTGAAAAAGCGCATAAAAGTATGGGCATGGATATCATAAAAGAAAGGGTTGAGCTCTTCAACAGGAGTTATGATTCCCGGCTGGAATATGACGTGATTGATAAAAAAGATGAGAACGGCACCCGGCTGGGCACCAGAATAGTATTTAATCTACGGCACCGTAAAAATTTGGAAGAACCTATGCAATCTGTTTCTTAAAATGCCATTTTTGAATTTCCTGAATTTCGGTTGCACAACCAATTCCACCGCATCACTATATCATGAGATATTGTCGCAACCCAAAATTACCTTTGCTTTCAGGAATAATAGATTTATTGCCATTTTTGGAAGTTTCAGGAGTTCCCAGTTGTTGCACTGCTCCTTTAAAAAGCCGCGGGAAACCTGCCGAAAAAATTGCTACAGTGAAAAAGTTCAGGTTAGCCAGATCTTCAGAAAGCGTGAAGTAGAAGTAGGAACCTAAGGAGAAAATAACGATCGAGCTGCAGGTAATGATCCAGTAGGGTTTTGAATTCAACTCCGGCGGAATTTCTCCCCTCGCAATTTGATGCCGCAATTCAAACCAGTAAATAAACTCCTGGAGCAAACATCCTGAAACTGCCGAAATGAGAATATACCAGTTGATCGAAAAAGAACCTGTTTCCTGTAAATTTTCCTGTATTAAGGAGAAGAGACGAATCAATATTGCACAGGATAAAAAAATGTTCATCGCAGTCTCTCATTAACCTTTTTGATGATAGGGAGCATTTCATCGCTTATAAGCGTTTCATCTATCACAACTTCCCTCTCTGGATTTTCTTCCACAAAAATAAAACGATAAACATAAGTATCACGGGCCTCTTCGCTTTGCCGGCTTCTCTTTTGAACTTCCCGAAGTGCATCTTTTTCTGTCCCGTTCAATTCCTCAAGGTCAAAATCACAAGTCTTCGTTTGTCCAAGAAATCCGCCGCTCTTATAGCATCGCACTCTCATAATCCTACTGTTTGCCACCCATATTCTACAGCCCTGAATTCTTCACTGTCAATTCCGTAACTGGTTTCGGCTATGTTCTTCGTTATTTTCACCATCCGGTTAAAATCACTTGTGGGTGTAAGTTGCAACATGGTTTCATACCATATCCTCCCCGCTTTTTCCCAGGCAAATCCACCCAACCTGATGGCTGTTTCACAAAAAGCCTTGTTAGGAATCCCTGAATTAATATGAACCCCGCCATTGTCCATGGAACCTGTATACTTTTTCGAAATATGATCGGGCTGCGGATCAGACCCATTTAAATCCGGGTCATTAATATAAGCCGTTCCGGGGTTTTTCATGTCTCTTATCGCCCTTCTGGTAGGTGCCTCA
>JACLAD010014461.1_pt1 | contig 10923 bp, 11 predicted proteins | sample 8027901 | NCBI WGS metagenome assembly JACLAD01 (sample SAMN15725071, study PRJNA655200) | protist metagenome | isolation source: fluorescence activated cell sorting (FACS) single amplified genomes of... | place: Spain: Blaines Bay Microbial Observatory, Mediterranean Sea | collected 2016-07-05
CGAGGCGCGAGATGAATTTCGAGGGAGGCTGCGTCTTTCTCGTCACACTGAATCGAGGCGCCGACGTGGGCGCCGCATCGGCGACGGAATCAATCGCGGGTGGCGACGAGGTCGATCGTGACGGCGACCTCGTTGGCGACCCAGTCCTCGTCGCCGCGGGGCTCGGTCAGCGTGTCGGCGCCGATGGCGAAGTCGAGGCGCTGCAGCTTCGCCTCGCCCTCCACGCTGGCGGTGTCGCCGGATATCGAGAGAGAGAAATCCAGGGCCAGGGGGCGGTCGGTCTCCCGGATGCTCAGCCGGCCGGCGGCGCGGTAGCGATCGTCGCCGAGGCTGGCGGCGCTGTCGGCGGTGAATACGGCGGTCGGATGGTTGCGGACATCAAACCAGTCGCCGAGGATGACGTTCTCATCGTAGAAGGGCTCACCGGTGGCGACCGAGTTCATCGTGATCTCGACGCGGATATCCGCTTCTGCCGGGCGGGCGGGATCGAAGGCGATCTGCGCGGTCCAAGCTTCAAATGTTCCAGAGAATGGGCGGCCCATATAGGCGCCGGTGAAACCCAGTTCGGAGTTCGCGTAATCGACGGTCCAGGTTGGGATCCGGCCTGGCGCTGCAGGCGCGGCATCGGTCGATGGCGGGCTCTCCTGCTGGGCGAGTTCTGTTGCGACTGGTTGTTCCTCCGGCGTCGGTTCGGCCGCCAAATCTGGGGTGTTCTGGGGTGAGCGAGCTGCGGGAGCCTCGGTTTCCCCCGTTTGAAGGGGGCTTTCCGCGATCGCCGCGTCCCGCGCGGTTCCCGCGACGGACTGCGGCTCAGACGCGGGCGTGCGCGTGTTGGAGCCGCCCACAAGCGCGCCGGCGGCGGCGATAACCAGGATGACGAGGGCGACGCCGAACGCTGTGAGGTAACCGTGTGGAGGCTGGGGCGGGCCGCTGGTCCTGCCGAATACGCCGGGGATCATGCGGACCAGCAGGTTATCCTTGTCGAGGAACTGGTGCTTGAGCGCTGCTGCGACGTGGATGACCAGAAGGATGATGGCGACCCACGCGAGCTTGGAGTGGGTGAATTCGATCGGGACGGCGAAGGCTTCCTTGGCCTCGTCCGACAGGTTGGGCAGGCCGGGTATGTGGGCCCACGGGATCGTCTGAAAGAGGCGTGTCGGGATCTCGGTCGGTGAGGCCGAGACCATGATCCAGCCCGTCAGCGGCATGGCGATGATCAGGACGTAGAAGGCGATGTGGGTCACCCTCGCCGTCATCGCCTGCCATGGCGGCATCGGCGGCTCCTCCGGCGGCGGGTTGGCGAGCCGCCAGATCAGGCGCGCGACCGAAAGCAGGAGGATGGTGATGCCGAACGACTTGTGGAGCTGCGTCAGCGCGTATTGCTGAGCGCGGTCCTCAAGGTCGCCCATGTACCAGCCAAGGCCGATCATGCCGATGATGCCCGCCGCGATCAGCCAGTGAAGCGCGATCGCGACGGCGGTGTAGCGGGGCTGGGCGGCGGCTGACATGGAATGGCGCTCAGGTGGCGGGCCGGATCAGTCCGGTTTCAGCCGGCTTCGACGAATTCGGTTTCGATCTCCAGACGAACCTCGTCGCCCTGTGCCGGGATCAGCGCATCCAGCCCCCACTCGGAGCGCATGATCGTGCCGGTCGCGGAAAAGCCGAGCTTGTGCTTCTGGCGGCGCGGGTCGTTGCGATGGCCGTTGAGCGTGACGTCCAGGGTGACCGGCTTGGTGACGCCGAGGAATGTGAGATCGCCGGTGACCTTGCCGGTGTCCTCGCCAGTCGCTTCGATCGCGGTGGAGGTGAAGGTGATTTCAGGATGTGCGGCCGCATTGAAGAAGCGCTCGTCGGTCGCAAGCTCGTTGCTGAAGTCGGCGTCGTTGCCTTCCGGGCGATTGACCTCGTAGTCGGTTTCCACGGTCATCGGGTCGATCGTGACCTTCAGAGAGGACTTGGTGACGTCGGCTGAATCGAAGCCCAGCTCCGCATCGAACGAGGTGAAGCGTGCGGTGTACCAGGAGAGGCCCTGGTGCTTGACCTTCCAGACAAGGCTAGAGTGGGTCTTGTCGTTCACATAGGCGCCGGCGGGGGCCTCGACAGACTGGGCAAGGGCCGGGCCTGCGAAGATCGTGGTGGCGGCAAGTGCGATAAGCGTGCGGCGCATACTGGGGGCTTCCTTCTCTGAAGTCTGTGGTCGGGTTGCGTTGGGCGGTTAGTTGCAGCCTGTCCCCGGGCCGAATCGCTGTTTCATGTCATTCCCGAGTCTTCCGGCGAACTCAATTGCCTTCCATGCGCCGGAGGGGTCGAACTCGGCCGCTGCCACGCGTGAGCGCATTTCCTTGTCGCGCGAGATGACGATGGTTGCGACCTTTCCGGTCTCGAGCGCCTTGAAGGTATCAGCCGCGACGGGTGAATGCAGCCTTGTCGAGCAGCAGGTCGGTTCGCGCTTCTCGATCCACTGGCCCTGATAGATGGGTTCGCCGTCATTCAGGACCGTCACATACTGTGAGGCTGGCTCGATGAAAGATAGCGAGCGGGGGAAGATGCGGTGTGCGGTGAAGGACGGAAGAATCTGTCCGTCGACCCAAGAGAACTGGCCGCTGACGAGGCCCTCAGGCTCGAGCTGCCGGAAAGACGGTTCAGCGCCGGCCGTGTTGCGCGAGAAGCTGGCCTGCCAGCCTTCTATCGAGGCAATCCGTGGGCATGGGGCTCCGGTATCGATGCTGTGATCGTCGGCTTCGGCGATGATCTCGGTTGAGAACTTGTCGCTGAAGTCGCTGGCGATGACGACCACTCCATTCGAGCGGAACCTGGTTTCTCCGCGGCTGTAGGCGACCGCATTGTCCTGCTGCATCAGCATCTGGGCGAGCGCGGGATCGGTGAAGCCGGTGAAGCCGACGAAGACCTCGAAGGAATCGGGCCGGATGAGGGGGCGGGCAACCGTCATCTTGTAGCTGACGACCGCGTCGTTGTCGTAGGAGCGGTAATTGATGGTGATGTCGACAGGGTATTCGCCGCGTCCGCGTTTAAAGTCGAAGGCTGTCTTGCATGTCCAGTAGCCTGGCGATTCGCTCTCGTCCCGGCAGTCAAAGGTGGAGAGGACACGCTGCTTTGCCTGGGCGAACTCGCCGAAGCGCGATTGCGCTAGCGCCGGCGAAGCGAGCAGCGCCGCCGACAGGCCGATGCAGGACAGCGATCCAAGAACATTCAATTCACCTACTCCAGTCGCCGATCCGATCCCCGGATCCGTTCAATCGTGCGGCTTCTTACAACCCGGTTGTGACGCGGTTGTCACCAGCCAGCATGAAGGAAGTTAGGTGGCGGGGCGGCGGCTGGTCCAGCCACTGGTTGCGATTGCAACATCAAATCGATTTTACTTCCGCGCGAGATTTTTCCGGACCGGTTATCGTCGGGGCCATGTCGCCAGAATTTCCAGCACGCGCTCGGGATCTTCGCCCGTGCGTGTGATCCAGAGTTGGGACGGTCCTTTCCAGCGGCAGGCGGACCAGTCGACCGCACCCGATTTTCTGAAGGCGACGCCCTCTTCCTCAAGCTTCTGGCGCTGGACATCGGCAGATAGGCGTTCGGCGATCGTGCCGGCGGACTGGACGATCCTGTGCCAGGGCGTTTTTGAGCCCGGCTCGAGCTGGGACATGGCGCGTCCGACCATGCGGGCTGTGACGCCCGGGAGCAGGCTGGCGATCATGCCGTAGGACGCGACCTGGCCCTTGGGAATGTCGTCGACGAGCTGGTGGATCGGTTTCGGATCGAACGGCATCTGCTGGCGTACGCGGCTTGAGTGGGCTGGACTTGGCCTCTGGGTGGGGCGAATAAGCCTGATGGATGGATTTGAAGGCAAGACCGGCAAGCGGAGATATGACTATCCGTTCGCCGAACCGCCGGAGCCCGGCGTGACGCTGAAAGTGGCCGAGGGCGTCCACTGGGTGCGGATGCCGCTGCCGTTTTCGCTGAAATGGATCAACCTCTGGGCGCTGGAGGATGGCGACGGCTGGACCATCGTCGACACCGGCATTCCGACGCCCGAAACAAAGGCGCACTGGCGGACGCTGTTCGCGGGCGACCTTGGCGGCAGGCCGGTGAAGCGGGTGATCGTGACCCACATGCATCCGGACCATGTCGGGCTGGCCGGCTGGATGACGCGCAAGTTTCAGTGTCCGCTGTGGATGACGCAGCTGGAATACATCTCCTGCCGCATGCTGGTCGCTGACACAGGCCGCGATGCGCCGGAGGCCGGGATCGACTTCTATCGCGCGGCCGGCTGGGGGCGCGATGATCTGGATCGCTACATCGAGAAGTTCGGCGGGTTCGGGCGCGCGGTGACGCAATTGCCTGACTCCTATCGCCGATTGTCGGAGGGGCTGGCGCTGGAGATCGGCGGGCGGATCTGGAAGGTGGTGACGGGCAGCGGACATTCGCCGCATCATGCCTGTCTGTGGTGCGAGGAGCTGAACGTATTCATCTCCGGCGATCAGATCCTGCCCCGGATTTCATCGAACGTGTCGGTGTTTCCGACGGAGCCTGAGGGCAATCCCTTGCAGGACTGGCTGAATTCATGCGCCAAGCTGCGCGACCTTTTGCCAGAGGACGTTCTGGTGTTGCCGGCGCATAACGAGCCGTTCAAGGGGGTGCAGCGGCGGCTGCAAGCGCTGATGGACGGCCATGAAACGGCCATGAGGCGCATCCTTGATCGGCTGGACGAGCCCAGGCGGGCGGTCGACCTGTTCGGGGCGATGTTCGCGCGGAAGATCGGTTCGGACGTAATCGGGATGGCTACGGGAGAGACGATTGCGCACCTCAACTGCCTCAAGGCGCGCGGAGACGTGGTATCCCGTAGGGTAAATGATGAAGTTCTCTACAGCCGGGCGGGTTGACGGGTTGGGCCTGCTTATAGCTGATTGCCGCTTTGGCGGCGGACGATCGAGACGGGACTTTCTACGGGTCTTCCAAGACAGACAGGCGTGCGGTTTCAGGGTGAATAGGTAGATGGCTGGTGAAACCGCTTCGGAAACCGCTGATGCGGCAGAAGAAAAGACGTGGGTGAAGCGCCTCCTGCATGAAGTGCGCGAGACCGGCCTGACGATCGCCGTGTTCGTGCCGTTCTGGCTGGTGTTCTCCACGTTCGTCTATGAACTGCGTTCGATTCCATCGGAGAGCATGGTGCCGGCGCTGCAGGTTGGCGACCGGGTGGCGGTTTCGAAGTTCGCTTACGGGTATGACCGCAATTCCGCGCCGTTCGGAATCGGGCGGTGGTTCATTGGCGATGATCCCGACAATCCCGACGAGCGGTGGCTGAAGTCGCAGCCCAAGCGCGGCGATGTGATCGTGTTCCAGCATCCCAACAGCAACCGGGTGATGATCAAGCGGCTGATTGGCCTGCCGGGTGACCGCGTGCAGATGCGCAATGGGCGGCTCTATCTGAACGGCGAAGAAGTGCCGCGCGAGGAAGTGCGCCGGGTGACGTACGTGCAGAGCGATCGCGACCGGATGCCGGTGACGGCGATCGAGTATTCCGAGCAGCTGCCGGGCGAGGACCAGCCGCACCTGATCCACGAATTCTCGAACACGCAACGGCTGGACTGGACGCCGATCTTCACGGTGCCGGAAGGCCACGTGTTCATGATGGGCGACAATCGTGACAACTCGGAAGACAGCCGTGCGCCTTCGGGTCATCCGGGCATGGCCGAGATGTTCGCGGAGGGCTGGCGCAATGCGTCGGTTGCGCCGAGCGATGATCCGGCGGTCGGGTATGTGCCGATGGATCACCTCATCGGCAGGGCGGACACGGTGCTGTTCACCCTGCACCGCTGCCGCAAGGCGCCGGGGGCCGAGTGCGCCGCGCCGCGCCTGTGGCGTGGGCTGTAGGCCGAGGATGGCTGGTCCGGTTTTTCACCTCGCGATCCCGGTCGATGACCTTGTGAAGGCGGAAGCCTTCTATGGCGACCTGATCGGCTGCGCGCGCGGGCGGCGCTCGGAGAGCTGGATCGACTTCAACTTCTTCGGCCACCAGCTGGTGACGCACCTTGCTCCGGAGGAGTGTGGGCGCGCGGAGACCAATGCGGTGGATGGCCATCAGGTGCCGGTCCGGCATTTCGGCGTGGTCATGGATCCTGCGGACTGGCGCGCGCTGGCGGACCGGATGGAGGCGGCGAGCGTCGATTTCATAATTGAGCCGAATGTGCGGTTCGCCGGCCAGCCGGGGGAACAGGGCACGTTCTTCCTGCTCGATCCAGCCGGCAACGCGCTGGAGTTCAAGTGCTTCGCTGACATGGATCAGTTGTTCGCGACCTGACCCAAGGGAAGATCCGGGGCGATCTGCGACCGATTACAGTCTTGAGCGATATGCGGATTGCTCTAAGCAGTTGGCGGGACGCTGGGGCATTCGGCTGACGCGGTTGGGTTTCTTCGGATTGGCGGGCATGGATGCGCCGGTGACACGCGCAAGCTCATCGCAGGGCGTCAAAGCGCCGGGACGGATCATTGTCGTCAGGCACGGCAAGCCCGCGCTTGATCGTGACGCCGGTCCGCGTCTGGACTGGCGGGCCTATTGCGACTGGTGGGCGCGGTATGAGTCCGGGTCGCTGGAGCCGGGCCAGCAGGCGCCGGCGGCGCTGGTGGCAGAGGCCGAGGGACAGGTGACGTTCTTCTCGAGTGTGCGGCCGCGGGCCATCGAGACGGCGGCCAAGATCGCCAAGGGACGCAAGATCGTCTCGCTGCCGGTGTTCAACGAAGCGCCCTTGCCGCCGCCGCGCTGGTCGCCTTCGATGCGGTTCCTGCCGCGCACCTGGAACAAGGCGGCGCGGCTGTCCTGGCTGATGGGCCATGCGCATGGCGAAGAGGCCGTGGAGGAAACGCGCCGGCGTGCTGGCGCCGCCGCCGACGTGCTGATCGAGGCGGCGAACAAGGGCGATCCGGTGGTGGTCGCGGCGCATGGCTGGTTCAACCGCATGCTGAAGCGTCCGCTGGAACGGCGCGGATGGACGTGCATCCGCGATGGCGGGGACAGCTACTGGTCCTACAGGGTTTACGAGAAGCGGCGCTGAGGCGTATCGGCTGGCCTGTTGATATGGACCATCTGCGCATTGTGGGGAGGCGGCGAGCTTCCTATGCTGGCGCGCTAGCCAGGGAGATGAGGCATGGCCGAAAGCGCCGCGAAGGCGAAGGATGTGGCGTCGATGAGTTTCGAGGATGCGCTTGCGCAGCTTGAGCAGATCGTGCGCAAGCTCGAAGCCGGCGATGTGCCGCTCGAGGATTCCATTCGCATCTACGAACGCGGCGCGGAGTTGAAGGCGCATTGCGAGAAGAAGCTCAAGGAAGCCGAGCTGAAGGTCGAGAAGATCGTTCTGGGACCGGATGGCCCCAAGGGCGTTGAGCCGGGCGATTCCGAATAGCGCCACGTGCGCTTGCTCGCCCATTGATGACGAACAGGATGAAAGCGGCAGATGAGCGCTGAGGTCAGCGAAAAATTCCTGCAGCGGCTGAACGAGATCGGCGACCGGATCACGGTTGCGCTCGACCAGCTGATTCCGCCTGCCGAGGGTCCTGAGGCGCAGCTGATGCGCGCGATGCGTCATGGGGCGCTGGGCCAAGGCAAGCGCCTTCGTCCGTTCATCGCGATCGAGGTCGGGCGCATGTTCGGCGCGCAGGAGAAGGCGTTGTTGCGGGCGGCTGCCGCGGTGGAGTGCGTGCACGCCTACTCGCTGATCCATGACGACCTGCCGTGCATGGATGACGATGACTTCCGGCGTGGGCAGCCGACCGTGCACCGGGCGTTCGATGAGGCGACGGCGGTGCTGGCGGGCGATGCGCTGTTGTCGCTGGCGTTCGAGATCATGGCGTCGCCCGAGACGCATCGCGACGCGATCATGCGCTGCCGGTTGGTGGAGAAGCTGGCGATTGCTTCGGGACCGCGCGGCATGGTTGGCGGTCAGATGATCGACATGGCGCCGGCGCCCGGGGACAAGGAGCCTCTGCAGGTTCTGACGCGTATGCAGAAGCTGAAGACCGGCGCTCTCATTTCATGCGCGGGCGAGGTCGGTGCGCTGCTTGGCGGCGCACTGGAGAGCGAGCGCCATGCGATTGCCGGCTACACCAACGATCTTGGCCTCGCCTTCCAGATCGTCGATGATCTCCTGGACGTTGAGGGCGAAGAGGCCGAGCTGGGCAAGGCGGTGTCTAAGGACGAAGCGGCCGGCAAGGTGAACTTCGTTTCGATCCTCGGGGTGGATGGCGCGCGAGACCGGGTGCGCTATCTCGCCGCACAAGCGAAGCAGCACCTCGCTTCCTTTGGCGTGCGAGCCACTACATTGCTGCAAACGGTCGACTTTGTGCTCAATCGCCGCCACTAATTAATCTGTTTTGTCTTAGAACAAGAGCGATATGACCAGCTCAACTCCGCTTCTCGACCAGATTTCCGCTCCTGCGGACCTGCGCGGGCGATCACGAGAGGATCTCAAGAAGATCGCCGATGAGCTGCGCGAGGAAACGATCCGCGCGGTTTCCGTAACAGGCGGGCACCTTGGCGCCGGGCTTGGCGTGGTCGAGCTGACCGTGGCGATTCATTCCGTGTTCAACACGCCTGATGATCGGCTGATCTGGGATGTCGGCCACCAAGCCTATCCGCACAAGATCCTGACCGGGCGGCGCGACCGCATCCGGACCTTGCGCCAGAAGGACGGGCTGTCCGGTTTCACCAAGCGTGCGGAGAGCGAGTACGATCCGTTCGGCGCAGCGCACGCCGGGACGTCGGTTTCGGCGGGGACCGGGTTCGCCGTGGCGCGCGACCTGATGGGCAAGGACAATCATGTCGTCTCTGTGGTCGGCGACGGCGCGCTGAGCGCAGGCATGATCTATGAAGCGCTGAACAATGCCGGCGGCATGCATTCGCGCATGGTGGTGATCCTCAACGACAACGACATGTCGATCGCACCGCCGGTGGGCGCGATGAGCCACCTGCTCTCGCGCACGGTTTCCTCGAAGGGCTATCGCTCCTTGCGCAAGGCGGCGCGGAGCGTGGCGCGGACGATCGGTCTGGAGAAGCCGGCGAAGAAGGCCGAGCATTATGCGCGCGGCTTCGCGCTGGGCGGCGATCTGTTCGACGCGCTCGGCTTTTACTACGTCGGGCCGATCGACGGGCACGATCTCGATGCGCTGATCCCCGTGCTGGACAATGTGCGGCGCATGGAGAACGGGCCGGTGCTGGTCCATGTCGTGACGCAGAAGGGCAAGGGTTACGAGCACGCCGAGAATGCGCCGGACAAGTATCATGGCGTGTCGAAATTCAATGTCGTCACCGGCGAGCAGGCCAAGGGCGCTGCGGGCCCGCCTTCATACACCAGCGTGTTCGCCAATGAGCTGATCCGGATCGCCGAGAATGACGAGCGCGTTGTCGGGATCACCGCCGCGATGCCGTCGGGGACGGGGCTGGACAAGTTCGGCGAAAAGTTTCCGAAGCGGTGTTTCGACGTCGGCATCGCCGAGCAGCATGCGGTGACGTTTGCTGCGGCGCTGGCGGCGGATGGCATGCGGCCGTTTGCGGCGATCTACTCGACATTCCTGCAGCGCGGGTACGACAGCGTTGTGCATGACGTTGCGATCCAGAACCTGCCGGTGCGCTTTGCGATCGACCGTGCGGGCCTTGTGGGCGCGGATGGTCCGACGCACGCGGGTTCGTTTGATGTCGGATTTCTGGGAGCGTTGCCGGGCATGGTGCTGATGGCGTCGGCTGACGAGGTCGAGCTGCAGCGCATGGTGGCGACGGCGCACCTGATCGATGACCGGCCTTCGGCGTTCCGCTATCCGCGCGGCAATGGCGTCGGGCTGGAGATGCTGGACGATCCGCAGCCGTTTGAGATCGGCAAGGGACGAGTTGTGCGTGAAGGGACGTCGGTTGCGATCCTGTCGTTCGGCGCACGGCTGCCAGAAGCCATGAAGGCTGCGGGCATGCTGAGCGCGCAGGGGCTGTCGACGACGGTCGCAGATGCGCGATTCGCCAAGCCGCTGGACACCGAACTGGTTGAGCGCCTGGCGCGCGACCATGAGGTTCTGCTGACGATCGAAGAAGGTTCGGTCGGCGGGTTCGGCGCATTCGTGCTGCACCATCTGGCGGGCTGTGGGCGGCTGGATAGCGGCCTGAAGGTGCGGACGCTGACTCTCCCTGACCTGTTCATCGACCAAGCCAAGCCGGAAGAAATGTACGAGCAGGCCGGGCTGGATGCGCGGTCGATCGCGGCGAGCGCGATTGCGGCGCTGGGGCGCGGCGACGTATCGGCGCTGAAGGTCGTGGCGGGCTAGGCCGCGGTACATTCGGAATCAGGAAGGCCCTGGCGGCGCCAGGGCCTTTTCTGTCTCAGCCGGCGAATATTCAGGCCGGTTCGTTTTCGAGTTCCAGCGGCGAGAGCGCGGCCATCACCACTTTCTTGCGTTGATCGAAGCGCTCGCCCATCAGATCCTGCGTTTTCTTCTCAAGCAGTTTGCGGGCCTCCGGGAAGAAATCCTCTTCCTCTTCGTCCATGTGATGTTCGACGAGTTCGCAGAGCGCCTTGAACTTGACGTGCCATTCCTCGCTGTCGACCGGGAAGGTGTCGAGCTCTTCAATCAGGCCGTTGGCGACGTGATGCTCGTTGTAGGCTTCCATCGCCTCGCCGTGCATCTCCTTGGTATCGCGCAGGATGTCGTAGAAGACCGCTTCCTCGACCTTGTGGTGGACCCACATGTCGAGCTTGAAGTGGTCAAACAGTTCCTGACGGGTCTTCTTCGCGCGTTCGGTCGTGTTCTTGAGCTTTTCGATGACCTCGCGCGCCGCGTCGTGATCCTGTTTGATGCGGTCGAAAATGTTCATCTGAATTCCCTCGTTGCCTGCGAGGAAAATGCGCAAGGTCGTGTTTGGGTTCCGTCGGCGCG
>JACLAD010007082.1_pt1 | contig 10912 bp, 7 predicted proteins | sample 8027901 | NCBI WGS metagenome assembly JACLAD01 (sample SAMN15725071, study PRJNA655200) | protist metagenome | isolation source: fluorescence activated cell sorting (FACS) single amplified genomes of... | place: Spain: Blaines Bay Microbial Observatory, Mediterranean Sea | collected 2016-07-05
CCATTTAAGATTTGTAAGAGAGATTGCATCTGTGCTTTCAAATAGCGATTATCTGTGAGATTCGGTGCAGGAAGTTGTATTTATCGCTATTGGTAATTTTCCAAGCTTTGTAGATCGAATTTTACTTCAAAACTAGCCTTCTATATAGGATCTGTCATCGATGTCATTAGTAGGAATTGTATTGGTGCCAGTGTACCTGGTGTACTACTTGACCCTTTTCCCGAGTGTTCCAGGTGGTGATTCTGGCGAATTGCTGGGCAATGCTTGTATTGGTGGTATTTCGCATCCTCCAGGCTACCCTACCTTTAGTTTGTTATCTAAAATGGCAGAATTATTTACAGTGATACCCAGATTTTACTTGAGTGACAGTGCCAATTTGCTGGAATACGATCCACAGCCTACAGTTGCTTGGAAAGTTAACAATTTGTGTGCCTTCTTTGGTGCATGCTCAGCATACTTTGTAGCTCTGTCTGTGGGTATAGTCTTGAAAGATCTGATTGTCAGTTTACAACACAAGTTTGTTTCTAGTCAGAGTAGAATTGAAGGTATTATAAGTGCATCTCAAGTGATGGCGGCATATTTGTATGCTCTGTCTCCTTTGACTTGGGAATATGGTGGACAAACTAGTGAAGTATTTGCATTAAACAACTGTTTGTGTTCTTGTATAGTGTACTTGACTTGCAGACTCTTCACTCACAACGGAGGTGTGATGATTACTAATATATACTTATGCTTAGGAGCAGTATTGTCGGGTCTATGTTTCAGCAATCAGCACTCCTCTCTATTATTTCTAGTTATCCTTATTCCTTATTGCTTCTTTACAGCCCTAACTCGTATGTTTAGCGGTCAGGGTAACAGCGAGGGTAAGTTTGATGGTAAGTTTGAGAGCAAAGGTGTGATCATGGCAGTGACGATGGCCAATATTATCATCAGCTTCTTCATAGGAGTATCTCCCTATTACTATTTATATCATATAAATCAGCACCCTGTCAAGGGCAGCTGGGGTAATCTAGACAGTCTTAATGGACTCATGAAACATATATTCAGGATGGAGTATGGTACGTTCCAATTGGGGGTCACTCGGGTTGGAGTAGAAGGGGTAGGCGAGAGGTTGATGGCTTATGTCAAGCATGTCAACAACGAGTCCTTCTATATGGCTTTCCCATTGTTAGCTATAGCCATCTATTACCAGTATGCATATGTTCAATTTCCAGATAAGTTTGTAGCGAAGCAAGTGGTAGAGCACCCTACAAAGCAAAAGAAGATGAAAAAGACGAATACCTTAAACAATTCTTCAGAAGCCATCACCCATAGCGAGAGTGCTCCATTTATTCATCGTATGTTAACAAGTCTATTCGCTTGTCTGTTGAATACGTGGCTCTTCTATACTCTAATATGGCATGGTGTATTATCTAATCTGCCTTTGAGTAGCCCTATGCCCTATTTAGTACATGCACGATTCTGGATGCAACCTTCCATAATCTTAAATATCCTAGTAGGCTGTGGTTATGGGATGGTATGTATGCTCTACAATGAACACACTGCTACATCACAAAACATACACACAGCCTCTCTATTGAACGTGGTAAGTGTCATCAGTGTATTGCTGTACTTACGCTTCCCTGTAATGAATCGTTCTACAAGCGGTTGGGTGATGCATAACTATGGTCTAGCCATCCTTGACTCATTGCCTCCCAATTCTCTACTAATGGCGCATACAGATCTAGACCTTAACCCTGTACGTTATTTGAAAGATTGTGAGAAGATGCGACCAGACGTTGTACAGTTGTCATGGCAAATGATGCCTTTTGCTTGGTTCAGAGACAAACAGATGTCCCTCTATAAAGACATAAGCTTTCCTGACATGTCATGGGAGGGGATTTCCACAGACCGTAAATCGATGGGAAATACTCGATTAGTTCACGAATTTCTCGTAGCCAATGGAATCAGTCAAGCGAATGTGACCACCGCTTTCACCACCCAGGGAACAGGGAAGGATGGTAGGAAGAAGAAGAGGAAGAAAGGAACCTTACCTGAAGGTGGCATCTATTTAGACATGCAATCTGTCCAAGATAGCGATATTCAAGCAGGTGGCATTTGGCACGGCCTCACTTTAGTGCCTTGGGGTCCTTTGTATCGGGTCTTTGTGACTTCTAGTATACGAGAAGCAGAGATTTTACATAAAACTTCCTATTATCAATATTTGGAACTACAACGTCATTTGCCTGTATCTCCTATCACTCCACACTTCATACAACAATATCCAGATGGTACCTGGGAATATGCTGTCATAAATATATACCATGATAGTCAGATGCAATTAGGTCTATATCTACTGACTTATGGTATTGAAATGATGAATGGTGCAAGTATGGAGTCATTACCTATTACTTTAGATCGACTACATTTGGCTGCCAGTCTATTGTATAAATGCAAGAACTCGGTAGATATATGGGGTACACTTTCTTCTTCTAAAGTAGATTTGGATAAGAATGTTGCTGTAGCATGGATGAAATTACAATCATTGGCAAAAGTTGCCAAACAATTCACACGGCAATTGGTCGATATCCAACAAGACCAGAAGCAGAGAAATGACAACATGTTCTTTAATAATGATATCATTCCTTCGCTGCTTGATGAAGGAAAATACGATGCGATGAAAAGAGTGACACGAGAAGTGATGGAAGTCTTTGTGAAGCAATACCCCGATGATAAAGATCACGAAGCGTTTGTCGCTTTTTTGAAGCAGATAGATGATGTTCCAACCGCTGGCGGAGATAAGGGGAGAAGGAAGGAAGATACTACTAAGCAGACTGTTGCTGGAGAGGGAGAGAAGAAGAAATTGAAGAGGAACAGAAAGTCGAAGAAGTAAAATACTGACAACAAAAAGTCATGAGATCATTGTGTGCATTGTACTTATGTAGTATATATATCAAGTTGTATGTTTACGCTGCTTACAAAATTTAATTAGTCACACTTTAAAGTGTTCTCCTCTCCTTAAACCAATCATGACTTTTATATTTATATACATTATTCTAATGAGCAGACATGCCTACTGCATCCTTGAATGCTGCATCCAATACCTCGGACAAGGTAGGATGTGTGTGTGTAATCATAGCCAACTCTCTTACCGTTGTTCCACGTGCAATGGCATTGGCACACTCTTGAATCAAATCTGCAGCATGCATTCCGATGATATGTACCCCTAGCAGTTCCTCTGTATCCTTATTGAACAAAACCTTGGCAATTCCATCACCTTCCAATTCAGCTAATGCTTTACTATTTGCTCTGAAATGGCCAGTACTTTTACCCAATGTGAATCCTTCCTTCTCCGCTCTTGCTTGTGCTTGCTCTTCAGATAAGCCAACGAAGGCTATATTCGGGTGAGTGAAACAGGCAGCAGGAATAGCATCATGGTTTACTTTGTGTTCTCTTCCGAGGATGTTTTCCACTGCACTGATTCCTTGCGCACTCGCAGCGTGGGCCAACATCATCTTTCCATTGCAATCACCTATACACCACACATTCTCGACAACATCTCCGCCTGCCTTGTTCAATACTTCCATCTTATCATTCACTTGGACAAAGCCACGTTCCGTCTCAATTTTTGCCGCATCCAAACCTAGACCTTCTGTGTTGGGTACACGACCAGTAGCTACAAGACACGCATCTACTTCAAGTGTTTCTACGTGTTCTTTTGTGTCAGCATCAATCATCTCAATAGTACATGGTTTCTTACCAGGCTCTCCAGGAGTAACTTTGCTAGCAAATACGTTTACTCGTGAGTCAATAGGTCTAGGTTTGATGAGAATACGATCAGCTAATTTGCGAATATCTGGATCGAAGCCTGCCATTAGTGTAGGTAGGGCTTCAATGAAGGTCACTTCAGAACCAAGAGCTGTATATACATCACTGAATTCTAGACCAATATATCCAGATCCGATGATGGCAATGTATTCAGGGATAAATCCTAGCTTCAAACCACCATCGCTGGTGAACACAGTCTTCTCATCTACTTCGATACCACGAGGAACGAATGGAATACTGCCGGGTGCCAAAATGATATTCTTTGCCGTTTTGATCTCTCCAGTAGTTTCTAGCTTCACTTCATTGGGTTTATCCGTAAGACCGCCTTTGGAATCAATCACTTCCACTCCTTTAGCAGTCAGAGAAGCGCCAAGATTCTTTTGCACATTATTGGCCAAATCTTGAGCATGTTGTGCTACTTTGGCTCTATCGAATTCTACATCATCTACACTTATACCAAAACTCTTCAAGTGGTGGTCATTCTTCAATTCACGAATACGACCAGATGCTGCCAACAAGGCTTTGGAAGGAACACAACCGCGATTGACACACGTGCCTCCTACATCTTTTCCAGTAAAGATGGCAGTCTTGAGACCATTAGCACGAGCATGTAAACTAGCAGCATGGCCTCCCACACCACAACCAATTACGATCAAGTCGTAGTCATACTCCATACTAAGGCTCGATTTGAACAGGCGTGAACTGCCAGTCAAGATATTAGGGCGCAATGAGTGCATTTGAAAGGCAGCACTGAGCATAAGAGAGCTCGCGATGAAAAGTACAAACGACTGCATGCTCCTGATCTCAATTGGACACCGAGAAGATAGGGTCGTGCCGGTTCTCTCTGTCTAGCGTGGCTCGAGCTGACGATGACGCTTCGAATGAGAGTCACAGGTTCTTGTTGTTGACACACGCAGGCATGTCTGAAGTGACAGCAAGTGTGGACAGGGTCGGCGATGAAATGACGAACTTTCGCGCTACGAGGTTCCGATTGATACTTCATTCCAATTGTGCGTGCTCTCATCGCTTTTAAAACACATTTATTCAACCCAAATGTTCGTCCTAGCTTTACTTTTTGTCCTTTTGGCTGTGAATGTGCATGGTTTCGCTCCTACCCGTGGTCTTGCATCTAAGAATAGCCTAATGAAGCGCGAGCTCTTTGGAAATCCTGATCCTCCTAAGGATACCCCTGCCAAGAAAGATGGCGGCATGTTCGGAGGCATGGGGAACTTGATGGATTCCATGAAGAAAGCGCAAGAGATCGCTAAACAAGCTGAAGTGATCAATAAAGAGTTGATGGATACTACCATTATGGGACAAGATCCCAATGGCAACGTCTTTGCTACATTCACAGGTCTAGGCGCTCCCGTTGGACTCAAGATCAATGACGAGATTCTAGGCCAAGGAGGAGAAGCTGTTTCTTTGGCATGTACACAAGCCATGGTAGATGCACATAAGAAGTCACAAGAGGCTATGATGAAGAAGATGAGCGAAGTATACGGAGGAGCCATGCCTCCAGGTGGTGCTCCAGGTGCTTAAGTAAGATAGAATAGATAATAGTAAGAGGACGATGAACAGAGGAAATGATCCTATGCTTAGCGTATGTTTCATTTTGATAAGATTCCTTTGATCGTGTGCCTTGATATCTGTGAATACTGAAATAGTTACCATATTTATACTCACTATAGTCATTTCTACAACGTCACAATCACTTTATATCGAATACAATCCAATCTCACCTATCTTCAGCGTACCACATAACCCACTTAAGTCCGTTTATTCCTTGTTCCACTTCCAGTAGACAACGAAACACTTCCTTTATCCGTAGCACACATGATCATCACAATCAAGGTCACAGAAATCAGCAACGTCAACGAAAACATGGCGAACACACCCATGGAGAAGTTCATTTCTTCGGCGTTCTTCCAATGGTAGACGATCTCAAATCCAGTCAACGAAGGATGGTTGGGATCCAAATTCTGGATCTCTCTACCAACTACTCATCATCAATCAAGTATAAGAAAAGGGAGAAGAGTTGTTAGGCATGTAATTTAGATAAAGAAAAGATAAAGAGAGAATGAATAAACGATGGAGAGAGGTTGAACACTTACATGTTGGTTCTATATCTGCCTTGATGATCTCGTATTGGTCATGTGAGAATGTGATCAGCAGTTTAGTCAAGGATGTCTTTGTCTTGCTGTCAAAGATCTTGGTCCAGGGAATGAGGATTTTGGTGTCCGATACTGTGAAGGAAATCTTGATGTCCTGATCTGGATTGACATTGCCTTTGCTTTTGGAGCCTTCCTTGGAAACAGGTTCAGGCAAGACCGCGCGATAAATGAACTTGGCTGGCTCCCCAAATCGGGGCATTTGGTGTAGAGGCAACTCAAGCAAAGACGTCTTCCACTCATTGTGCAGTGTCTGCGCCATGATAGGGACGCGGTCTCCATTCTTATAAGCATTGCAAGTAAAGAGCAAGACACAGAGCCATAGGGCACAAAACAAACCAAATTTGGTCATTTCCCGGTGAAATAAATACAGGGAACGTCTAATCAGCTCCCTACTACGTTCAGATCGCAATTAGTCAGACTGAAAGCTATTTTGATCAAGAAGTGGCTAACGCGGGTCGCGAGCAACACTTTCGCTTTTTTAGTCGATTAGAGACTAGGGTTACCTTTTTAGCTTAACATTGTGCCGCCACCCGGTTTCCAAGGCGCATCGAGACCCTATTTGTTCAGCTATGCTATTCAAATAGTAATATTCCTCGAGACTTTCCATTATCAAGTCGGTTGAAAGCCAAGGGAGGAGAGCGAGAAGTAATCCAGGCGAGGAGAGATGGAAAAATTATCTTTAAAGAAGCGTATCGATGGCGCCGGCCACCTTGAATTCGTGGAGTACTTGCAAGACGGCATTTCTGAGGTCTATCGGCACGACTGCGACAAAGCTAAGATCGATGGTGATGACATGTTCGAAGGCAAATGTCGCATGATTTGTAAAATGGCTCACGTGGTTTTCACAGATCCAGCCAAGACCTATTATGATATTGATGTCACTAAACCCGTACCTGTAAAAGAAGGATCTAAAAAAGGCCCCAAATACAGTTTCACATATTATGAAGGTATCTATGACGGATATGTGATTGAATTTCGTAAACCTATCTTGAGAGATGATCCCAAAACAGGCAAACCATCATGGGATGATATCATAGGATACAAAGAAACCCGGCTAGTACCTCATGGCAAAGGTACATTTACATTTTTCGACAAATTTCCAGTCAATGAGAAGGAGGAGGATTTTATCTCTTTTGAGTGTGAAACTTGGGAGTATGGAAGTACACGTCAATTCAAGCAGATCGACAAGCCCAAGCTAGGATACAAGGACCCTATCTACTTCTACTCAAAAGATACTGCTGCAACGGAAGGCCGGAAGAAATATGAAATTCCTGACCATCTACGGGAAATGTTAGAGTATCGCGCGAATTACCTGGCCGATGTGAAAGCGAAACGCGAAAGTGTGAGGAAATTATACATCAAGAAGACCTATTCTTTTGATGTACAGGATACTGAAGAAAAGCAGAAAGTTTCGGCCCCCGACAAACACCATAAGAAGAAAGGTGCAAATGGTAATAGTAGAATCAAAGGTGAAATTGTAGAGGAGACCAAAGAGGAGCACAACCAGAGCATTATCAATTTGCGTAAGACGTCTAACCAGGGCGAAAGGCTATCTACGAGTACTAGCGGTGGGGGTTCGTCTACTGTATCTAAATTGACACATGATGATCCTTCCTCGGGAATACTTCGCATGAAAGCTCGTATCGTAGAAGGATACGAGCAGGACTCCCACACACTGGAAAAGTTCTATTTCTATGGTATCTTGCAGTCATATGATGACAAGGATATTGATAAACGAGATACTTTAAAGACAATAAAGAAATACTTGACATTATTTGATATCCCAGATGGAGAACCCAATACCATAATTTATGAATTTCAACGTCAAAGTAATGAATTTAAGCAGGTTGGGAATGGCATTCGACGTCGAATGAAATATCAGAAGTATGATAAAAATGGGCAACCTGTGGCTATCGATACAATTCAAGCAGATCTTGTAATTGGTAAGAAAGACTTCGGGAACAACAAGTTGGAATATGTCTTGTCGACTATGGACAAAATGTTGTATCCTGGAGGTATTGGGATCTATGAAGGACAGACCAAGCGCGGTTTACCTTGTGGTCTGGGATCTCTCACTTATTTTGGTACTGGTGAGCAAATATATGGATATTGGGCAAAGCCTGATGCTCCTACTAAAATAGAGGATAGTCAACGGCAAACACGACAGGACATTAAATATAAAGGACCGTTTGAGTTTGTGTTAAAAGAATCGCAAGAGCCGAATTATTATTTGTACGAAATCTTGAAAAGAAATCCAAGCATGAAAAGGATCAAAATGGGTCTAGATGTCTATGAAGGTCAAACGAAATTTGGAGTTCCTCATGGTTTAGGCACTTATGAAAAGGGGGCTGACCTAACCAAATACTTTGGTGGATGGAAATGTATTGAAAATAGTGCCTTAGCAGAAGTCCTGGCAGATGATGAGAAGGATACTTGGGAACAGATACCATTGTCAAAGCTAGCAGAAAAGATGGAGATTGCTGAAAAAGATTTAGGAAAGCTTACAGAATCTATGAAGAAAGAGGTAAAGAATCATGCAACAGCGGTACATGCAAAGAGAGTTGCTCAGGAGATGATTTATCGTAGTGAACATGCATCTTATAGCCAACCTCTAGAGGACAACGAAGCTTCTATGTCTCCAACTAATGCGGCAGGGAAAAGCAAAGAAGCGCTAGAATTGGCAGACATCATTAAGGAGCAACGACAAGAGATCAGGAAAGGTGGTCGTACGTTGATGAGTGAGATGAAGCGTAAAACAAAAATGATTGGGGAAGGGATTGACAACATGAATGCAGTTGAGAAAGAGAAGTTGCGCAATTCGTCCCCTGCTTCGACGGCTATGAAAGACATGCTTGCTGGTAAAGATGAAAGGGAGCAGTTGATTATCAAGCAGATGAGACTTGAAGGGGAAAAGGAGTCTGAAAAAGCTACATCAGAGCTGAATTGCATTGAGTATAAACTTCGAGCACTAAACAAAAAGATTAATAAAAATAGAAAGAATAAGCAGAACATGCTGGCACAAATTACGGAATTGTATAGAGATGGTTGGACGGAATATCGAAGTGATGATGGTGAGGACTATTTCTGGATAAAAGGAGTAAAACATGGTCACGGTTACACAACTTTTGTCAATGGTAATGCAGATAAAAGCAAAAATGTCAATAAAAGCGTACCCAAATACTACAAAGTGTACAGTAAATGGCAACACGGTGAGGAGATTTTCGATAAGGATGTATGGGGCTATGATATTAAACCGAGAGTGGAAATTCCAGATTTCCAATTTAATGACACTGATCCTATACAACCTACAAGGAATAATATTGCAGACCATAAAGCAGACATCAGTCATGTATGGTTTTTACCAGCATGTATATTTTGCCTCAATCCATTCTCCTAGAGCTCGATAGATGGAGGATGAGTATATAGATGATGATATTGATGTGTTCGATTGTAAGCAACATTAAGATGATTTATGTATAAGATGAGGAGAATGGCGACTTTTATGTGTACTATACTACATTTAGAAATACAGAAATACAGTAGGTACTGTTATCTACATGGCCGATAGATCATATTGGCTATCCTACACTGGCTTCATTGAGCATAATGGAAGGGTAACCACTTTGAGAGAAGAGAAAGATGAGTTCATCGAGAGTCTTCTTTCTTATTGAGTCCTTACTACTCTTGAACATGGTCAGACTGACAATGCCCTTTTCTAGACTTATACTGTAGTCAACAACAGAAGAGCATTGTTCGATAATGGACTGGATCTTTGAGACACAGGCAATACATCCAATTCCACTAACTCTTAAGGTATATCGTGTGAAATCAGTGGTAGATTGCTCTATCCTTTTCAACTTCTCTGCTGATTTCACCTTCTTGGCATGATTCCACTCTGCGTATATAAACAGCATCTCGGGTAAGAAGGTGAGAATAGCACTGACTAAGGACGAGATTAATGCACGCGTGAACTGAGCTGTACTGGACACTAATGACCACATATAGCTATGTGCAATCAGACTGAGGACAAACATCTGTGGCCGCAAAGGCCCTAGAAATGAATTTAAACCCGCACAGCCGACGAAGAAAAAATTGAGAAATAGCTGAAGAGCACAACAACTAGATGACAACAGAGACAGGGCAATTGTATGCATCATACTGACTTTCGCGGTCTTCATTGGCAATCCAGTCTTGCTTATGAATCGATACGCGGCATAACATGCTGTCATTACACCAAAGACTAACCCCGATTTGAAAAACTTATACTTAAAATTGTTGTCAAACACCAGATTGAACTTGTTCTCAGCTATTACTGGGGCTTTGGATTCAATATACAACTCCTCAAACGGATTGCTACTGCGGGGGAAACTCTGTACGCTGTCACCACTGGCAGCACGGAATAATGGAGAGGCAGAAGTGTGAAATGAACTCCCTCGTCGTCTCAAGGCATTTGCGTACACTTCCCCACCGTAATAGAAGCAATTTGCTATAGAAACAATAGCTATTACAACAAAGATAAACAATCTTAAGCGCATTTTGAAGGAAACAGACCGAAACAAACCGAAACAACAACTCCCCCTGTGCAAAAAGTGAACATCACTTCCCCGGGTCGGCTAATGCTTCAATCAAGCGAAGTGTTTGTCGCTTTCTGATCAATTTGGACTGTCTCTCGCCCTCACACAGCAGTTAAACGATGAGTGGAGAATCAAAATCATCAGCTGATAGTTTGTCTTATCACACCGGTTTTGGCAGTCACATCGAAAGTGAAAGCTTGCCCAATGTGTTACCTCAAGGACAAAATAATCCTCAGAAGGTGAACTACGGACTGTATGCCGAGCAGCTGAGTGGCACTGCATTCACCGTTCCTCGTCTGAAGAATCAGCGCACTTGGTTGTACCGTATTCGCCCCAGTGTGGTGCATAATGCCTTCGAAG
>JACLAD010016099.1_pt1 | contig 10911 bp, 8 predicted proteins | sample 8027901 | NCBI WGS metagenome assembly JACLAD01 (sample SAMN15725071, study PRJNA655200) | protist metagenome | isolation source: fluorescence activated cell sorting (FACS) single amplified genomes of... | place: Spain: Blaines Bay Microbial Observatory, Mediterranean Sea | collected 2016-07-05
CAAATGTGGGAATGAAGGGGAGGGGGAGAAGCCCACGAGAACCGTGTGAACAAATGGGCATTTGATGCCTAGCCCGAATAGGTGGAGAAGCGTGTAAGAATTTTAGGCTTCCTTGATAAAGGCGTGCTCACCATTCTCAGGGACAATCTCCGCGTGGTGATGAAAAGGCAACAAAAGTTTGTCATCACGAGAACCGCAGGACTTCTCGGCAAAAAATCACAGGCTATGTAATTTTTAGACCATGCTGAATCTTAGCGAATACAGTCCATCTGGGCAAGTGAATTCAGGCTTGGACTAGCACCTGGTCAAGTCTTTCACAAAGATCACGAAGATTTTTTTCCATCTCATCATACTGCGGTTGTTGCTTCTGTCTCATCAACTGATCAGCCAGATTCAAGGCTACCAACAAGTACAAATTACTGGAGGAAATGGAACTGGAGCTTTGCTGAATCGTTGAAATTTGTTGTTCCAAGAAGCTCTCCACTTTCCTTATGTGCTCTTCGCCATAAGGACTTGCAATCGCAAATCGGTTACCGTTGACTGTAATTTGATACTGTTTGCGATCAGCTTTGGCGTCAGACATGACAGTTCCTCAACAAGGTAGAAAGTTAGCCCTCTGCGATGATTTTCACCTTCTCGGTGTGCAGAACTCGATACAGGTTCCGCTCCTGAGGTTTTGATGGATCAAACTGTGAAGTAAACTGGTAAACACGCTTATGTCGGCTTGTTGTGAAACGGAATGTGATTGGCAGCGGCTGCTCTTTATTTGAGGCAGGAAGTTGTTTTAGGTCACTGGGTTCAATATAAATGAAATTTGGAGAGTTAAACCTGACAAGAGCGCTGAACTCTTCATTCTTATGATGATCTGTTAGTGATCTATAACTTGCAGTTAGCTGAACCCCTGGAGCCACCTGACGGGAACTCCCTACAACCAGATCTGGGTTTTCGGAGGTGAACCTCAACTTCTCCCTGAGTTTGACCAGGAGATCCAACTTCTGATAGTCCAGTTGTCCTAATTTCTGAATTGCCTGTTCAAAGATTTCAGCCTTCTTGGAAATGGCCTTGTAGTCCTTCACATCCATCAATCTGGACATCTCCCACAAAAGTTGAGCTTCTTCTTCTTCCAAACGGAACTCTTTGCTGACCGTCTCGATTAATTTTAGACGTGCGCGTTCGTATAGTTTTACCTTGAAACCATCGACTAAATTTTGATCTGGTGTGTAATAAATATTTAGATTTCCACGGTCAGTATCTTCCCAAAAGGTGGGTCCTGCGAATTTCAATCGACCACATGAGATTTCAATTACCTTGCTAAAGTTAATTTCTCCAAGAACGTTAACATCATCCATTACGTCTTTAAGGATTTTCTCAACAAACTCCTCATCATTATGTCGCTCATAGAAAAGAGCCAATCCAATCTGCAGAATTCTCACACCGTTATTTATCAGAACACCTTGATCTAGGTCCTCTTTATTAACATCCGGTGGGTTATCAACCTGCAGAATTTCTCCAAGCAGATGGGTTTGTAAATCCCTATCCCATTTCTCGTTATAAACCTTCTCCAATAGTTTTTTCATCTCAGTGGCAATGACATCGACAATGAAATACAGAGCAGGGCTATTTTTCCCATGCTTAAAGATTTCAATACCATAAATTCTGAAGTACATGAAGCAGCGTTTGAGGTAATCAATCCGCTGATAATCTGCCAGATGATTTACAAAATTCCCATAGTGGAACGCGACGTTATAAAGGTTTCTAGCTTCGTTGTTCTTGATCGCATGCTTGATCGCAAATCGAAGAAGAGTGTTGAATCGAATGATGATGACATCTACTAAACGATCATCCTCTAATTCAATTGCTGTTAGACCGATTTCGGACATTTCTGCCGCCACCAATGAAGCCAGATCAAATGATCCATCTTCAATTTGACGTATGTAAACGTTTCCGAGCAGACGGAATAACTTCTGCTCGTAAAATGTCTTTGTTTTTTCCATGTCCCCGTACTGACCAATCATCGTCTTAAAGCTGATGTCGGTTCGCACTTTGGGCATCACTGAGAAGAATTCTTCACCAATATGAGATTTAACTCGAACGTATTCATGAATTGTCAAACTCATCTGGTGAATAATATCCGCTTTGAGTTCCTTAAAAGACACATATTCTAGAATATCGTCCAACTGGTTCAAAGCCTCGAACATCTGAACTTGGTACTGTTCACGGATGTTAGGTACTGTTATGAGCGCCTGCGCTCTTTCCGTTGTCAGATCATGTATCTGATCAATATTGTTACCATAAATTCTACTAATTACGTTACTTGGTTTGGTATAACGCAGAATGTAGAAAATATAGGGAAATGCAAAAAATGCTGAGAGAACAAGAAGAATATGAGTGTTAAAAACTCGGCTCGCAGGGCGGACCAGATCAATATCAGCATATAGGTTGATGAGGATTGCATGCATTCCCGAAACGATCAAAAACCACACGTAGATCAAACTGGGTAGATCTTTCATGTAGAGGTCGATCAGTTTTGGAATACTTTGAGAAGCAATCGAAATGACCAGGATCAAAGTTCCCAAGATCATTCCTAGCAGGGCTTGCCAGACTTCTGCACTGAACCCCATATCAACACCTTCAAAGCCCTCCGGGAAACCACCGCTGAAGAAGGCAATGACACCCTTGTATGGTTCAAAGAGGACAGCATCGAAAAGAATGTCGCAAAGAGTGACGAGTAAGACTACTCCAACCAACGATGCGATTGATCTGTTACGATCTGCAAATGCTAACGACCGAAAAATATAGAAACTAATCTGCAAAGACGATTTTTGTGATTCCTTTACAGCGGCTTGATCTGAAACTGTATCCATAACTTTCAAACAGTATGATGAGTCAAAACTTCAGAATCCTGTAAGGATTTGCTTTAATTGTTTGTTCAACACATTAGAGAATAGAGAAAATTTTGAATAAGGGAATTAGATTGCAACCAACTTCTCGAAACCACAAGCAATAGACGCCCCAAGTCAATTGGGAGCATCATTTTCAATGAGCTTCCCCTCTTCCAAAAAAATGACCCTGTCTGCTATCCCCAATACCTCACTGCTGTGGGTTGCTACGATCATGGTTTTCCCTGCTTTCCGAATAAGCTCCCGAAATAAACCTAAAGCTTGCTCTCCAGTTTGTCGATCTAGGTTACCAGTTGGCTCATCAGCCAATACTAAATTTGGGTCGTGAACCAGTGCTCTGGCAATCGCTACCCTCTGCTGTTCCCCACCAGAAAGTCGATCAGGGAAGCTTTCCAATCGATCCCCCAAACCCAGTTCCTGCATCAGCTCAGCAACTCTAGCTTTTGCAGTTTTTGCAGATTCTCCATTTAATTCCATTGGGAGCAATAGATTTTCTTCAACGGTCAATGTAGGAATTAAATTGAAGGACTGAAAAACGAATCCAATATTTTTTCTACGAAATAAAGTTCTTTGATGCTCGTCCAATTCATTCAACATCGTTCCTGATATCCTGATACTTCCTGAGGACGGCTTATCAATCCCGGCCAGTAAGTTGAGCAAAGTAGATTTGCCAGAACCACTTCTTCCCAACAAAGCCACTATCTGTCCCTCTTGAATTTTAAGACTTACATTTCGAAGTACTTGACGCTTCTCACCACCCTCCAAATAGAACTTGTTCAACTCATTAAGTTCTAAAAAACCTTTTGCTAAAACCACCAAATAGAATCCTTAATCAAAGTTGACAAGTGACAGCAATCAAAGTATTTTTGTCTGCTTTGCTGATGGCGGGAGTAGCTCAGCTGGTAGAGCGCTGGATTGTGATTCCAGTGGTCGTGGGTTCAAGTCCCATCTCTCGCCCCATGGGCGCCTGTAGCTCAGCTGGATAGAGCATTTGACTTCGGATCAAAGGGTCGGGGGTTCGAATCCTCCCGGGCGCGCCATGCCATCCTCACACAAAAGACAATCAGTTCTATTACCCCGCTTTTGCAGCTTTTACTTCTTTCAAAAAGCTTCTCATAATTCGTTTTAATATCCCACTGCCCTCCTATTGAGCAATGGTTGCTCTTTCACTGAAAGATGAACGATCGCAGAGAAAGCCCCGACTCCTACACCAACCCACCAAACTATATTGTAAGACCCAAATTCATCATAGAACAGACCACCCAGCCATACTCTTAAAAAACCACCAAGTTGGTGAGAGAAAAAAACCAATCCGTATAAAATACCCATATACTTAAGTCCGTAAATATGGGCAACCAGCCCTGAGGTGAGCGGAACAGTGGCTAACCATAAGCCTCCCATCACAGCTGAAAACAATAGAACAGAGTTCGACGTAATTGGCATCATGATGAAGGCTGCAGCCGCAACTGTCCGGCCTAGATAGATCAACGAAAGCAAATTTTTCTTCGGAAAGTATTTCCCCAGTGCCCCAGCGGCTATGGTTCATAAAAGATTTGCTATGCCAATCACAGCGATTGAAAATGCACCTAAAGTCGACGTTGTTGATACTCCAATGCTCCGTAAAAGGCTATCCTGAGGTATTACCATACACATTTCCTCCACTAACGCCGGAAAATGTGCAGTGATGAAAGCCAATTGAAAGCCACAGGAAAAGAATCCGAAGAAAATCATGATGTAGCTCGGATCCTTGAAAGCCCTGCCACAAACTTCCCCTAGACTCTCCTCCAACTCTTGCCGAGTTGCAAAATTGGTTGATCGCAAAAAAGGGAGAACAATTAATGCCAAAAGAATTGAGACTGCAAAAACCAGAAAAACTTCGGACCATGGCATTTTCCCAAGCAACCAACTCGCGGCTGGAGGACCAACAATCTGACCAGCTGAGCCAGCAGCTGTTGCAACTCCCAACGCAAGGGAACGATTCTCCGGACTCATACTTCTCCCAACGACAGCCAAGATCACCCCAAAACCTGTCCCAGCGATTCCAAAACCAACTAAAATTTCTAGTATTTGAAGCGCTTCTGGAGTGACAGCATAGCTACTCAAAACTAATCCCAGAGCGTATACAAGAGACCCAAGCAAAATTGCTTTTCGGTCTCCCCACTTCTCAGCAATGATACTAAAGAGTGGTTGTCCAATTCCCCAAGCAAGATTCTGAATAGCAATTGCCAGAGAAAACTCTGAACGAGGCCAAAGGAACTCGCTGCCAATAGGGACCTGAAAAACCCCAAAGCTGGCCCTGATTGCAAAACCCACCATTAGAATGACGCAACCAGACAATAGCACTGGAGTAAACAATGATGCCTTATTGTCTGAACGCATAATCAGAAAAACTCTTTCTCTAAAGTTGAAGTGGGGATTCTAGTAACGGAAGATGAATCAGCGGTGGGAATACATTATTAAGAACGTCAGCAGCTTGCTTTGGCAAGCTCTCCGGCCTGGCATGCACTAGGCCGGAGTAGGAGCTACTTCTAAAGCCTAGGCTTTTAATCTCTCTACTTCTTCAGGTTTCATCTTCGTTGCTGCGGCAACAACGTCAATGTTCATACCAGATTCACCATTGACTAGCCTGCGGGCAATTTCAACTCGCTCATGTTCTTGTCCACGCAGCATTCCTTCTCGGTGACCTTGGCGACCTTTTGCTTCAATTGCCTCCACAACCCGATCCCGAATTCTTTTGCGAATCTGGTCTACTGGAATGATCAAGGCTGCCAAAATAATAACCATCAGCCACTCGCCAAAGCCCAACCCAACTGTTCTTAAAACCTCACCCCCCAAGTATGTGAAGAGGATCTGGAGGAAGAAGATCAAGCCAACGACCCGTAAGAAATTCTTGTTCTCACCAATATGCTCAAACAGGTCTGTGCCCTCTGTACGTGAATTAAATTTATTGAAATTGTTGATGAAAACAAAGAACGCAAAAAATGCTGTCAAAAGCACTGCATCTGGATTGTAGCTAGGATCAGTTGGTAATCCACAGCGGCTTTCATCACAGGCAAAAAAACTACCTAGCCCATCACTAGTGAGGAAAAACAGGCTAAGAATTGCCATTGCAATTCCATTTGTAAAAATGGCAGACCACATATCTGGAGTGATCAGTGGCGCATTTTTGGGGATGGGGGGCTCCTTCATGTATCGACTCAGAGCAGCTTCTCCAGCAAAAGCAATCGCAGCCAGAGTGTCCATAACCAAGTTTATCCAGAGCATTTGAGTCATGGTGAGCGGCAGGTCTATTCCAAAGAAAGGACCAAAGAAAGCCACCAGAATCGCAGCAACGTTTACTGAAAGTTGGAAGATTAGAAACTTTCTTATAGATTTCAGCAACGTCCTTCCATAAAGGACAGCACGGGTTAGTGATGAGAAATTGTCGTCCAAAATTACAATATCACTGGACTCCTTCGTCATTTCAGTCCCACTCCCCATGGCAAATCCAACATCCGCATTTTTTACAGCGGGGGCGTCGTTAACTCCATCACCCGTCATACCCACGACCCAATTGCGTTCCTTGGCAGCTTTCACAAGGCGGCTTTTATCGGTTGGAAGTGCTCTTGATACCACACAAAGATTCGGAAGCATGTCGCGAACCTGAGCATCTGACATCTCTCCCAATTCTGTCGAAGTGGTCACCACTGGATTATCACCTTGGATAATCCCCATTTCTTTAGCGATTGCGCGCGCCGTATTCTTGGCATCACCTGTGATCATGACCACCCGAATTCCTGCTGCTTGAGCCTCTTGAACAGCTACTTTGGCTTCCTGACGTATTTCGTCTCTCAACCCGAAAATGGTGACTAAAGCAAGATTCTGAGGCAGGGAAGGATCCTCACTAATTGACTCATCGGTTACTGCTAGCCCGATCAAACGCATAGCTCGCTCGGACATCTTATTCATCTCATGCAGCAAGTTCTCATGCGAGGGTAAAGGCTGGCGCTTTCCATTTTCGTCTATATAGGCCGTACAGTTAGCCAGCACAATTTCTGCGGCTCCTTTGACCATCGTGACTGACTTCCTACCTTTCACCTGTGAGGCTGAAAATTTATATAAGCTCTTGAAGGGGATATTTTGGACAAGTTCTACATCATCTTTTTCCTTTAGATTCTCATCCAAGTATCTAAGGAGGGCTTGTTCAGTTGGATTGGCTCCGACAATGACAGGTTTTGGACCAGTAGTGTCAATGGCAGCGCTAGTATTGTTGCGCAAGGAAAAGATAATTTCATTGCGCAGACCATCAGGAATTTCATTAAGCTTAGTGTGGTGCTGGCCTTTACCGTCTAGGGTATCAGCAACTTGTAATAAGCCCTGCGTCAGGGTTCCAGTTTTGTCGGAAAACAAAACCGTTAGACTGCCGGCTGTTTCTATTCCGAGTAACTTCCTCACGAGAACTTTAGCCTTCAAGAGCTTACGCATGTTCATCGAAAGGACGGTAGCGATCATCATTGGGAGTCCCTCTGGAACTACTACCACGATGATGATGATGGCTAAGACAATTGCTGTGACGATATCATGGACAATTTCTCCAAATGGCTGTGAAAAGTAGATACCAACACTTTCAGCTTCAATGAAGATGTGATTGGACATGAAAGCAAAGGCAATCATGACAGAACCAATGTAGCCAAAGCGGCTGATCTTTTGCCCAAGATCTGCTAACTTTTCTTGTAAAGGAGACAAACGGTCTTCGGCTGAGACCAATTCCTTCATAGTTTGGCCGTATTTGGTCTTATCCCCAACAGCAGTTACCAACATCACGCCTTCACCATCATCAACCAAGGCCGCGCGGGGAAGTTCATTTCGCTCTTCATCAATTTTATTTGGGTCTTCGACTGGAACCTTCTTAATCGGTTCTGATTCCCCGGTCAGGGCGGCAGCATTTACTTCGAGTTTTCCTGCGAGCAAGTACCCATCAGCTGGGACAGTATCGCCTGGTTGTAGAACAACATGGTCCCCAGCAACCAAGTCGTTGATACTAATTTCTTGAAGTGTGTTGTCCCTGAAGGCTTTCACTTTAACTAATGAGGCTTCTTCCAGAAGCTTTTGAAACTCGTTCTCATTACTATACTCAGACCAGGTCGCCACGAGAGTAGCCAACGCCACAGCTATTGCGATTCCTACACCCTCATACCAAGGAGCAAAGCCAATCACTGAGAGAAAAACTGTGATCCCAAGTGCAGCAATCAGGATGATAATGATTGGATCTTTTAGGTTTGCTAGTAGCTTATCTGAAAAGCTCTCTACCTCCTGTGTAGTTACAGCGTTTGAACCATTCTGATTTCTCGACTGCAGCGCTTCTGCTTCAGTCAAACCAGGGTACTGAAATTTCATCTAAACTCCTCTGTAAAACCTTGATTCATTACTTTGTTAAAATATTTTGACATTATGGATGCTAGCAGATTTTTTCCCTTCGTAAAGCTATTTCTATCCTTTTCTTCCATAGATTACTCATGTGAAAAATATGTGACAAATAATTCATTTCATTGATAAAAATTAATTTAATCTGATCATACTAAATTAGAAGTTTACATTCTACCAAATCAAATTATGCCGCTTAGTACTATTTCGTTATCTACTGGAATTGAAATTGGAAACCATCTTCCCTTCGTTTTAATTGGGGGCATGAATGTGTTGGAGAGTCGGGAGCTAACACTTAGAACAGCAGAGACCTTTTGTAATTTAACAGAAAAGCTCTCGATTCCTTATTTATTCAAGGCGTCCTTCGATAAAGCGAATCGCTCCTCAGTTCACTCATTTCGTGGGCCTGGAATTGATGAAGGATTGAAATGGCTGGAGGAAGTCCGTCAGGCTTTCAATGTACCCGTAATTACAGACGTACATGAGCCTCATCAAGCAAGTGCTGTTGCCTCAGTGGTAGATATTCTCCAACTGCCTGCCTTTTTATCGAGACAAACAGACCTGGTCATAGCTCTCGCAAAGACTCAGAAAGCTATCAATATCAAGAAAGCACAATTCCTTTCTCCTTCTGAAATGGACAATATCCTTCAGAAGTTTGAGAGTGCTGGGAATAGCCAAATTATGCTGTGTGAACGTGGGACAATGTTCGGATACAATAATTTAATTGTCGACATGTTGGGCTTTGGCTTGATGAAAAAGCTAGGCGCACCTGTAATTTTTGACGTAACTCATGCATTACAGATTCCTGGTGGACAAGGCTCTGCTGCTGGTGGTCGGCGACAACAACTCCGCGAATTGGCCCTCTCGGGATTAGCCACTGGCATTGCAGGAATCTTTCTGGAAGCTCACCCAAATCCATCTGAAGCAAAATGCGATGGACCCAGTGCTTGGCCTTTGGGCAAATTGGAAGCTTTATTGATGCAGCTTAAGAAGCAAGATGAGTTGGCTAAAAGCCTGCCACCAATTGAAGTGGAGTAATCTTTGAGGGAGGAAACACCCTCTTGCTTTGCACAAGAGGGTTGGCTAGATTCAGATTTGGAAGAGAGTTTTCCAGAATCTTTTTGAGGATTGACGGCCCATTTCAGCTATGCTTTCCGTCAAGGGGATGGATTTTGGACACACCTCCACGCAGTTCTGCGCATTGCCACACGCGGCAATTCCACCATCGCCCATCAAGGAGTCTAGTCGCTCATTGGCGATTAATTTTCCTGTGGGATGCATATTGAACAGACGAGCTTGACTGATCGCTGCGGCTCCCAAGAAATTGTTATCGCGACTGAACTGGGGGCATGCTTCAACGCAGCAGCCACAGGTCATGCACTCCGAAAGTTTGTAAGCGACTCCCTGATGATCTGGTAGAATTTTATCTCCAGGCCCAAGATCATGGTAACCATCCATCGGAACCCAAGCTTTCACCCTCTTAAGTGCTTCGAACATCCGGGAGCGGTCTACGGCTAGATCCCTGACAACGGGGAACTTGCTCAGAGGCTGCAAAGTAATTGGTTGCATCAGTTTATCGATCAATGCACTACAAGACTGGCGAGTCTTACCATTGATCACCATGGTGCAGGTTCCGCATACTTCTTCCAGGCAATTGCACTCCCAAACGACCGGACGTACTTTTTTTCCTTCTGAATTAATTGGATTCTTTTGAATATCCATCAAGCAGGAAATGACGTTCGAATTTGGCAGGTAAGGTATCACGAAGGTCTCCCAGTAAGATGGCTGGTTAGGCCCGTCTTGCCGGAGGATTTTAAAGGTAATTGTCTTGTTTGACATTTCGCTCCCTAGTTCAGTCGTACTTGCGTGGACGTGGTTGAATCAGTGAGGTATCTACAGCTTCATAACTGATATCAGGGCCTTTTCCATTGAAAGTCGCAATCGAACTTTTCAGCCATTTCTCGTTCGATTCCCCGTAAAGCCGCATATATTCTAGGTGATCCGGCTTGAAAGAATCTTGTTTGAGGCCTCCCTCCGCCTTCAACTTGGTATACTCAAGGAAACTTTCTGGCTTAAAATCACTAGGCTGCTTGATTTCAAATTCAGGTTTATAGTGGGCTCCCCTGAACTCGTCACGGAGCAGCGCACCTTTGGCAATTACCTTTGACAGCTGTATCATGTTGTAAAGTTGATTTACAAAGCTTGGTACTGGATTGGTCCAGTCACTCGTGTCCACACATTCAACATCTTTCCAGCGTTCATCGTATTCTTCAATTTTTTCAACGGTTGCTGCAAGTCTGGCATTGTCGCGAACGATGAGGACATTTGACATCATCGTTTCTGACAATTCCGCATGGAGCTTGTATGGGTTTTCCTTACCCTTCATTTGCTTGATGCCAGTAAACTTTTCTTGCCATTGTTTTTGTGACTTATCAAACAAGGAAGACGGAAGGTCAGTGGCAGATTCTTTTTGATTCTTGATGTAATTCACGACTCCTGGTCCCATCATCAAGCCCGTGTAGATACAGCTTAATAGCGAATTTGCCCCAAGTCGGTTGGCCCCATGGTACTGATAATCAGCTTCTCCAGCAGCATATAGTCCCTCGAT